>Ga0224504_10000438_pt1 | contig 18601 bp, 10 predicted proteins | sample SF_Oct11_sed_USG_3_FD_170160 | JGI IMG/M metagenome (GOLD analysis project Ga0224504, IMG submission 170160) | Sediment microbial communities from San Francisco Bay, California, United States - SF_Oct11_sed_USGS_24 | ecosystem: Environmental > Aquatic > Marine > Sediment | place: USA... | reverse complement strand
ATCAATGTCGTGGTCTGCAGCAAATTTTAACGAAAGGTTATAGATGGTTTTGAAGCAGCCATCACAAACATTTGAATAACGATCAAGGCTGTCGGCGAAAATTGAATTCATATGCGGCGTGGTCGCATAATGATGCGCCACTCCCAAGGTCCCGCAAACATAATCGATATTCTGTTTTGCCTGGTCTGATATGTAACCATTATCCAGTGAAAAGGCGTACACCTTCAGACCGAGATCAACCAGCTTGCTGAGTGTAAAGGTACTGTCTTTTCCTCCACTGATAAGAACCAGGGCATCGTAATCACCCCGTCTTTGCTGCTTGATGGTTTTGATCAGCGCGGACAGGTCATCCATATTTCTAAAGTATTCATCCACCCGGGGCTTATTGGGTTTGTAACTGTTGCATAAATTGCAAATGCCCTTTTCATCGAACCGGGCTTCAGGATATTTTGATGACAAGCCACACTCCATACAGAATGTCTCTTGCTGCTGATGTTCAGTGTGGTCCTTACCCGCCGAAGCCATTACAACGCACTCATTGATATCCGGATGACTGAGCAATGCAGCCTCAATTTCTCCCAGTTCTATACGGTGCCCATTGATTTTGAGTTGTCCATCGTTACGTCCGATATAAACCAGCTCATTATGCTGTACCCGCACCTGGTCACCGGTTCGGTACATCAGCGTGCCCGCATTCCATGGGTTGGCAATGAAAGCATTCGCGGTCGTTTCGGGGTCGTTCCGGTAACCGCTGGCCAATGAAGGTCCACTGAGAAACAACTCACCTGCCATGCCCTCAAACTGTGGTTGTAGCGACTCATTGAGAACATAGGCTGACATGCCATCGATGGGTAAGCCTATCGGCACCGAACCTTGTTCCGTATCTCCACTCCACTCCCTGACAATACAGCCCACAGAGGCTTCCGTTGGTCCGTATTCGTTGATAATGCGCACGTCCTGATTGAACAGGTCAGCTGTTTGTCTGGCAGTTTCGGATTTGAGATCTTCGCCACCCACAATAAGCTGCCTGATTGCCAGGTTTTCAGCCTCACTGTTAATCAGTATCTTCAAATGCGCAGGCGTCAGCTTGATGGTGTTTATTGATTTATCGCGAATAACATCGAGAAGCAGCAACGCCTGGTTTTCCGCCGTCTGGGGAAAGACCCGCAGAGTACCGCCACTGAGCCATGGTAGAAAAAGTGAGGTCACAGTCAGATCAAATCCAATGGATGTAAATAGCGGCATAACCACTGGGCTTGAGATTGCGTAGTATTTGCTCGCCCAGTTCAGATAGGACATCAGCGAGCCATGACTGACAACAACACCCTTTGGTTTCCCCGTGGACCCAGAGGTATATAGCAGGTATGCGGGGTCGGCAGGGTCGATATCAGAATTGTCCGACAACCCACCGGCAGGTGTGGTCTGCAGATGCTGCCGGCTAGAATCGAGCAGCGCATCGGCCGACAAGGTCAACACGTCGGGCGCAAGAGAGGCATCTGCATCGGTGATCAGGCAAGCGACCCCGGCATCATTGAGAATTTCTTCAGCACGCAACCTTGGTTGGTCACGGTCAATCGGTACATAGGTCGCACCTGTTCTGAGGATTCCCAGTATCACGATCGGTAGATGCAGCGAACGCGATAAATAAACCGCTACACGCTGGCCGCTACCGATATCATGATCGCTCAAATGGCGTTCTATCGTTCCGGCGTAATCACTGAGTTCCTGATAGCTTACTGAATTTACATCATCGCTAAGCGCAATGGCATCAGGCGTGCTTGCAGCCACGCCCGCCAGGCGGGCCGGTAACAACGCTTGGCCGGCAGAATCGGCAGCTATCGCCGGCCCCTTGAAGGACCATTTTTCATCACGGGTCATAATGGCTAAATCTGAAACGACCGTTTCTCGACTTTCAAGGATGGCGTGGTAAGCATTCGCAAGGTGCGAGGAAGCCCGGTCGATGTATGGCGGTAAAAAAAACGCGTGGTTCAGATCAAGCTCAATGTCGGGTGTGCCGGTTGCATTCCAGTCGGCCACATGCAGACGCACGGGGTGGGATATATCCGAATGTCCGGGGTGATGCCAGGCAAATGTTGCACCAACATCCGCCGGCGAGGACTGGCGGGCGGTAATCAGGTTCAGAACGCCATGGACCGCTACCGGCTCAAGTAAAGAGGTACAACCGGGCTTTGCATTCCTAAGGGCCTCAAACAGTCTATCTGTGTTGCGCTTATAGACGGTAAGCACCGTATCATCAGCGTTTACCGTTACTGATACGCGGATCATTTCAATAAAGCTCCCAGCAACATGCATCCACTGTTGAGAAAAACGCCCGAGTAAAGGCACCTCAATGACAAGCTCGGTGTCGCCACATGTTTTATGCAGAAATATACTCAACACTGTGAGATGGAAACAAAGCTGAAACAGGCTCTCGCTAAGCTGTTGCAATTCGCTGTCTTTTGAGAGGGTTAGCAGTCGCGCGTGGTCATCGGCTGACAGCTTCACCAGCATACGGGTTGAATCTGTTGCAAGACGGTCATTGATATGACCATAGAAAGACGGCAACGCTGCGCCAAGTGGTTGACCCTGCGCCTTTTGCGGTGATTCACCCTTCAAATGTAGCTTTTGAGATTCGGATAAGACAGTCGCGTAGTCAAAAAATGTTGCTTGTTGATCAGATGCTACAGGCGATGAAGACTCCCGCGGAGATGGATTGACCCTGTTGGTTGCCACGTTGAAGGTCTGAATCAGCTCTTCCAGAATGAGGTTTGTTGACCAGGCATCAGCAATTAAATGATGCATATTCAAATAAACGATCATTTCATTTCGCCCATGGCGAGCCACAGCTGCATCGCTTAGCGATTTGTCCAATTCGAATACTCGTTGCAATCGATGCGATATCCACGCTTTAGATGTATCAGAAAATTCTCCGGACAGACTGTCCAGGTCAATAACCTCCATATCAGTGATTGCCTTGCCTGCTTTTTGAACAAACCCTGCTGAACCTGACTCAATGATGGTAACGCCCAGCACAGGGTGTCGTTGCTGAACAGATTGCCATGCTTCACACATGGCTTTGACGTCATCATCGGTGAATATATCACCGGATAAGGTCGCGGTGATAACCTGGTTAAACAGTGGTTTGCCAGGCGTAATCAAGTGGCTTTTGAGTAAGTGGCTCTGACTGGGAGTTAAAGGGTATGTGTTCATGCTTACAATCCAAGCAGGCTCGCGATGATGTTGCGCTGGATATCAGAGGTTCCGGCATAAAGGACACCACCCAGTGCATCACGCGTATCTCTACCACTGAAATGATCTTCAATGTAGGAATATCCGCCGTGAATTCTCATGCTATCAATACTCGATGCCAGGAAATCTTCACTGATCGCAAGTTTCAGCATCGAAGACTCCAGCCTCGCAGATTCCCCCTGGTCCATTTTCCAGGCTGTTTTATACAATAACAATCGTGCGTTTTCGAGCCGAACACGCATATCGGCCATGCGGTGAGATACGGCCTGAAAACCGCCAATTGGCTGACCAAACTGCTTTCGGTTTTTTGCATAATCGACAGTATCTTCCAGTTGACGATGCATGCGACCGACCTGGCTGGCAAGAATGCAAGTTCGCTCAACCTCCAGTAACTGATGTGCGATCGCTGCGCCAGCGCCCTCCGGACCCATGCGTCGATTTTCAGCGACCAAGCAGGCATCCAGCTTAATTCGCCCCATCGGGGCGCTATCCAAACCCAATTTTGGGACGGGGCCAATCACCTCTGCCCCGGGTGTATCAAGCTCAACCAGGAATGCCGTGATTCCCCAACGACCGGCTTTCTTATTAACAGTGGCAAACACGATACAAAAGTCAGCGACCGGGGCAAGCGTAATCATTAGCTTCTCACCACTAAGCAGGTAACCCTGATCCGTTTTTTCTGCAAACATACCGATGCTGTTTGAGTCAGACCCCGCGTCGGGTTCGGTCATGGCGGTTGCACCAATCAGATCTCCGCTGATACAGCCGGGTAAAAAATCGTCCTGTTGCGCTTGCGAACCATGTGCAAGCAGCGAGTGCTGAATGGTGCAACCCTGGCTAGCCAACGCGAAAGGTAAACCGTTGTCATCACAGGCGTAACCAAAGCTTTCCAGGGCCATAACCATGGTCAAAAGACTGCCTTGCGCCTTGCTGTTCCAGGATTCGGGCATCCCATAGGACAACAGGCCTTGTTCGGCGCAGGCCTTCCACAAGCTGCGGTCAAATTTTTCTGGATCAGGTGGTGACTGGAGGCGTGGATTGATCTTTGTCTGGACGAATTCAGCGGTCAATTCTCGAACTTTCTGTTGCGCTTCGTTGTACCCAAATTCCATATTATGTCTCCAGCTTGTCAGGACTTGGGTATAATGATCTTCCGCAATTGTTTTGTCACGTCCATTTTCTGATTGAAGTGCGATTATTTATTGTGATCTGAAACGTGGGCAAAGCACAATAATGCCGATAATTTACACTGTGGCGATGAGTATCAATTTGAACTGTACGATTGAAGGTTTTTTTGTATGACTTATGTGCTTAAATGCGCAGTTGAAACGAGTTACCACAGTAGCGTAGATTACGCTCAGCTTACTGGAACACAAAATAACTAGTATATTTCAAATATCTAATTTTACAGGAAATTTTTATGAATAGGCTGAAGCTTTCATGCTACCCCGCCTGGGGTTTATTGTTCCTCATACTGATCGGCAACTTCTATGCACCCCTTGTTGAGGCTCATGCAGGACGTGAAAATTATGTCTGGGTTAACATCGAAAAAGACCATGTCAGCGGTCGGTTTGAGATCAATACAAAAGACCTTGAAGAAAAGTTAGGTATTGATCTTGATGGAACCGACGGAAATACGCTTGCCAGGGTGATTGCCACCGAGCCGGACGTGCACGCCTATCTGCGTGATAATTTCTCGCTTTCATTTAATGATGAGAAAAAGAAAATACAGTTCCTGGAATCCCGTTTATTCAACGAAAAGGCCAAGTTTATACAGTACCATTACCGCGTAGACGGGGTACCTGAAAATGATCTTGTATTCATCCGCAATACGATTTTCCTGAGCAAAGAATTTCTGCAAAACGACCCTTTACACCGAAGTCTTGTTCTTGTGGACCACAATGAATACCGGGGCCTGGATTTTGGCAATGAAAATACAGCTTTGGTGTTTGGCCCTCACCTGCAGGAAGCAGAGCTCAATGTTGCTAACCCTCCGCCCATCCTGATCTGGAAAAACTTTTTCCGTCAGGGTCTTTTACATATCTGGATTGGCTTCGATCACATGCTGTTCCTGTTTGTATTGCTACTGACAGCGGTACTGGTGCTGCGCGGGCAGGTATGGGAGCCCGCCCCTCGCTTTGCTGATGCGTTCTTCAATACCGTGAAAATAGTCACCGTATTCACGATTTCACACTCCATCACGCTCGCGCTGGCTGTACTTGGCCTGGTCGAAGTGCCAATAGCGCCGATCGAAGCAATCATTGCTTTATCAATAATGGTGGTCGCACTAAATAATGTGTTTCACTTTTTTAAATCGCATACCTGGCTACTGATTTTTGTCTTTGGCCTGGCTCATGGGCTGGGGTTCGCCAGCGCTCTCGGTGACCTGCAGTTCAGAAATGTTGATCTTAAAAAGATTCTTATCATGTTTAATGTTGGCGTGGAAGCAGGTCAAATATTTGTGATTTTTCTGGTGCTACCTGTTTTATTTTACTTCCGTAAATACCGTGGTTATCGCCAGATCGCCGTGCCCGCGTTATCGTGGTTTGCCGTTATACTTTCAGGCTACTGGCTGGGATCCCGAGTTGGTTGGTGGGGATAATGTTCGATGGCCTTGACAATGCGTATCCGCTTACACCTCTACAGCAGGGTATGCTTTATGAAGGCCTGAAAAACCCCAATTCCAACGTTTATATTGCATACATTGTCATTGACATCAGTGGTGAGCTCGACAGCGGACTGCTGAAAAATGCATGGCAGTGTGCCGTTCAACAACACGAGACGCTCCGCACCCGGTTTCTATGGGAAGGGCTTGAGGAACCTCTGCAGTTGGTCAACTCGTCCGTGGAATTGGATTGGGTAGAGTGCGATTCAAGACAGGTATCTTTACCTTCATCAGATTCTCCGCTTGATTACTGGTTAGACCATGAGCGTTCAAAGCCTTTAGTTCTGACGGATACACCCCCCATAAGATTTCGATTGCTTCATGTTTCGGATGAGCAAAGCACACTTATATGGACCGTTCATCATCTGTTGGCGGATGACTGGTCAATTCCGCTGGTACTTCAATCCGTAGCAGATCACTACCATCAAAGTTTGACGTCGCCAGAGCCGGCTGACTTCGGTACCGACCCTCAGTTTCAGTTCGTATCGTATGTGGACTGGTTGAGCCGCGAAGACCAGGCGCAGCACAGACAATGGTGGGAACGCAAACTGGAAGATGTTAAACCGACATCGGTCAGACCTGACTACAACTGCCCGGATTTAGATGCAGGTCCAGAATCAAGGCATCAACGGCATATGACACAACTCGGCGAGGATCTGTCTCTGTCATTGGTTGAGATATCCCGTAATTTGGGGGTCACGCAAAGCTCAGTTCTACACGCGGCCTGGGCGCTGGTCATAGCACGCTTCTCGGGTCATGGAGCGGCCCTTTTTGGTACATCGGTGTCCGGGCGAACCTGTCCGCTCTCCGGTATTGATGCCGCAGTTGGCCTTTTTCTAAATACGCTTCCAACCCATATTCATATTGATGCCAAGCAGCGGCCTGACGATTTTATAAAAAGCGTACAGCGACAACTTTTTGAGCAATTGGCTCACGAACACGTGCCATTAGCAGATTTGCAGAGACTATTACCAGTAGGCGAAAAAAGACTGGCGTTCGAATCCCTGCTTGTCGTTGAAACCCGTGGTCCGGAGTTTCGAATTGATGTCAAAGATTCAACGGTGTCTTTTGGCAATATCCGAAGCTCCAATGTCAGCAATATTCCATTAACGGTACTCGTGTTCCCCGGCACATCGACAGAGATTCAGTTGGCCGGACTGGAGTCATACTTTGGTCAGGGAGCATTTGCAGCACTGAGTGATGAGTTTGTTGCCGTGCTGAGCGATTTTTGCCAACCAGGGGTCAGAGATTTAGCCCAATTGCTGGAATTTCAATCGCAACGTCTTGATTCGTTCTATCCCATCGCATCTTCAATTGAGCAACCGGCACATGCAGATGTTGCTGACTGGATCAGAAGCACGGCTCTTGATCGGGCCGACTCAATTTCAATCATTGATAATGATGAGAAATACACGTATGCACAGTTGCTGTCAGTGGCCGAACAGGTCGCGAGGGCCATACATGAAAAGGGCACAACAAATGCATTTGTAGGTGTTTGCCTCGAGCGAGGGTTTAACCAGATTGCCGCTATCCTGGGTGTCGTGTTAAGCGGCAAAGCCTATGTCCCTATCGATCCCAAATGGCCTACCGCACGATGTGATGAAATGCTCAATATTGCAGATATCAACCTGTTGGTATCCGATAGCAATACCGCAACCGCGATTTCGAAACATAATCTACCGGTTATCCTTACGGATCTACTGGTCAACCATGGTGATAGCCGGTTTGTCAGGCAACCGGGGATGCACAGTGATGATCCTGCCTACATGATATTTACATCCGGGTCGACTGGTCATCCAAAAGGTGTGGTGATTTCACATCAGAATTTGATGTATTCAACTGCGGCCCGAACCGTTTACTACCCCGAGAGTCCACGGAGTTTTCTGCTTCTGTCATCATTTGCGTTTGACAGTTCGGTGGCGGGCATATTCTGGACGCTTTGCACAGGTGGTTCACTGGTCTTGCCTGGCGCGGGAAAGTCTCAAGACATACATGAATTAGAATCTCAGATTTCAGAGCACCAGGTGTCTCATACACTGTGTCTTCCGTCGATTTACTCGTTGCTATTGCGATACGCTGACCCAGATGCGCTTAAAAGCTTGAGCACGGTCATTGTAGCGGGAGAGGCTTGCCCGTCGAATCTTCCGACGCTAAGCCACAAGGTACTGCCCGACACCCGTCTTTACAACGAATATGGTCCGACAGAAGCCACGGTCTGGTCGACGGTTGCCGAGCTTCAACCTGTCTCAAAGGAAATGGTCTCACAAGTGCCGATCGGTCAGGCAATTCCCGGAACCAGAGCTTACATCATCAACGAGCATGGTGAAGTCTGTCCTCCAGGGCTGAGCGGGGAATTACTGGTGACAGGACCGGGAGTGTCGCAAGGCTATCATGAAGACGAGAAGTTAACGCATGCCAGGTTCTCTTCACCACAAAATGGATCCATGGAGGAAACTGGGCTTCATACCTACAAAACCGGCGACCTTGTGACGCTCGGGCATGATGGAATGCTCTACTTCCTGGGAAGGACAGATCATCAGTTAAAAATCAGGGGCCACAGAATTGAGGCCGGTGAAATCACGTCCCGGGTCGAGCGGCATAAGGGTGTGCTTGAGGCAGTTTGTGTTTTGCAGGATTTCATGGGTTCCGATGTGAGCGAGGCCGCCGATAAGCGGTTGGTATGCTTCTATACCCTTCAAGCACAACCCGAGTTGGCAGTTGGTGGCTGCCACCCGATTGAAGACCCGGGTTTTGAAGACCTGACTGAGGATATCCGGAAATCAACGAACCTGCTGATCAAACAGGAGTTGCCTGCTCAATTCGCAGTATTTCGGTTTGTTGCAGTAAACCGCTTTCCACGATTGCCAAACGGTAAAATCGACCTCAAGGGGTTTCCGTCAATATCAGATCTGGATGTTCGCCCCAATGGTGAAGCAGCACCTTCTGAAGACACCCCGTACTCAGATGCAATCGAGGCCAAACTGTGTCATCTTCTGGCCTCACTACTTGGTGTACCGTCCATTCCACCGGGTGAGAACTTTTTCACTCTTGGCGGGGATTCATTAACGGCCATCCGCTTTGTTGCTGCCGCCCGGGAACAGGGACTAGCCCTGACAGTACCAATGATTACTGAATATACCAGCATGCGCGAACTGGCAAATGCACCTGAGCTAAATGTCGCTCCCATGCGTAAAAGGGACGCTATACCAGCATATGGCGAATCCCCGCTCTCACCCATTCAACAATGGTTCTTCAGTAGTGGGCACCCACAACCATCCCGCTGGAACATGGCGTTCGTGGTTGACATGAAAACTGCAGTTTCAGTTGAGGACATTACGCGGGCAATTTATACACTAATTGAAGAGTTTCCAGTTCTCGGCTCCAGTTTTGATAAGGGCCAAGAAGGCTATATGCAGTTCATTCCAAAAACCAGAAAAGATCAATCTCTGGTACAGAGCATTGCCCCGCCTGCCAGTCTTTCCGGGTGGGTAGAATCGTTGAGTGCTGTTCAGACAGATTTTGACCTGGAGTCAGGCATTGTAACCCGGTTTCTTGTGGCATCTAACGAGGAGCAGGAGTGTTTGGCATTTGGTGCCGTGATCCATCACCTGGTCACCGACGCCTTGTCTAATTGGTATATCGGTAAGCGAATTGTACAGCTGTTAAATGCTAAAGGAGATGCCACTCATAGAGGGGTTTCCACCGTATCTTACCGCGAGTGGTCGATGCTCTTGCAGCAGGAATTTCAAGAAAATGATAGTGAGCAGACGCCAGTTTCCGGAGCGACCGCGGATTCGTGGACCGAAAAGCGGGCGTTCAGTCAAACCCTGGAGATTTCCAAAACCCAATTGGTTGTGATCCGGCATTACTGCGAGCAACAGTCCGTGGCTTTGCATGAGTATATTCTGTTCCTGTTAATGCTTAGCGGTAACTTCAAGTCTGAAACCCGGGTAGATGTTGAAACTCACGGACGGGATTTACTCGAATCGGTGATTGATGCCAGTGCTGCTGTCGGCTGGTTTACATCTTTTTTCCCCGTCAGGTTTTCGCCCCTGCACGATACTGACCTGCTTCGGTTCCGGGATGTTTTACAACGGGCAAGGCGCGAGTCGGCGACTCAATTTGTGCGTGACCCGGTGCATTTCTTCGATTGCTCCGCGGACCCGTCACACTCTCAAACGGATTTGCAGTCAGCATCCCTGCTTTACAATTACCTGGCAATGGATCTTGCGGGTTCAGATCAGATGGAAGTTGAAGGGTTTATGCTTACACCCTTGACAGACACTTGTTTTCGCGACGCTCTCAGTCCCCGTGGACACGCGGTCGAATTGCTGGTGGCAGACCATCATGAAGGCCTGGCGCTGAAATGGCGTGTGGATGAAACCCTTGCCGAACAAATCGGACTGCAAGGCTGGATCGAGCGCTGTCGTTCCATATTATGCGATCAGGTTGATGCACATCAGCACTTCATGTCAGCAGGCAGTAGCACAGAGTTTCCTGACTCGGGCCTTAATGCGAATGAGTTGTCTGATTTTCTGGACAGTTTGGATTGATACGGTGTCCAAACGCCCACGCATACTTCACATTGCTCATGGCCTGGGTAGTTACAACAACAGCCTGAGAGAACTTGCGCGACGGCTTTGCGCCACGGACTTTGAACTTTGTGTGGCATCCCATAAAGATTTATTTGCAGTACTGGATGGATTAGATGTCCGCTTTGAACACCTGCAAGAAGACCGGATCATCGCCGATCGGCGTTTGCAGGAAATAGATGCTTTGCAGGGCGTTGGACTGTTCAAACGTCTGGTTAAGCAAGTCAAAATCAGCCGGATTCACCGCCAAAACTCGATCGCCTTAACGGAAGTGACGGACCTGGTGACCGAGTGGAAACCAGATTTGCTGCTGATTGATATGGAGTGTCATGTTGCGATTATCCAGACCAGAAAACTGGGGATTCCCACGGTCCTGTGTAGTCGCTGGTTTTCGGTTTTCAACACTGGTCTGGTTCCACCCATGAATACCGTGCTCCTACCACCTGAAGGCCTCCTTGAGTCATTGCGGGTACGCTGGGCGTGGACCCGCCTGATGCTTCATAAGTGGCGACTGGACCTGCAGCAACGATGTTCCAGGGCACGTTTCAGACCCATACGTTACGAGTCAAATGCCCGGAGTGAACTACAGGCTATTGCCGATTCAAATGGGTTATCACTTAATGATATTGCAGATACCACTCATTGGCTTATCCCCCATGTTTATCGTGATATTCCAGTGATGTCGCTGACGGCGAAAGAACTGGAGTTTGAAAAGGCCGATGACCCTAGAATGCACTATGTGGGATCGATGGTATGTGCTGACAAGCACTATGAAAAATCACCAGCTTCAGATACGTTTCTACAATTCATCAAGCGCCGGGAGAGCATTGGAAACCCATTGATTTATTGTTCCTATAGTACATTCTGGAACACCGGCTCTGGAAATATCAAGCCACTGTTGGAAGTGTTCGCAAAAAGACAGGACCTGGATGCCGTCATCGGACTGGGCGGGAAAACGCAGACAATGACGACTGACGCGCTGCCCGACAATGTACTTGTGATGGATTTTGCCCCTCAACTTGAAGTGCTGGACTACGCCGCAGTAGCCATCACACATGGTGGAATTTCAACGATCAATGAAGCCCTGCACAAGGGCGTGCCATTGATTGTCTGTAGTGCTGGTCATGTTGACCAAAATGGTTGTATGGCAAGGCTGGTACACCACCATGTGGGCGTAGCCGCAAGCTCTGACCCAATAAATGCTGCCGAGCTGGAACGCCTTATTGACACTTTGATTGGAGAACAGGGAGTTGAGACCCGCGCCCGGGTCGCTGACATTCAAGACTGTCTGAAGCGCTATGACAAAAACCGGTCAGCCGTGATGCTTTTACAGTCGATCATCAAAGGCCAGTAACTCCAGGTCACTTATCGCTCTTTTTGGCTCAACTCAACCGCTTATACGGGTGTCCAGGTATTGCTTGATCTGGTTCAGGGAACCAAAATGCTCAACCAGTATATCCTCGGCTGGAACAGAAATCTGGTACTCGTTTTCCAGCCAGGAAATCAAACGCATGACACTGACTGAATCCAACATGCCTGAAAGCAGCAGGTCTTGCTCCGGCGCCAGCTCAAGCGAGGGGTCATTGAGAATATCTGTCAAAATATGTTGGCGAATGTTTGAAATACTCGACGTCATTGGGTTCGGTCCTGGTGAAATTCGGCGTGTGATAAATAGTGTTTTCAGGCTTGATGATCGGCTACCCATTGCTCAGCGAGCAACTTGCGATTGATCTTGCCGCTGCTATTGTGAGGCAATGTCGTTAACAGCTCAATATTTTCCGGCAAGGCATATAGCGGAAGCTTTTTTCGCGCAAAACGTAAGACACTTGCTTCATCGGTAACAGTTCCCTTAACAAGTGTTACCGCCGCAATGATTTTAAGGCTGTCAAAGCCATCAGGAACCGTAAACGCAACGGCTTCAAAAACCCCGGAATGCGCCGACAACACAGATTCAACCTCATCCAGTTCAACCCTGTGCCCCCGAACCTTAACCATTCGGTCGATTCTGCCAATGAATTGCAAATTACCATCCGCTTGTCGAACCACCCGATCACCGGTGCGATAGTAGACTGCCGGAAATGGCCCGAAAGACTCTCTGAACAAATAGGCTTTTTCATTCAAATCCGGCCGGTTCCAGTAACCCACCATCAGGGTTGAACTACGGATGCACAATTCACCCTCCTGTCCTACTCTACAGTCTTCGTCATTGTCATCCACGATGATATCAGTAGAATTTCTGGAAACCACACCGATAGGAATCGGCTCATTGCTTCCTTCAGAAGGCAACGGCACGTCATAGCAGGTACACGACGGTGCTTCCGCAGGCCCATAGACATTTGTAACCTTCGCACCTTTCAGCGTCAGCATAAGCTGTCGAAGCTTCGCGGGAGGGTATGGTTCGCCACCGTATAGAATCCAACGCAGCGAACTGAGGTCACGCTGCTCTATTGCGCCCTGTTCAAGCATGCTCATCAGGGTGTGGGGCACGGTGAAAACGACCGAAATACGTTCAGACTCAATGGTTTTTGTCCAACTCGCAGGAAATCGCGTAACCGCCTCTGGTACCAGCACAACCGTCGCACCCGCTTGCGCCGTAGAGAAAAAATCAAATATGCTCAGGTCAAAATGCAGAGGTGCATGACTAGCCACCCGGTCTTTCTGTTTTAAGCCAACATGCTCAGCGCCCCAACGCGCATAGGTAATACTGCCATGGTGTGTATGCATCATACCTTTCGGCACACCGGTAGAGCCGGAGGTATACATGATGTATCCAAGTTCCAGGTCAATCATCGGGAGTGCAGGACAACTTGTCGGTTGTTTGGCGATGTCAGACCAGGAGATGCCCCTATGAACTGAATCGACATCAATACCATAGACGTTCAAATCATGCTTTTCGCCTAAGATATTCAGTGTATCGCTGAGTGCATCAGAACTGATGATGTGTGTAATTTCACAGTCCGCAAGAATAAATGAAAGACGGTCTGCCGGCATGAAAGGGTCAAGTGGAACAAAAACGCACCCGGCCTTCAAAATGCCATAAATCGCAACGCCTAAATCCAGGCCCTTATACATGTATATGCCAATCCGGTCCTGTCGTTTTGCACCGTTATCAAGCAAGGCCTGAGCCAGTTGGTTACTGCGTCGATTCAATGCACCGTAGCTCAGCTCACACCCCTGATAGGACAGGGCTGGATGCTCAGGCGTTTTGTTTGCGTAGTGTTCCAGTGGAGACTGGATGAGAAAACCGGTCATTGACGATATCTTTTGGTATCTGAATGTCGATAGGATACTTGATACACGTCGCCGCACATAAATGTTTTTCCCGAAAAAACAGCGTCAACACATAAAAAGGAGTTTTCCAACCCATTTTGCCCAGACATCATAACGAAATGTCCCCTATTCTGCCCGGGCTCTAAAACCATCGGCATCTTCAAATAGACTAATTCCCAAAGATTCACACATCACCGAGTCGAACTTCTCAAGAATCCGCTCTGGCCTGAACTGTCGTGCATGCTCTGCGGCCTGTGATGCAAGATTGCTATACTTTGCTTCATCATCCATATCTTCAATTGCACCCACCCAGTCGCTTTTACGTGCTTCACAGGGCAGCAGGATTCCGCCATTACCAATGGCTTCAGGCAATCCGCCTGTCGCGGTTGCAATCGTAGGGATTTGAAATCTCCCCGCTTCAACCGCAACCCGTCCAAACGGCTCACTCCACTGACTGGGCATAATGATCAAGCGGGTTCTCAGGTAGTGTTCACTCATGTCATCGGTCCACCCGGCAAGCTCAATATTATCTAGCCGGCCCGCCTGAGCCAGAAGCCGGCTGTTGGCACGATTTCCGGTCACGAACAAAAACTTACGTTGCGGCATTGCCCCTGCCAGCTTAAGCGCCAGCCCCCCTCCTTTCCAGGGGTCTAGCCCTACCAGCGTTATATACTCCCGCGATGATGGCGTTGCTTGCCCGGCTGCTTCATTGGCCTCAATCAGCGGCGGGATGTTGACACTATTGAGGTGACGTTTTCTGAGCAATTCATCACGCATGTAATTCGAGTTGCTGACGATCAGATCCGCACGCCTAAGGAGTGGCCGGAATTTTCGAAACCTGCTGTAAGTCAAAGCCGAGAGCACTGCTCTTCGCCAACGAACCGGGTTTGGGTCCCAGCAGCCGAAGCACAATGGGCTGCGAATAAACATAATCAGCCGGGTATCTTTGTCCAGGTCATCGGGAAGCAGAAAGCCAGGCTGCTGCAGCAGCACAAGCTGGGGTTTAAACCGGCTCAGATGATCACAAATGATCTCTCGAAACCTGGCCTCCCTTGCAGTGTGCCCAGATTGCAAAAACACCCCTTCAGCAGCCGGTAGCGCGTAATTGAATACATCGATTTCCTTGCAGCTTGACTTCCGGGAGTCCTCAGAGGCAGCACCAACTACTCGAACATCATGATAGGCGGCCAACTTTCGCAGCATGGCCAATGCCGAAAGCTCTCCACCTCCACCCGGTTCCGCCAGACTCTGGCCGGCATAAAGAATTCTCAAACTGTTCAACCTTGTTTACTAATGTGTGTCCAGCCCGGTCAGGAACCTGTCTTCTGCCGTTCGCCACCTTGCACGGCAACCTCGAGCAGCACCGACATGGTCTGCTCCGCAGCCCGGCGCCAGGAATAATGACGAACCCTTTCCAGACCGCGCTGACGCAAACTCTTTTGCAAATCCTCAGATCGCAATAAACGTTCGATTGTTGAAGCCAGGTCGTCAAGGTTCTCGGGGTCAAAAACCAATCCGGCATTTCCAACTAACTCCTCCAAGGCGCCAATCTGACTAACAGCAACGGGCGTACCGCAGGCCATTGCCTCGATCACGGGAAGGCCAAACCCTTCATCAAACGAAGGTAGCACCAGCAGTGTAGCAGCATTATAAATTGCCACCAAATCATCATCGGGTACAAAACCGGTAAAAACCACACGCTCAGAAAGACCCAGTTGTGCGACGGTTTCACGCAACTCCTGACCACAAATCAGGTAGCTGTCACGCTTCTCATCACCGATAATAACCAATTGAGCATTTGACTCAAGCCGGGTCATGGCATGCACCAAACCGTCAAGATTTTTGTGCGGGGAAATCCCTCCCACGTAAAGAACAATCGGCAGTTCCGATGCTATGCCGTAGCGCTCTGTGGCTTGCTTGATGGTTTGACTGTCATCCAACGGGGCAAAGCCCGGTGCCGCTGCCTCATCAATTCGCTCAATGCTCGAGACAGGCAAGCCAAAAGCCTGCGATACATCCTTTCGAGCCTGTTCAGATGGACAAATAATCTTGTTCGCCTGCCGCCGTGCCAACCAGAGTTTAATTTTCCAACGCCAGCGAGCCGCCAGGTTACTGAAAAACCATTCAGGCTTTGCTTCGGTCATTGCATCATGAATGCAAATGACCATTGGGGTCTTATCCAGGATTGGAAAGAAGGTGTAAGGCGCTGGAAAGAAAAACACATCGGCGTCTTGTGCGCTTACTGCCCGCCCAAACCGCAGCATGTCGGTCAACCCCCTGGCCCCGGCGCTTGATGCTGCCTGTATCGGCTGCTCTTGCGTTTTCACAGATACAACCCTGGCATTTGCAGGAAACTCGCAACGCCCGGCCGAGAGCGCATCGGTGAGCAGGATAAACTCATGTTGATCACCAAAAGCAGTAACCAACGCCGTGATCAATTCACGTGAGAACCGACCGAATCCCCGTCTATTTTCCCAACATGACGCATCAATCATTATTCGCATTTTAATGCTTGATGAGAAACTTTTGTCTCATCCCTCTTCAGCGTCCTTAACCCGGTACTGACGCAAATCTTTTATAAACCCCGCTGTCCAGGCGCAACTCATGACAAAGCTGACTGGTGAATATAGGAGGTATTGAATGAACTTTCTGAACCCCAACTTGAACAGGATATGTGAGCCCACCCAGGGCACGATAACCAGAGGAGCCGCCAGTGTTACAAAGGAAACCCGACTCAGCCGGGATATCAGTAATGGGTTTGAAACTGCCCTGTATTGAGTGGCGGCCATGCCAATTTTTCTTTGATAGTCAAAAACAAGCTTGAATCCAGTCCGGTTCAAGTGAGAAACAGCTACCGATGACACCATCATCAAATGGGCCCCCTGACTTTTTAATCGATGGCTCATAAGGAAGTCATCACCCAGACTGACATCCGAGTATTGAAAATCTTGGAGCACTTTACGTCGAAAGCCTGAAGTTCCACCAAGCAGCCAGTCGGTTGTGACCGGTTCACCGTCATGTGGCAGAAAACGGAAAAATTCCAGGTAGTAACCAATCGTTCCTGAAACACTATCCGGTGTCCCATTGCCGATTGCACTACAAACGGCATCAGCACCACCGCTTGTTAACTGCTCAGTCATCGTTTGAACCCAGTTTGATGGAACAATGCAATCGGAATCAGTAAATAGAACGATATCAGAGGATGTGGATTTCAACCCAACGTTCCTTGCTGCTCCGCAAGAATGTCGTTCAGTTAAGTGAATAAGTTTCACGTTTGGAAAACGGGACCTCACCAAGTCCGGGGTCTCATCAACAGAACTGTCTATCACGGTCACTTCAGTTTTAAACGAGGTATTCTGAGACTCAAGAGATTCAAGGCATTTTTCGATTGTCGCAGCGCTGTTGAAACAAGGAACGATGACCGAGACGCTTACATCTCCTTGCTGTTTTGTGATCGCATTCAAAATAAAAAGCGAAGCAAAGCGCGGTTTTTAATAAGGCTTGACTGAGTAAAATCGACGGTCGGCATACATAATCCGTTCAGAGTTTTCGAGAACATCAAAGTTTAATTACGTTCGCTTCAAAGGTCATACATTGAGTCTGATGTTTGTGCGTCATCCTGTCAATTGCCGACCATAATTCGTCACTCTGATAGCCATTTTGTGTGGCTGAGAACGGTCTGGCAAAGTGGGGACGATTCATACTGTGGATCGTCCCAAAAATAATCGTTTATTTAGGCGTTATGAATAGCCTTTCGGGTTTTTAAGTTGCCATCGCCAGGAATCTTCACACATACGCCGGAGACCCGAACTGGGTTTCCATTTTAAATCCAGCTCTGCTAATTGGGGGTTTGCGTATACAGATGCAGCATCTCCCGGTCTACGATCTACGATTTTGTATGGTACTTTTTGTCCGGTTGAGGCTTCGAAGGAGTGAATAATTTCTAACACCGAATGCCCCTGCCCGGTGCCAAGATTGTGAATAATGACTCCAGGGTTTTCTGAAAGTTTTTCAAGCGCCTTAAGGTGACCTTTAGCCACGTCAACCACGTGGATATAATCCCGAACGCAAGTACCATCTTTGGTAGGGTAATCACCGCCAAACACCGATAGCTCCTTACGTTCACCCACTGCAACCTGAGTCATGTATGGCATCAGGTTGGTTGGCGTACCGCTTGGATTTTCACCAATTTCACCACTTTGGTGTGCACCAACAGGATTAAAGTAGCGCAGAATGGATATGTTCCATGACGTGTCAGATACCTGTAAATCTTTGAGCATCTGCTCAATGGTAAGCTTTGTTTGACCATACGGATTAACAGCCCCAAGTGGACTATTTTCACTGATCGGTAAATTCTTCGGTGCGCCGTAGACGGTACAGCTCGAGCTAAAAACGATGTTTTTAATACTGTTTTCAACCATGACTTCCAAGAGTGTGGCTGTTCCACAAACATTGTTCTTATAGTAATCAAGAGGATTTACCATAGATTCACCAACGGCCTTAAGCCCGGCAAAATGAACGACTGCGTCGGGTTGATAGTCGGCAAAAATCTGACCCAGCAGGGCTCTGTCCAATAGATCGCACTGAACAAATGTCAGAGTCTTACCAGTAATTTTTTGCACTCGATTGAGAGATTCTTTACTGCTGTTGCTGAGGTTGTCTACCGCCACCACGTCGTAACCGCCTTCCAACAATTCCAGGCATGTGTGCGAACCTATATAGCCTGCTCCACCGGTAACAAGTACTTTTTGTTTAGTTTTTATATTGTTTGCCCATATCTAGTTCGTTCTATACAGAATGATTTAATCATCATGCACCAATTTAA
>Ga0224504_10000437_pt1 | contig 18613 bp, 16 predicted proteins | sample SF_Oct11_sed_USG_3_FD_170160 | JGI IMG/M metagenome (GOLD analysis project Ga0224504, IMG submission 170160) | Sediment microbial communities from San Francisco Bay, California, United States - SF_Oct11_sed_USGS_24 | ecosystem: Environmental > Aquatic > Marine > Sediment | place: USA... | reverse complement strand
CTCGCTGAGCGCCGGTCTCCTGGCGGGAGGCCTGGTCCTCGGCATGTACGACGTCGTCGCGGAGCAGGTGACTCTGCTGCAAAGCTATCAGCTGCCGGCGCTGTCGCGATGGGGGGAGAGCCACATATCGACGTTCTTCTTCCAGCTTCATCCCTTCATCGCTGTGGCCGCGGCCGTTTCCATGCTCGTTGCCGCAAAGAAGCGGGACTACAGATACGCCATCGTCTGCTGGATGCTGCTGCTCCTGCTGGCGCTGGGGGCGGAGCGGATCCGATACCTGCTCGTGGCCTTTCCCATGCTCGCCCTGATGGCCGGCTACGCGGTCGCGGAGATCGGGAACGCGAGGGTCCGCAGACACGTAGTCGCGTGCACGCTGGCCGCGATGCTGGTGACGGCGGTCTTCGCCTACCTCCCGTTCCTGCAGGGGACCAGCGCGGTCAACCTTCAGCAAGCGGGCGAACACCTCGATACTCTTGCTTCTGAGCACGTGGAGGTCTTTGCGCTTCCGCAGACGCGGACCGCGGTCAATCCGGCCATCGCGGTTCCGATCCTCGACATATACACCGACAAGACCATCGCCCTTCACCCCGACGCGGAGATGACGGCCCGGCCGGAATCCGTTGAAACGTCACCCGTGAGATTCACCTGGGACTACGACAGCGCCAGGTACTACGCCGCCCGGGATGGCGAGTCGGGGGACGAGGCGACGGTGGTGGTCGTATCGGCGAACAGCGACCAGGCGCTTCCGGAGAGACTGAAACGGAGGATCGCGGGGCATCGCCTGAGCGGGGAATTCGCCGCGACGGACAGGGTGTTTCGCTACAAGACGATCGTGAAGGTGTACCAGCCGTTACAAAGGAGGCCAGAGATGGCGCGCGTCGTGAATGGTGGGGAGGCTATGAGATGAGCAGCGCTACGAATGTCGAAACGATCGCCCTTCCAGGGGCCGAGGCGAACGCGGTTCCACGAAAGAACGTCCTGTGGGCCTACGGCATCGTCGGCATGTTCGCCCTGATCAGCCTCGGTACTTTTGCCTACAACGAGTACTACACCTACCTCTCCGTCTATCTCTGGTTCGGCTTCATCTACGGCGTGTGCCTGCAATACGGGCGGTTCTGCTTCTCCTCGGCGTTTCGCGACCTCTTCGCGGTCGGCGTCCCGCGAATGGCCGTCGGCATCATGATCGCCACGGTGCTGTTCGCGCTGGTCGGGGCCTTCGTGACGGCAACCGGTTTGAGCACCTTCCATCCCGCGCCGACCAGCTTCCATGCGGTGGTCGCCGGCTTCATCTTCGGCGTGGGCATGGTCTTTGCCGGCGGCTGCGCTTCGGGCTCGCTCTACAAGGCCGGCGAGGGCAACGGCGTGGCCGTGATCGTCATCCTGTCGATCAGCGTGACCCAGGCGATCTTCGCAGACGTCGGCGGCTGGACCAACCGCCTCGTGCCGCAGGCCTGGCACGAGTCGGCCCTGTCCAAGGGACTGCCCGAGGTGATCAACGTAGGCGACGGCTGGGTCGACCAGTACCTCGCCGGCTACGTCTGGAATCAGCCGGTAACGACCTACGCGCAGATTATGGGATGGTCCAACGAGTCGGTGGCGGGGGCCTTTCTCGGCAACCTCATGATCGGCGTCGTCATTCCAGCAACCGCGCTTCTCGCAATCGTCTACGTCTTCTGGTCGCGCCGCGGCTTCAAGAACAAGAGGGTGAAGGCGGGCGGCCAGGCCCGCTTCACCTTCAAGGACGAATTGGCCGGCTACTGGACCATGATCATGGCGTCCAAGCGCACCGCGATCGCCGGCCTCGTCCTGGGCATCGCGGCCGGGCTGCACATGTTCGTGATCCAGGGCCTGCGGGTCAAGTTCGGGGTCAAGAACGCGGGCACGCTGCTCGAGCGAATGGGTTTCGACTTCGGCATATCGGTCAACGGGACGGTCTTCGACCCGGGCTACTGGTACGTCACGACCCAGGAGGCGCAATGGGTCGGCTGGGTCTTTCAGAAGCTCGGCTCGGAGAAGATGGACAACATCTATTTCGGTTTCGTCAACGGCATCCCGAACCCCGCCATCAACCCGGCGGACTGGATGTCGCTCGCGCTGATCGGCGGCGCCGCGGTGATGGCGCTGCTGCACAACGAGTTCAAGTTCAAGAAGCCGACCTGGGAGCTCGCGACCTGGGCGATAATCGGCGGCGCCTTGATGGGCATCGGTTCGCGCCTCGGCCTCGGCTGCAACGTCGGCGCTTTCTTCGTGCGGGTCTCCCAGGGCGACCCCTCGGGCTGGCTGTTCGGGCTCGGGATGATCGGCGGCGCCTACATCGGTGTCAAATTCTTCAACTGGTGGACCGAGAGGAAGATGGCCAAGGAGTTCGCATCTTGTGACTTCTGAGGCTATCGCAACGCATGAAAGGAGGTGATGTGACATGAAGTTCGAAAAGAAAGCCGAGAACGAGTATCTGCTCGACGTGAAGGGGTATGTCTGCCCCCATCCGCAGATCTACACCAAGAAGGCGCTCGAGAAGCTGGAGCCGGGCGACGTTCTCGAGGTGGTCTTCGACAACCCGTCGTCGGGCGAATCGATCTCCACCATGTGCGACATCACGGGCAACGAGATCGTCGGCCGGTCGCAGGAGGGCGCCCAATGCAACTGGAACATCCAGAAGGCCTGATGTTTGCGAGGGCGCAGTGCCGGGCTCGCGGGGGTGCCCCGGTGAGAAACACTTCGGAAGAGACGAGGCGAGTATGACGAGCAGTTTTTGGAAGGTGATCCTCGTGGTGGTCGGATTTTCCGGTTTCCTCATGGGCTATGCCGTGCCCCCTCTACTGGAAGTCGGCATGATCGGTGGCGGGGGGGAAAGCCGCGACATCGGAATCAAATCGGATGTCGACGAGGAAATGGAGGAATACTACCGCAAATTGCTGGAAGAAAATTGACCGGCCCACGGTACTGGCACCCGTGAAAAGCCGCGTCTTTCAGCCCATGAACGAGGCCTGAGGAGGAAAGATCTTGCGCACAGCTCTTTGGCTGACGAACGCCCTGCTAGCAGGGGTTCTGGCGTTTCTTCTAGGCTACGGCGTTTCCGCCGAAACGGGCGTGGAGCCGGGCTTCTTCGAAGCCGTCGAAACTGGGGGCTACGGTGCCGGCGCGGGCGGCGATGCCGCGACCGAAGGTATCAGCGAGGAGTACCAAAATTACTACGAGAGCCTCAGCGAATAATCGTCACGCGGCTCCGGGACCTGCGTGCAGGTTGCACGGCGGGGCGCGGTCATGAGATGCGTGTTGATCATGCCTGCCTGGACGCCGGACGAGATCTTCTCGTCCAAGACCGTCAGCTCGCAGCTCAACTACTGGCAGCCGCTGGGCGCCCTCTACGTGGGCGCCTCGCTTCTCGAGGCCGGCCATGATGTCGCCTTTCTGGATGGCGCTCTCCTGAGCCACCGGGAGATCATGCAGCGAGTTGGGGAGCTCCAACCCGATTTCGCAGGCATCTATTCGACCACCTTCGGGTGGCCGGCCGCGGCCCAGACCGCAGAGGCCGTCAAGTCCCTGGACAATGGCATATTCACCTGCGTGGGCGGTCCCTATCCGACCACGGCCGGGGAAGACTGCCTGCGCGACGGCGGCGAAGGCATCGATGCGGTAGTCGTCGGCGAAGGGGAGCTGGCGGCGGTCGAGATCCTGGACCGCCTCCAGGCGGGAACCGGCCTCGACGGCGTGCCGGGCGTGATCTTCAGGCAGGGCCCGAGGATCGTTCGCAATCCGCCGAGGCCGCTGCTCGAGGACCTGGACAAGCTGCCGTTCCCGGCACGGGGGTTGTTGGGCGATCAAAATGCATACCTTCCGGCGCCCGCGACCTACAAGAGGAAGCCCGTCGCCGTCGTCCTCACCTCGAGGGGCTGCAGCAGACACTGCATCTTCTGTTGGCAAATGGATAAGGACAGGAAGAGCGGCGTGCGCGGGGTCCGTTTCAGGAGCGTCGAGAACGTCCTGCAGGAGATCGAAGAGTGCCTCCGACAGGGATACCGCGAGATCAAGTTCATCGACGACTCCTTCGCCGCCGACTACGACCGGGCCATGGCGATGTCCCGGGAGATCAAGGCTCGCGGGCTGGATTTCACCTGGTTTGCCTCGGCCTGCGCGAACCAGGTGGACGAGCCGCTGCTCAGGGCCATGAAGGATGCGGGCTGCTGGGCCATCCTGATCGGCGCCGAAAGCGGGGTGCAGAGAAACCTCAACACGCTCCGAAAGGGCATAACCCTCGAGCAGCTGCGCCGGGCCGTGCGGACCGCGAAGGACGTGGGGCTTCGGGTCAATACGCCGTTTCTGATCGGCATACCCGGCGAAACCGTCGAGGACGCCCTGAGAACCATAGATTTCGCGATAGAGCTCGATCCCGACCTGGCCAACTTCCACGCGCTGACGCCTTTCCCGGGCACCTACCTCTATGATCATGCGCGGGAATACGGCGCCGTGTCCGGCGACCTCGGGGACTTCACATATCAGGGGGCGGCCTTCGTTCCCGACACGATGACCAGGGACGACATCCTGGCGCTCCGGCAACTGGCGTTCCGGCGCTTCTACTCCCGGCCGTCCTTCCTGGTGCGAAGGATCTGCGCACTACGAACGCCCAGCGACGTCAAGGCGGCCGTCCGCGGGATCAAGAGCCTGTTCTGGTTGTGGGCCGACAGGACGGTCTTCGTCTCCGGAAGACGGAAGGCGGAAGGCCGTGAACGGAGCCGCGTGGCCGCCTTATAGCTGCAGACACTCCTTGGCCAGCGCGGGATAGAGGCGCGGGTTGAACAGGATGTTCGTTATGAAATTGCACTCGTGTGTGCAGAAGCACGCGTTGTCCGAAAGCGATTCCAGGAGGGCCCTGCCCTTCGCCGATCGAAGCAGTTTCCCCATGTCGTGATCATGGTCCCTGATGTTTCCGAAGCTCTCCGCCAGGATTTCACAGGGAAAGACGTCTCCTGATTCCGTCAGGACCAGGCTCAGGCCTCCCGCATAACAGGGTATCTGTCTCCTGCCCTCGCGCAGGGTCCGAAGGATGAGACGACGCTGCAGAATGTCCTGCCCGGCCTTGAAGCGGGCCCCTCTGAAGCGGTGGATGTCCGAGGTGCCGTTCCTGAGGCCGCTTTCGAGCCGGTCTATCGCGCGGCTGTATTTGTCGAGATCCACCTCCTTGTAGTGGGCCTCGGCCAAGTCGCCGCGGACCAGCGAGATTGTATGCGTCGTGACGTCCGGAAGATCGCCGACGAAATCAATGATCTCGTCCATCTTGTCCTGGTTCTCGGAGCAGAACACCGTGTTGATGCCCAGCTCGAAGTTCGGAAACCTCTCGGCAAGCCCGGCAAGAAGCCGGTGGGTCGCCATGACCTTGTCGAAGCCGCCGGGCAGGCCGCGCAGCGCGTCGTGGTCGCCGTTCAGCCCATCGAGCGACAGCTTGACGACGACCACGCTCTTGTCGCAGTGCTGGAGGATCCGTTCCGTATTCGCCGCGATGAGTTCGGGCAGCGAGCCGTTTGTCGGATAGAGCAGGAACGATGGCCGGTTCCGGTCGTAGAAAACCTTGCTGATCTCGACGAGGTCCCTGCGCAGGTAGGGCTCGCCCCCGGAAAAAGCGACCCACAGCAACCGATCGAGGGAAGAGGCTATCTCCTGGATCTCGCCGAGCGAGAGCTCGTCCGCCGCGGTCTCGGCTTCGTCCGCGACATCGCGATCGCCTCTCAGGTAGAAGCAGTAGGGACACCGCGCGTTGCATTTTCGGGTGACGAAGAAGGTGAGTTGTATGGGCCGCCCCTTCCCGAAGACAGCGGGAATATGGCGCAGCGGCGAATACATCGGCGGCCCTCCCATCTCATCTCCGGCCATCGGGTCCGAACGACCTCACCGCCCCGGCGAGCGCACCGGCGCCCACGGCAAGCGGATACACGAAAGCATAGTATAACGCCGCGGCAATGGCGAACCCCAAGCCCTTGGTGTCATAGAAGGCCCTCAGCAATCCGTGGCTGACGTAGAGGTTCGCTGCGATCATCAGGGGAAGGGGCAAGAGAACGAGCGGGTCATCGAAGAGGCCGTAGAGACCAAGCAGGACCAAGCCCAGAAAACAGGCCGCCACATTGAATTTCAGCTCGAGCGAGGCGGTGCCGGAGTCCGCAAGTAAGTCCCTGTTACCGAGCGAGTAGACCGTCCAGTACATGGACTTGACTACGGCATTGCGAAGCGATCCGACCAACGAGAACCCGAAGATGTGCCGAACTTGGATGGCGGGGTTCATGATCAGGCGGCATCCTGCCCGGCGCATCCTGTGGCTGAACTCCACGTCCTCGAGAATCGGCAGGAAATCCTCGGCAAAGCCGCGGCCTTTGAGAAAGGTCCCGGCATCGACGACCATGGCATGCGTGGCGACATAGTCGGGGGCCTCCGGCCGCTTGGCTTCCGAGTAATTGATGAAGACGGACTGAAACGTGCTGAAGAAGTCGTCGTCGTAGGGCGTCCTCGTATAGGTTCCCCCGACAATGACGTCCGGCCCGTATGCCGATATGTCCCTGTACGCGATGGAGAGGGCATCCTTCGCCAGGAGGCAATCGGCATCCGTGAAAAACAGGATCCCGCCCTTGCTGTTCGACGCGCCGGCGTTCCTTGCCGCGGCGGCGCCGTGGCGGCGGTGCAGGCTGATCAACCTGCAGGGGTACTTGCCGATCACGTCGACGGAGCCGTCCTGCGAGCCGTCGTCGACGACGAGCACCTCGAAGTTCCCGTAGTCGGACGCAAGCGCCGCCTCGAGGCAGAGCCCGATCGTGGCCTCGCCGTTGTAGTTGGGGATGATGACCGAGATAAGGCCTGATTCCGTCATGGTCGGAGCATACCAGCCCTCGCCACGAAAGCCGAAAGCCTTCACGTTCCGTGGTCTCCGGCCCGGCCGCGAACTAATGGCATGATGCATATGCATCATTCCTAATCAATGCCGGCTGGATAACAATCCAGTACTATGTGGGGAATATGCGCCAGTGCAGGCAGAACAAGGGGGGCCGGGGGGCGCTGTTGCCCGCCTGCTGCCACGTGTTAGGTGGCCTGGTGTGTTACGTCTTCTGGTTGCATGCTCTGCGCTGCTCGTCGTTCTTGGTTCGAGCCCCGTGAAAAGGGGCCACGCAACGACGTCGCGCCTGGGAACATTCCCCGCTGTCAGGGTCGGCTGGAAGCACGCGGGTGCATCGCTCCGCATCAACACTAAAGGAGGCGGTTTATGACAAGACTATCAATATGGCGGCTTTTCGTTTTCGGCGTTCTGGGCCTCGCTCTCTCCGCTTGGGCCGGGACCGCCACGGCCGCGCAGTGGGCTAATCCGGATCTGCTCGTAACGCCGGAGACGGTGAAAGCGAATATCGGGAAGGCGGACTGGGTCGTCGTCGACTGCAGGGATTTGAAGGACTACGCAAAGGGCCACATTCCCGGTTCCATCAGCCTCGGCAAACGCTGCAAGAGCGCGCTCAGGGATACGACAGCAAGAGCGTTCAGGGACATTTCGAAGTACGAGAAGCTCTTGGGCAAGGTTGGTATCGGCAACGACACCCACGTGGTCTTCTATCACGGCAACCTCAAGACCTTGACAGACGCCACGGTCGCTTTCTGGATCCTCGAGCATCTGGGCCATGACAAGACCCACGTCCTCAATGGCGGTCTCGAAGCTTGGCGCAAGGCGGGCAACAGGCTGGACAACGAGCCGGTCCGGAAGAGCCCGACCACTTTCAAGGCAAGCGCCTCGCCCAGCACCTATGCCGAAACGGACGAGATCCTCAGGATCGCGAGCGGAGAGGCGGAGGGCGTGCAGCTCGTCGATTCCAGGACCGCGAACGAATACAACGGCAAGGACATCAGGGCGATCCGGGGCGGCCACGTGCCCAACGCGTTGCTCAACGTGTCGCATGTGGACACGCTGCTCCAAGCGAAGAACGCGAAGACGGGAAAGATGGAGCCGACCGGATACCTCGATCCCGACGCCGCATCGAAGGCCTTCGGCTCCCTCGACAAGAGCAAGCGCACGATCGCCTATTGCCAGACCGGCACCCGGTCGACATTGACCTATTTGCAATTCAGGCTGCTCGGGTTCAACGACTCCGCGAACTGGGACGAGTCCTGGCGAGTTTATGGCTCCCAGTTGGACTACCCGGTCGAGGGCGAGCAGTGGTACAACTTCGCCTCCGTGAATAAGAAGATCAAATCGCTCGAGGCAAAGGTCAAGAAACTCGAGGCGACTGACTGAGGCCACCCTCGGAGCTTTCTCTGCAAAGTGGAAGCCGGGCGCCGGTTGAAACCGCGTCCGGCTTCCTTTCCTCCGGGGCCTCGATACCCCCTGGCGGCGTCGCCGGCCTTGTATCTCCCGCAAAGGCCCGCACCACCCGTGAACGGCATGCTGCTTGCGGGCCGGCCGGGCTGCGGCGCTCCATTTGAGGATGCGCGGCATTTCCTTTTCGGGCAGGCTGGCGGCGAAGTTGGGCAACCGGTTGCGGGAAATGCCGAAGGACCATAGTGAAAAACAGCCTCTTGGCCCGGTCATCGTCCTGGGCGGCGGTCCCGCCGGGCTGACAGCGGCCTACGAGCTTTGCCGGTCGGGCGTTCCCAGCACCGTGCTGGAACGAGCGCCCATGGTCGGTGGATTGGCCAAGACCGTCGACTACAAGGGCTACCGCTTCGATCTTGGCGGGCATCGGTTCTTCACCCGGATCGATCGGGTGCAGTCGATGTGGGAGGACCTGCTGGGCAGCGACTTCCTCGTCTGCCCGAGGCTGTCCCGGATCCTCTACCGCGGCCGGTTCTTCTACTATCCGCTGCGCCCGCTTAACGTACTCCTGGGGCTCGGACCCTGGTCGTGTATCGGCTTCCTGGCGAGCTATCTCCGGGCGCAAGTGCAGCGCGTCGAGCCCGAGCGGACCTTTGAGGACTGGGTCAGCAATCGCTTCGGGCGCAAGCTGTACGAGGCGTTCTTCAAGACCTATACCGAAAAGGTTCTGGGCGTCCCCTGCACGGACATCGCCGCCGACTGGGCTGCGCGCCGCATCCAGGGCCTTTCGCTTCCCGTCGCGATCAAGGACTCCCTGTTCGAGTCGAAGTCGAGGACCACGGTCAGCACCCTGATCGACCAGTTCCACTATCCGCGTCTGGGTCCCGGAATGCTTTGGCAGCGAGTCGCCGAAAGGATCGCCCGGTCCGGCGGCGAAGTCCGGTGCGGGCATTCGGTGACGCGTATTCACTGGACCGGCGACGGCATTACCGCCGTCGACACAGCGACCGCCGACGGCGGGGAGGAGCGCGTTTGCGGATCGCATTTCCTCTCGTCGCTCGCGTTGCGGGACCTCATTCGCGCCCTGAGCCCGCCGGCACCGCCCGAGGTCAGGGCAGCGGCGGAGAGCCTGGGCTACCGGGACCTCATCCTGGTCGCTCTGATCATCGACAAGGCCCATATCTTTGCCGACAACTGGATCTACATCCACGACGACAAGGTGCGTGTCGGGCGCATACAGAATTTCAAGAACTGGAGCCCGGAGATGGTTCCGGACCCGGCCAAGAGCTGTCTCGGCCTCGAGTACTTCTGCTCGCAGGGCGACGACCTCTGGCAATCGAGCGATGCGGATCTGGTGGCCCTGGCCACCGCCGAGCTAGAGCAGGCGGGTCTCGGTGAGCGCGCCGACGTCCTGGACGGGACGGTGGTCAGGGTGCCCCAGGCCTACCCGATGTACGACACGGCCTATCGATCGCACGTGGAGACCGTGCGCATCTTTCTGTCGCGGTTCCGAAACCTGCAACTCATCGGCCGCAACGGCATGCACAAGTACATCAACCAGGACCATGCCATGGTGTCGGCGCTGCTCGCGGTGGAGAACCTCGCGGGCGCGGCCCACGAGATCTGGGACGCCTCGACCGACGACGGGTATCTCGAAGGGGCGAGAGGCGACTCAAGCGCGGCATAACAATCAAGCGCTCGGTGATCAGCAGGCAGCCCGGGTTTCCGGGGAGCCGGCCAGCGCCGGCAGCCTGGCATCCGCGACAGCGGCCCCGGCCTCGGCGGGGCGAAGGGCGAATTCGCCGGACAGGTTGGCGAAGAGCCACTCGAGGTCCCCCGGCGCGCCGCGCCCGCCGTCGCGGCGTTCCGGTGGAATCGGCCGAACGCCGTCGCCGCTCTGCTTTGCGATGGCAAACCGGAACACGTAGTTCGGCGTCAGGCCCATTCTGAGGTCGGACACGATGAATTCGCTCTCGTGCAGGTCGATCCGGTAAAAGCCGTCGCTGAACCGGGCCAGCTTATCGAGTGCCTCGACGCCCGCAAGACAGCCGGCGAGACCGGCACCCCGCGGGTGGACATAGGCGACAACCGACCGGGCCGAACCGAAGACCGGCAGGTAGAGATTGACGTAGCGCTCGTCATCTACGGCGATCACCTTCCAGTATAGGGTGTTGAACGGTGTCGGGGTGGCGAGCATGCGCTCGTGCCCGTTCCCTGCATCGCCGAGAACCCGCGCGGCGCGACCGTACACGATCTGCTGCGCGACAAGTCCCCAGGCGAGATACGCGGTCGAGACGGCAAGGCACGCGGTCAGAACGGTCCGGAACCGGGCAGTCCAGGAGCGCAAACACAGCGCCCAGACCAGCGCGATCAGGAGCGGCACGGTGTAGATCGGATCGATGATGAAGACGGAGCCGGTGCCGACGGCATCCGTCCAAACCGGCCAGAGAAGCCGCGTGCCGTAAACCGTCAGGGCGTCGAGCAGGGCGTGGGTCGCGAAAACAAGATAGACGGCGAGATAGGTGGACAAGCGCTCCTGACGCAATTCCTTGAACAGGCGCATCAGCGCTTCGCCGAACAGCGGGGTGACGACCGCCTGGACGATCAGGGAATGGCTCGCTCCGCGATGCAGAACGAAGGAATCGATCGGATCGTCGAAGGCGACCAGCACATCGAGGTCGGGCACGATGCCCAGCACCCCTCCGACGAGCGCGGCCTTGCGCGGCGCCATGCGCCGCCCCAGGACGGCCAGTCCGACCCCTGCGCCCAGCGCGACCTGCGTCAATGTGTCCATATCGAGCCGGCCTCAATTCGAACGCATGGCCGAAGCGTGGGACCACAGCCGAGGAAGATCATATCGCCCAGCAACTCCGCGGTCGCCAGTTCCACAGGACACCTCAATGACATTTCGCATCAGTCGTCGAAACGACGGCTCAACGGGCTGGCGCTTGCCGGCCAGAGCCCTTTCCGCGTGACTTTGGCGCCCTCGAAAACGACGTAGCTCTGGTTCCGGTAGTGCGGCAACGGCCGCAAGACAGCTTCGAGAGACTCGGCGCCATCGGCCGCCACGAAAAACCAAGGGGCACTGCCGGGCCGGCGCTCGATCCAAGCTCGTGCGGTGCTCGTTCCGGCCAGATCGAGCGCTTGGACCGTGACCCTGAGCGCCTGCAATTCCTCGATATCCTTCGCGGCACCGATTGCGAGGACGGGTGCCGCAGGGAGGTCCCGGAGATCACCCTCGTAGATAGCGGGGTCCCGCTGCAGCAGCCGGTGGGCGAGCCGCCGTGCGACCCTGGTCATGTCCGGATCTCGCGTTGGCAGAACGAGCACGGTCTCGCCGGAGAGCGTCACGTCGCGAAATATCGGCGGGCTTTCGCCGGGCAGCAGCCTGCGGAAGGTGTCGAAGTCCGGGTCAATTCGAACCGACAGTGGCTTCAGTTGTGAAGGAATCCGAAACTCCTGCTCTTGCTGGTCAAATACCACCTCACCGCGCTGGGACCAGGCGGGCGTGTCGATCACGACAGGCAGCCTGACGCGGTAGAGCGGTCGACCCTGGCGAACCTTCACGGTCACTCGGTAGTCACCCTCAACGCCCTCTCGGCGTGCCTCGACCAGTTCGATCCCGGGTATGCCCGCGCGCCGCACCCACTGTTCGAAGAACCAAGTAAGGTCCCTGCCGGAGCTCTGCTGAAACGCGTGTTGCAGGTCCGGCCATCGCGCGACCCGAAACCGGTGATCCTTCCAGAACTTGCGCAATCCGGCGTCAAAGGCGGCATCGCCCAGCTCGCGTTTCAGCATATGGAAGACGAACGCCACCTTGTCGTAGCCGACGACCTGTGCCGCATCGTGTTGCTTGGATGTGAAGCGCTCGACAGGAATGTCGCGTTCCGGCGGCAGGGCGGCGAAGTTTCGCAGCCAGCCGAGGCGCATCTCGCGGGCGGCCTCGTCGCTTCGTTCCCTCGCCAGCGCATAATCCGCCATGTAGGTCGTCAGCCCCTCTGCCCAGTTTCCTCTTGCATAGTCGACGGCAACGCCGTTGCCCCACCAGTTATGCAGGATCTCGTGAGCCAACGAGCGACCGCGCATGAAGGGCAGGGGAAGGACCCGGCGGCCCACATAGGTCAGGTTGGGAAAGCCGAGGCCGACGGGAAGCGGCGCGGAAACGATATGAAAATCCGCATAGGGATAAGGCCCGATTTGTTCCGCATAACGCCGAATATAGTTGGCGGAGACTTTCAGATAACCTTCGGCGAGCGCGGCCAGTTCCGGATGAAAATAGGTCCTGATGCACAGATCGTCCTCCAGCCGTTCCTGGATCTCATAGGGTCCTGCGAATATCGACGGCGGCTCGATCGGCGTATCCGCTGCGAAAGAGGCGCGGTAGTTCTCTCCGTCGAGCCGCTCTTCCACCAAGCGCCCGGTTGCGACGACCCGGTAAGGCTGAGGCACCTCGACAGTCAGGCGGTAGCGGATGCGGTCTTCACCGGTGTTCGCTATCCAGTCGGAATAACCGGGCAGATAACTGCCCTCCGCATCCGCCACGGCACCCGTTGACGCGCCCCGAGCGTCGGCGGCCGGCAGCTCCGGGACCACGCCTTGCAGAACCAGTTCGACCTGACGGCTCCCTTCCGCCGCCAGGGGAATCGTGACCAGGCGGCCAGTTCGCCGAGCCTCGGCGCGCCTTGCGTTCACCCGTGCCTCGACCACCCTGAGCCAAGGGGCGAGTTCGAACTTGATGGCGCCCACGACGTCCACCATGAACTCATCCTCGACCCGGAGCTCGCGGCTGGCCGGATCCAGGCGCACCCTGATCTCATGGCTCACGGCGGGCGAGGCGTCTGCAAGGGCCGGTCCCACGACGAGCGGGATCCAGAGAAGGGCGAGGATGCAAGCGCGGCGCACAAGGACTACTCGAACCGGGAGGGGAATTCGGCAACGAAGCGGCGGGTTTCACTACCACGCCTGACGTCAAGCGGAAGCCACGTGCCGGGCGCCTGACGCTGGACGATTTCAATGAGCTCCGATGTGCGAAGGACCGGGAAGGTCGCAGCGTTCAGGATGATATCGCCGGACGTCAACCCGGCAGCTTCGGCCACGCTCCCCTCGAACACCTTCAAGACCCGGATGCCGTCCTCCGCCTGCTCGATCATAATGCCGAGCCGCGGCTTGGCCGGCTCCCCTTCGCTGCTTTCGTCGGGCGCCACCAAAAACACGGCCTCCGCAATGCCCGGCATCAGGGACTGGCAGGCCGCACCGGTCTCGACCGGCAACAGGACCGCCACGCTCTCTTCGCCCAGATCGGCAAGCTGATGGGGAACGCCGTAGCCGTACTGGATGTGCCCGCGGCCCAGAATCCCCACGACCAGAGCCTCCGGGTTCTCGCTGCGCGCCTCGAAAAGCGCCTCCGCCATCGCGCGGTCCCAGGTGAGTTGCGCCTCGACGAAGCGTGCGAAGTTTTCGCTCTCGAGGATGGTGGCGATATCGGCCCCTTCGCCCGTTTCGCCCCCGTGCGGCTGATCATCGCCTTCCAATGGCAAGGAACCTTCCAGAAGGACGTCCCTCTTGGTCGCATAGACCTCCGCCAAACTGCGCCGGTACGCGTCCGTTGCCGGCGCCGGATCGGATATCCCTTCCTTTTCGCCTTGCGGAATCGCGCTCCAGCCTTCCTGGCCGACGCGCGCGACCAGCTCGCGGTCGACGTTCAGCGCAAACATCGGGAGGCGGGACTGACGGACGAAATGAAACAAGGGCAGGTACAAGCCGGAATCGTAGCCCCAAACCTCCCGCCAGCGGGAGGCCGCCAGGAAATCGGCTTCCGACGACTCGCCCCTGGACCAGGCGTCCAACGCGGGCTGGACCTTCCGCGGAAACATCTCGAATCCCACGGCGAGCCTGGATTGGTGGGCATGGAGCCCGGCCAGCGTGTGGAGCTGCCAACGATGGTGCTCGATATTGTCGTGGCTTTCGCCGAGAAGCACGATCCTTCGCTTCGCCAACGACGCCATCAATGGCTCGGCGGGAAGCCTCGTTCCGGTCGCCGGATCGAGCCAGGCTCCGGCGGTCCGGCAGGCCTCGCTCCCGTGTTCCGTGGATGCCATGGCAATAACCTTCCGCGGCAGCTCGCCGGTCCCCGCGATCCCGGCCGCCGGCAGAGCAAGAACCGCCGTGGCGAAGACCGCGCGCGCACAAAGTCCCATCGGAAACTTCCTCAACGTCTTGACTTGGGGTTGCCACCTCCGGGCCTCAATTCATACACCTCCGGCAAGCGCGGCCAATCCCAAAAGGCCGATCGAGGCCCCAATCTTCTTGGCACTGGTAAAGTAGAAGATACATGTCCTGCCCCTGGTAGTGGCGGAGGGAGAGGGATTCGAACCCTCGGAACTCTCGCGAGTTCAACGGTTTTCGAGACCGCCCCGTTCAACCACTCCGGCATCCCTCCGCAGGGGCCTTTCGGCCACCCGGGCCCTGCCCGGGGCGGCGGCACACTAGCCCAAGCCCACGCCGTGATGCAAGACGGTGTCCCGTCGCCTCCCGGCCGGGCCCACGGATCGGAAGGGCCGGCCGGCGTCGCGGATTCCGCCCCCTGCGGAAGGTGTCGTCGAAAGGCCAAAAGACAGCCCGAACGGGCATTGACAGCCGGAGCCGCGTCGCTATAGTGCGCCGGCCCGGCCGCAGGGGCTCCCCGCGGTCCGTTACTTGTTGCACAGAACGCGAAAAGACCATCATGTACGCAGTCATCAAGACCGGCGGCAAGCAATACAAGGTCGCCAAGGATCAGATCGTCGTGGTCGAGAAGCTGGCCGGCGAGGCCGGCGCCGCGGTCGCCTTCGAGGAGGTGCTGCTGCTCGGCGGCGCCGAGGCCACCACCGTCGGCGCGCCCCTCGTGGCCGGCGCCACGGTGACCGCCGAGATCGTCGAGCAGGGTCGCGGGCCGAAGATCATCGTCTTCAAGAAGAAGCGCCGCAAGAACCACCGCCGACGCAACGGCCACCGTCAGCACCAGACGGTGCTGCGCATAACGGACATCCTGACCGGCGGCAAGAAACCGGCCATGGCTAAGGCGGTCGAGCCGAAGGCCGAGCCCGAGCCCAAGACGCCGGCCGAGCCGAAGGCAAAGGAAGAGCCGAAGGCCGAGCCGGAGGCCAAACCGAAGGCGGCCGCGAAGGCCAAGGCCGAGCCGAAGGCAAAGGAAGCGCCCAAGGCTGAGCCGGAGACCAAACCGAAGGCTGCGGCCAAGCCGAAGGCCAAGGCCGAGGCCAAACCCAAGGCGGCCGCGAAGCCGAAGGCTGCGGCCAAGCCGAAGGCGGCCCCGAAGAAGAAGGCCGAGCCCAAGGCCAAGAGCGAGACAAAGGCCAAGGCCCCCGCCAAGAAGGCGGCGCCGAAGAAGGCCTCCGCCACGAAGGCTCCGGCCACGAAGACGCCGACCAAGAAGACGCCGGCCAAGAAGACGAAGGAGTAACGCGCCATGGCACACAAGAAGGCAGGCGGCAGCTCGCGCAACGGCCGTGATACGGCCGGCCGGCGCCTGGGCGTGAAGAAGTTCGGCGGCGAGGTCGTGATCCCGGGTAACATCATCATCCGCCAGCGCGGCACCAAGTGGCACCCGGGCGAGAACGTCGGCATGGGCCGCGACCACACCATCTTCGCGCTGACCGAAGGCCGCGTCGCCTTCCGCAAGAAGTCCGGCGGACGCACCTTCGTGTCCGTGGAGCCGTCGACCCCACCGAGCCCGACGGCAGCTGAATAGCCTGAGGTGGGTCCGCCACCGAAGGTGGCACCCATCGCAAGGCCGGAGACATCGGAGGAGGGAGATGGGATGCCATCTCCCTCCTTGTTTTGTGCCTCCTCCGGCAGAGCGAGCGATGGACCGAGAGCTTGAGACCGAGCGCCTCCTCCTGCGCCCCTTTCGGCGGAGCGACGCGGGCGCCGTACGGGCGCTGTGCGGCAGCTGGAAGGTCGCGCGCATGACGGCGCGCATCCCCCATCCCTATCCGGACGGCCTGGCTGAGAGCTGGATCACATCCACCATCCGGGCCCGGGAGCACGGCGAGGGCTACGTCTTCTGTCTCGAGCAGGACGGCGAGCCGATCGGCGCCGTGGGCCTGGAGCGAACGGCCGAGGGCATCTACGAGCTTGGCTATTGGGTCGGCGAGCCATGGTGGGGCAGGGGTTTTGCGACCGAGGTGGTGCGGCGACTGGTTCGGTTCGCATTCGACGATTTGAGCGCCAGCCAGGTGACCGCCGGACACTTCCTGGACAACCCCGCATCGGGGCGCGTGCTGGAGAACTGCGGTTTCGCTTATACTGGCGAAGACGAGTTGTGGTGCGCGGCGCGCGGACGGCGGGTCACCTGCCGGCGCCTCGTGCGCGCACGGAACCAAGCGCAGGCACCAAGGGCGACGCCATGAAGTTCCTCGATGAGGCCAAGATCTACGTGAAGAGCGGCGAAGGCGGGGCCGGCTGCCTGTCGTTCCGGCGCGAGAAGTACGTGGAGTTCGGCGGCCCGGACGGCGGCGACGGCGGGCGCGGCGGCGACATTGTCTTCGAGGCCGTGGCGGACCTGAACACCCTGATCGACTTCCGCTACCGGCAACACTTCAAGGCCGGCCGCGGCGTCCATGGCCAGGGGCGCAACAAGACCGGCGCGGCCGGCAAGAGCGTGACGATCAAGGTGCCGGCCGGGACCCAGGTCCTGGACCAGGACAAGCAGGCGCTGATCGCCGACTTGACCGAGGCCGGTCAACGCGTGGTGCTGGCGCGCGGCGGCGACGGCGGCTTCGGCAACGCCCATTACAAGAGCGCGACCAACCGCGCGCCGCGCCGCGCCGACCCGGGCTGGCCGGGTGAGGAACGCTGGGTCTGGCTGCGCCTCAAGCTGATCGCCGACGCCGGCCTGGTCGGCCTGCCCAACGCCGGCAAATCGACCTTCCTGGCCGCCGTGTCGCGCGCCCGGCCCAAGGTCGCGGACTACCCCTTCACCACCCTGCACCCGCAGCTCGGCGTGGTCAGCGTCGACGACGAGGAGTTCGTGCTGGCCGACATCCCGGGGCTGATCGAGGGGGCGCACAAGGGCGCCGGGCTGGGCGACCGCTTCCTCGGCCACGTCGAGCGCTGCGGCATCCTCCTGCACCTGGTCGACGGAACCCAGGACGAGGTTGCGGCCGCCTACCGCAGCGTGCGCGCCGAGCTGGAGGCCTATGGTCACGGCTTGGCCGGCAAGTCGGAGCTGGTCGCCCTCAACAAGGTCGATGCGCTCACCGCGGACGAGGCGACGGCTAAGGCTGAAACCCTGGCGGCTGCCGTGGGCCGTGATGTCGCCCGGCTCTCCGGCGTCTCGGGCGAGGGGGTCCGCGAAGTCCTGCGCGCGCTGCTGGAACAGATCCGCGCAGCGCGGACCGCGGCCGCCGACGGGCAGGAGGCCGAGCGCGCCGAGGAATTCCTGCCGTGAGTGCCGCGGTCCGGCCCACATTGGCGGACGCCAAGCGCCTGGTCGTCAAGATCGGCTCCGCCCTACTGGTCGACGAGACAAGCGGCGCGCTCAAACAGGATTGGCTGAACGCCCTGGCCGACGACCTGGCGGTGCAGAAGGACCGTGGCGCCGAGGTCATCGTGGTCTCCTCGGGCTCGATCGCGCTCGGCCGGCGCCACCTGGGCCTGACCCGCAAGGCGGTTCGCCTGGAGGAGGAGCAGGCCGCCGCCGCGACCGGCCAGATCCGCCTGGCCCACGCCTACCAGTCGGCCCTGGGGCGGCACGACATCACCGTCGCTCAGATCCTGCTGACTTTGGCGGACACGGAGCAACGACGGCGGCACCTCAACGCCCGCAACACGCTCAACACCCTGCTGCGGCTCGGCGCGGTGCCGGTGATCAACGAGAACGACACGGTCGCCACCACGGAAATCCGCTTCGGCGACAACGACCGCCTGGCCGCCCGGGTCGCCGCCATGATGAACGCGGATGCCCTGGTCCTCCTGTCCGATATCGACGGGCTCTACAGCGCCGATCCCAAGCTGGACCCCTCGGCCCGCTTCATTCCGTTGGTGGCCACCATCACGGGACAGATCGAGGCCATGGCCGGCCGGGCGCCCGTCGGCTATTCCTCCGGTGGCATGGTCACCAAGCTGCAAGCCGCGCGCATCGCCGTGGCCGGCGGCTGCCGCATGGTGATCGCTGATGGCCGGCGCAAGCATCCGCTGGCCGCCCTCGCCGACGGCGCGCGCTGCACCTGGTTCCTGGCCGAAGTCGAGCCGCTCACCGCGCGCAAGCGCTGGATTGCCGGCTCGCTGAAGCCGACGGGCCGGTTGGTGGTCGACGCCGGCGCGTCGGCTTCAGCG
>Ga0224504_10000436_pt1 | contig 18629 bp, 13 predicted proteins | sample SF_Oct11_sed_USG_3_FD_170160 | JGI IMG/M metagenome (GOLD analysis project Ga0224504, IMG submission 170160) | Sediment microbial communities from San Francisco Bay, California, United States - SF_Oct11_sed_USGS_24 | ecosystem: Environmental > Aquatic > Marine > Sediment | place: USA... | reverse complement strand
GGAAATCTTGTCGATGTCGAAGTACGGCGCCGATACGATCAGTATTTCAGTCGGATCTTCATCGCCGTCGACGTTCGGGTCTGCAGCACCGTTAACGTTCGGATCATCACTGACCGCGACCGGGTTGCCGGCGTAACGGGCCTCGGACTGATTAAGGACAACCGTGTCGTTGGCGATCACAGGTGCGAGTTGTACTTCGAAAACAATCTCAAAGCTGTCACCGATGCCGGACAGGCTCAGGCCTTGTACATAGAGCAGCCCCGTACCGGTCGCCCCGCCGTTCGGATCGGTACTTGTGTCATCTGCACCGTTCGGCGTCGAAACAACGGTGAGCGTCCCTGCCGCGAACGCTGGAACAGCATTCAGGTTATCGAGTTCATCGACGATATCGAAACTATCGATAACGGTGTCATTGCCATTTTCGACACGCAGTGTGTACCGAATTGTGTCGCCCGGCGTTGCGATGGTCGCAGGATCATCGCCGGTTGTTACATTCACCGCGTACTTTTCGAAGATCAACACAGGCGTAAACACGGTCAACGTGTGCGCGTCTTCGTGGTCGAGCGTGCCAACCGTGCCGTCTGTGATTACCCGGGTGTATGTCCTGCCCGCCGGGTCGGCAGGGTCAATGCTGAACCACTCCGTTGCACCGGCAATGTTGGTCAGGGCAATGTTCTCAAGACTACCCGCGTCAACCTGGGCGTCGTACGTAACGATAAGGCGCTGGTCCGTACCGATCGTCGCGTCGCTGCTCAGCATGTTCAGTGTCAGTGAGCAGGTCGGGTCGCCCGCAAATGTGGTCGTGAAGTCGGTACCTTCGACCAAAACAGGAGAAACGGGCGTCGCGCCGTCGGCCTCAAATACCTGTGCCGTGATGTTCTGCGGAGGAGCATCGCACATACCGCCGTCCGCCAAGTTCGGCAGGAGATCCGAAATCGTGGCGGCATACGCAGGTGAAGCGCCGGCATTGTGGACATTCAGCGTGAAGGTCTCGGGAATGCCAAGCCTTGCACGCAGCGGACCCGTTTTTTCCATCGTCAAATCTGGTTCGACGACGGTCATCGGCTCCGTCGTACCCGGCTCACCCTGACGTCGACTTCCGACGTCGGCGTTGAGCAGGTTGTAGGTATAGGCGGCCGTATTGGTGAATGTCAGCCCGGCAACATTGGTCGCCGTATCGGCAAGACGGACGGTTATTTCGATAACAGCCTGCTCACCCGTCGGGATGTCGATGCCGTTAACCGGATCTTCGATTACCAGGCTGGTTGCGGATCCCGTGTTCTGTGGCGCCCAGTTGCCGGAACCCGAAACCCTGGCAACACTGACGAACTCGAGGTCGGCAACCGACGCGCTGAGGTCGTCGAGGATGCGCACATCATAAAGCGGCGCGCTGTGGGGTACAGAGGGTACTGTGACCAGGTAGCTGAATGTCTCGCCGATCGTGGCCGTGGCCTGCGTATTGGCTTTCGCCAGCAACTCCGGCGGTACACCTTCGATCCAGACCCGCGTTGGGTCTTCGTCACCATCGATACTCGAGTCGGCTTGTCCGTTGACATTTGGGTCGTCACTGACGGCCAGGACCGCGCCCGCGTCGGACATCAGGTCGGACTGGTTGGTCACAATCGTGCCATCGAGGATGCCCGACTGCAGCGTGACGTCAAACTGGATCGTCACGTCACTGAATGCCGGCAGATCCAGGTTTCGAATATCAACGACGCCGGTCGCGTTCGTGCCGCCGTTCGGGTCTGTGAAGCTCGTGTTCGCGCCGGCTGGAATCGTCGCGGGTACCAGAGAGAGGGTGCCGGGCTCAAATACGGCGGTGCCGTTCATCGAGCCAAGGTCATCGTAGAACCTGAAGTTCGCCAACGGACCATCCGTCGTCTGTAAGCGAATGCTGTAACGTAACGTGTCGCCAGGTGCGGCAGTTATTGCCGGGCTGACACCGGCCGTCAGGTTCTCAACCGTCTTCTCGAAGAACCAGCCGAACAATCCGACCTCGACAGTGTGCTCATCTTCATGATCGAGGGTCCCCGGTGTGCCATCGGTCAGCGTGCGCGAGTAGCCAATTCGATCGACGTTGCTCGCGTCACCGTTATACCACTGCGTCACACCCGCGATGTTTGTCAGCAGCACGCCGTTCTGGCTATCGGGGTCGAGCTGTGTCTGGTAGGAAATGACGAGCCGCTCGCCGGCACCGATCACCGCCGCGGAGCTCAGCATGTTTAGATTCAGCTCGCAGTTCGGCGCGCCGGTATAGCTTGACGAGTAGTCAACACCTTCGATCAACGGCCCCTTGCCAGGTACCGCAGTCGTGCCGTCGGACGCAAAGACCTGCGCACTCAGAATCTGCGGCGCAACGTCGCACATGCCACCAGTCGGTCCGTCGGGTAACTGGTCGAGAATCGTGAGGTCGAAAGCGTCGCTCAAACCGGAGTTGTACATATCCAGCCCGAATACGCCCCACTCACCAAGGTTCAACGTACGATTCAGGCTGGCAGGGCCCGTTTTGGTCATGACAACATCCGGCCCGCCAATCGTGATCGGCGGCGAGATGCCCGACTCGCCCGGTAGCGGTTCGTAGAAGATGCCGTCGATGAGCCGGCCGAACTCCCATCTCGCGGTATTAATGAACTGCGTGCCAACCGAATTGACCGGCGTGTTGTCGAGCACGACCTCCAGTTCGATGAGGATCTGCTCGGTCGCGGGAATAACGAGATTCGAATCGATCGTGAACGTGAGCAGCCCACCTGCATTTGCAAACGTATGAGCGACAGCCGCGCCCGAGTCCCGCCAGGTCACCGTGTGACCGACGTAGGTCAGGTCGACGCCGGTCTCGTTCAGGTCGTCGGTTATGACGATGCTATGCAGATCGTTGAGCGAGCCGGTAAAGTCGATAACGCCAGTTGCATTGCCACTCCCATCCGCAGCTGGATCAAACAACACCGGGATCAGAAGCGTATAGGTAAACGGCACCCCAACTGTGGCGGCGTCCCCCGGTGGATTCTGCTTGTCGATCTTCTCGACCGGGATCAGCAGGTTCTGACATCGCTCCTGAACCGAAGTCGACGCGCCATTGACGAACCAGATCCTGTGATTCAGTACTACCGCACACGACATCTGTCCAGTGTGGTAGACGTTGTCGAAGATCAGGAGTTTGCGGAAGTCCGTCTGCCCGGGCGCCGTGTAAAATGAGATGTTCGCGGTGAGCGGGTTGACGCCCTGCTCAAAGTTGCGGATCGTACAATCGACGTCGACATTGACATTCGTCGGACTTGCAACGAGGTTGCCATCGATGGTGTTGTTCGGAAAATCGGAGCAGTTGACCGCCTGCGCGTTAGCGGCGAAGGACGCACACAACAATGCCAGCCCGGCAGCAAGCCGCACCCACAAGCGGCTACACCGGTTATCGCCAGAGCGAGAATGTTGTTTTTGTTCGACCATCGTCGTTATGTCGCATCCATTGCGTTGACGCCACCGACTGCAGGACGAACTACCCTTAAAACCGGGCGGTCCCGCTACCCTGAAGCACGAAGCTTTTTAGGCCGGTGACTTTGCGCCCCCACCTTTCAGCGGGTTTGCCTTTTTCCTGTTTAAAAAACGACTATGACGCACTCACCAGCGTCAAAGCTTGAACTGCATCACAGGATTGGTGTTTCCCTGTGATTACGTAAAATCGTCACGCCGCCGGCAGGAAATCGATCGGGTAAATGATCGTTACTGCCGAAATATCTTCCTTGGCGCCGAAATCGAAGGTTGTGACACGCTCGATCACCTGATCAGCCAGAACCGGTGCATTCATGTCCGAAGACTGCAGCGCGCAGAACGACACTGACCCATCCGGCTCGATGGTCAGCTTGATAATCACCTGACCGCGCAACGTCGGATTCTTGCGCAGCTCACGGTTGTACAGGCGGTACAAGGCCGCCTTGTAACGATCGAAGACGATCTGAATTTCTTCGTCGGTCCGACCGGCCATCGCCCCGCCTGACATCGGTCGATCACCGAACCCGTCGCCACCGCTGCCAATTGAACTCGATACCCGCGAGACGGCTACGCCGCCCATGCCGGGACCGCCGCCGCCAACATCACGGCTGATACTCGCGAGGTTGATACCGCCGCTGGAGCCCGGTGCGTTGGTCGTAACCATCGCCCGCTCCGTGCGCCCGACCGCATTTTCGCCGGCGCTATTCAAGCGCGCCTGCGAACCCAACTGGGCTGAGGGACGTAAGGACGAACGACTGGCGAAACTGTCGCGGAAAGCGAGAATGCCTTTCGACTTGACCTGTTCCTTAATGTCCGGCTCCTGGGCCTCGGCCACGCGCGGCTTCTCGCTCGACTCAGGTACAAGTTCGGGCGGCGTTTCCTCGGCAAGCTCAGGCTCAGGCTCGGGTATTTCTTCGTCGACTATCGGTGCGGGAGCGGGTTGTGGCGGAGGCAGTGCTTCCTGCACCAGCTTGGCCATACGTTCCGGCAACTCTATCTTCTTGGACTTGTCAGGAATCGGGATCGCAATAGACCCGATGAGAATCGCAAGAATGAGCGAAGTCGCGAGTGACGATCCGAGTGACTGACGGTAACGCCTGTCCTCTTCACCACGACGCTGCCATGGCATAACCATCGCATACTTCGGAATTTCGTCCGCTTCGCGTTCGACCAGCCACTCACTGCGCCGATGTTCCTCACGCTCGATCGCATCGAGCAATTCATAATGCAGGACGTCAAGCGAACTATTCTGGTTGCCGATCTTTGCGGCAATACCTTCACGGCGACGCTCGACCTCGACAATGCTCTCGCCGAATTCGTGAATACGCTCTCGTGCCTTGTGCAGGCATGCATCGACGTCACCATCCTCGGCCTTCCAGAAGAGCCCGGTACCACCGAGGTTCTCGAGTTCCTCGAGCGACCGACAGACGTTGCCGAGTGCTTCATATTTCTGGTTCTGCCCGGCGAGCTGCGTGAGTTCAAAATCAACATCACGGAGCTCCGCTTCGAGGCGCGCCATGGCCTCTTCGGACTCCCTCACCTTCTCTTGCAGAGACTGCTCTTCGAGGGACAGTTCTTCTTCGGACTTATCCGGTTTCACTGTGTCACCTTCATCCATGGGGTGCTAGGTAGCGCTCGCTACCTGGGTCGCTTTCTGGATTACCGCCAGCGATACGTTCTCGTAGCCCTCAGCTGTGCACGTCGACATGACTGTCTTGACGACGGTGAACGGGACTGAACGATCAGCCAGGATCGTAACTTCCTGGCTGGCGGCAACGGTTTTGGTATTGATACCAATAACGCTCTCCTTCAACTCTGCGAGGCGGGCGTTGATCGGCGCAATGGCGTCTTCCTTGCCATTCAAAATATCCTCTACGAATGCAACCAGCTTGCCTTGTACAAGAACTTCCTCGGCACTGATCGAGATAACCACGGTCTCACGCGGCTTTGACTCGATGCGCGACTCGGGAAGCTTCACGTCTTTCGGACTTTCCAGGACTTCTACGGATCCGGAATTCACCAGCAGGAAGAACACCAGGATCGTGAATACGTCCATCAGGGACGTCAGATTCATCTTGCCAATCTTCAACCGGTTGCGGCCCATGCGTTTGATTCGTCGTGAATTCCTCATGGTGCATCTCCCACGGAAATGTCCGAGAACAGGGCGTACAGTTCGAACTCGTTTTCGACGTCCGTCGGCACTTCAATACTGCGCACGACGTCCATAACCTGAATAAGGTAGTCGTAGGGAATTCGCGGCTCCATAAGCACCGACGCTTCTTCCTGGTTCGGATACTCACGCTTCAGTTCGACAATCAGTTCGGAGAGTGACTCGAGGTCATACTCTTCATCCTTCTTCGGAATCGAAGCGATCATTGCCGAGCCATTGCTGATCTCCATACCCGCTTCGCGGACGATTACCTCGACGCGGAAGTTATCCTGGTTGTTCGCCGGGCCGCCCGCTGCGCTGGGCAGGTTGAGCTCGACGATCGTCAATCTGGAGAACACGGCTGTGATCAGCAGGAACGGAACCAGCACCACCATGAGATTGAGAAACGTGGTTACGTCAATCTCGTAGGTCGTACTAACCCGACGCTTGTAATGATGTCGTTTGCGCGCCATGGCAATCAGGCCTCAACGACGCGTTTTGCCCTGCGTGAGAAGACGTTCAGCGCCTTGACGGTCGCCATCTCGAGGCTATCGACGATGTCGCCTGTCTTACTCGTCAGAATCGCATGAACGATGAGCAAGGGGATGGCAACCATCAGGCCGAATGCCGTGGTATTCATTGCGACCGAAATACTGGCCGACAGCAGGTCCGCTTTTTCAGCCGGGTTGGCATTGGCAACAGCCGTAAACGCCTGGATCAGACCCATGATGGTGCCCAGCAGTCCGAGCAGTGTCGCGATGCTTGAGGCAAGTGCAACGTAGGGTGTGCGTTTCTCAAGACGGGGCACGATTTGCATCATGCTCTCTTCCATTGCGATTTCGATGTCTTCGCGGCGGCGAACAGCGCCCTGCAGTGACAGACCCATGTTCAGTACCTGCGAGATCGTCGACTCGTCACCGCTGGTCACCTCATGCGCCTCATCGAACTCGCCGTTGTCCAGCAGCGGCTGAACCTTGTCCCATGCCTGCTGGTTTTTATTGGTAACCATGGTCAGTGTGACAAAGCGTTCGACTGCAATCGCGACGCCGAAAGCGAACACGATCAGAATCGGGTACATGAACATGCCGCCTGTCGAGAAGAAACTGACGATCGAGTAGAAAGTGTCCATTTTCTAATCCTCTTTAACAAAATATCCCGGAATCATCGGGTGCGGGGATCAGAATAGACGCACGTCAATCTTGGAAGTGTGACGTAGAGCACGTTGGTGGATTATGTAGGCAGGAAATGCGCGCTTTCTTGAGGCACTTCACACTGCAGTATTACTTCTCGGTTTTGCGGATTTCGTAGTACCTGATTTCGCGCAAAAAGACTTCCTTGTCGACCGGCGTGGCGCGGTCGTCGAGTGTGTCCGAAAGGCTCATGGAATCGCCCATTTCAGACGATTTCCACGGCACGATAACCAGCGACTTCGGCGTTTCCTCGTTGCCGAGAATAGACATGCCCGACATGGTCTTGGGGCTCGAAATGCCGTTGCCGTTATCTTCTGTCGTCGCTTCTTCCTTCTGCGTGTCCTCGGCTGGCGCCTCGGCATCTTCAGCGAAAACCGGGGCGGCTAGCAGGGACAAGAACAGAAAAAGGAAAGGTAGCCTGGTCATAATCACTCCTGCTGGCCGACGCGAGCACGCAGGTCGGCGATCCACATCGACGCCTCGTTATCGCCCGGCACCGTTTGCATATAGGCTTCGTAGGAAGCGAGTGCGCACTTGAGGTCGGCCAGGTACAGGTCGCACAGCACGCCCAGGTTGCGACGCGCATGGTGGTAGCCGGGGTACACAGACAGCGCAGCTTCGTAGCTACGCCGGGACTCGGCAAATCGACCTGTCTTGCGGTAGATGATCCCGAGCTCGTTGTGCACCACGGGATGATCCGGATTGAGTTCAAGCGCGCTCAGTAAGTGGCGCTCTGCCGACTCAAGGTCACCCGCGCGGTGCGTCGCAATCCCAAGGTCGATGCGCGGGCCGCTAACGTCCGGCGCATTTTCGACAACGGACTCGAGAAGTGCGATTCCTTGCGCTTCCTGTCCTTGCTCCAGAAGCACCAGCGCCCTTTCATAGTCGGTACGTACCGAATCGCTGACAGTGACCGGCTCGGTGATTGTGAATCCGACCTGCTCCTGGATTTCGATTTGCGCCTGGGGAGGCGGTTTCGATGTCGTCGTCGCACACGCGCCGAGCGTAAGACACAGGGAAGCCAGTGCTATACCGCGTATTTTCATTGGTCATCTCCCGCATTCCTGGAAAGCACGACACGACCTTTCGTTTCCTCGGCCGGCGCCTCGGTCTGAGACACGTCGACGCCGTCTTCGCCACCGATCGGCGACACCGGCGCAATCGGCATGCGGTAGGCATATACCTCGACCGCGCCGACAAAGCCTTCACTTGACTCATTCTTCGCATAGCGCCCCGGCATGAGATCGGCAAGGCTGTTCAAACTCTTTTGCACCCACGGGTTGTAGATCCCAGACGCGAGCAGCTCGAAGTTCTGTTCGTGAACGACGATAGCCTGCTCCTCGAACGGATAAGCCTCTTCCTCAATGACCAGTTCATAACTGTTCATTTCGGTGACGGTCAATCCTGTCGGCCGTTCGGAATCGAGCAGCGACGCACTGAAGTTCAGGTAAACCTGGGCAATGTAGTAGGTTGCAGCAGCCGTGACATCGGCGACTTCATAGGACACGAGACCCTCCAGGGAAGCCAGAGTCTCATCCATGCTCGTCTGCTTGAGCGCCAGGCTTTCCTCGAAGGGCTGGGTGAGCTCGAGTCGTGCAAATTGTTCATACTCACGCTCGACGAGAGTCAGCGCTGCTTTTGACGCCAGGAAGCGACTGCGGTCCGTGCGGTCGGAACCGGCATTACGATCTTCCTCGATCATCTCGTTGAGTTCATCGAAGTAGCGCTGGTAATCCGACTGCTCGTGATAGATCTCCGAGAGACGGTTGCGGGTCTCCATCGCGATATCAAGCGGGCGCGGATAGTCGTCGACGTACTGTTCATACACGCGTATTGCCTCGTCAATCACCGGCACTTCGTCATACAGTTCAGCCGCGATCAGCAGCGCCTCGCGACCCGACTCGACATCCGTCGCCTCGGCTGCAATCCGTTCATGCTCGGCTGCAGACCGTGCGGTCTGCCCGTCCTCGCGATAGATGAAAGCCAGCTGCTTTGTCGCATCGGAGTTCAGCTCATGATCGGGATGCGATGTCCTGAATTCTTCGAGGACGTCGGACGCTTCTACCCAGTCTTCAAGCTTCATGAGCGCCGCAGCGGCGTCGTACTCGGCCGAGCTGCGTATCGTTGAAGTAGGCGCGACACTCTTGATGCGCAGGAAGTGACCTGCTGCTGCCCGATAATCTTCGAGAAGGTTAGCCTGCTCCGCCTGTTTGTAGATCGATGCGGCCAGGCCGTCGATAACTGCGGGACGCGACTCGTCGTCCTCGGGCGTAAGCCGCAGGACATTCGTGTAAGCGAATTCAGCGTCCTGGAACTCGGCAATGTCGATTGAGGAGTGTGCGACAACCGCCCATGCCGAGCGGCGCAGATCAGGATCGGATGCCGGATAACGCTCGACCAGGGTCTGCGCAGACTGGATGGCCCGCGGGAAATCTTTCATCTCGTAGAGATCGTCGGCTGCGGCACCGAGGACTACGGGCGCTTCCTCATGCTCCGGGTACGTGTCTGCAAATCTCAGGGAGCTGTCAACCGTCGCTTCCTTGACCTCGCGCTGGCGGGCGCCGGTCGCAACACCGAGCTCCTGCCGATACGCGTATACGGCGGCGTATCCGGCTGCAGATGACTTGTCGTGGGCGTCGTAGCTGTAAGCCGTGCGTTCGTACTCGTGCGCCGCCTCGATAAAGTCTTCGTTCTCGAGCAGCAGGTCGGCCAGCTGGTAGTTGATGCCCGGCGTCTCCGCATCGTCAGGGAACGAACCCAGCAGCTGGCGATACCAGCGACTCGCCTCGACGAAATTGACGGGCCTTTCATCGACGAACACGTCTTCCTGGTACAGCGCATGATAGTGCCCTGCCAGGTCGGTCAGGTTGGTTTTCAGAAAGCCGACGACTTCAGGTGAATCGTCGATATTTACGCGATCCCAGTAGTCGGCATCCAGCGCATAACTGGTCGCAAAGTCTTTCTTCGCTTCAACGACAAGCTGGGCAAATCCGGCCTCACCAAAAATCTCGACCACTCGCATACCGAAGTAAGGCGAGACCTTATGATACGGATTGAGATTAACGAACGACTTGTAGATAGCAGTCGCATCCTCATACCGCAGTTTGCTGAAGTAGAATTCAGCCAGGTTTCTGTAGATCTTGTCGGCGTAACTACGCTGCCCGCTCTTCGAGAAGTAGTTGTCGACGACCTCAGGCCCGCCCATGTTCGAAAAGCTCAGGCTTACTACTCGGAACGTGTCCGTGATCCTATGCTCGTCATTGTCATCATCGAGTTCGTCGAAATTGAAGCCAATGTCCTTGCGGTGATCGAGCATGGCCATGAAGTTATCCAGCGCCTCATCGTAGAAGTACTGTTTGTATAGCGTCCAGCCCTTCTTGTAGAGCGCGAGCTCGTAGTAATCCGAATTCGAGCCGAGCGTGATAACCGCGCTGTATGCGTCCTCGGCATTGATGAACTTCTTACGTACGAAGTAGTACTCGCCGCGCCTAAACTGCACTTCATCCAGGTGCCTGGAATGCGGGTACTTCATAACGAGCCGGTTCATGACTTCCATGGCTTCGTCAGGCTGACCAATTTCGTCGTATGCACGTGACATCTGGTACAGGACCCGGTCGTTGCGTTCGTAGTCGGGGTACTGCTCGAGAATTTGCTGGTAGGTTTTAATTGCCTCGCGCGGGCCCGCCGGTATGGCCGATCCATCCGCGTTGACCAGTTCGTCACTGTAGTCTTCGGACTGTGCGAGGAATTCCTGGCGGTTCAATGCGCGCTCTTCGAACTCGAGATCCGATTCGGTAGGCTGCGCCGGCGCCGCGCTTCGACGTTCGGCAACAATCGCGGCTGACTCGACGGCGGCCTCGGGAGCCTTCATCTCGGCCATCTCATCGCTGCCAATAACGCCGTAGGCCTGTTCGATCTGGAGGTCAGCCAGGCGACGCATCGCCTCGGGTGTCCGCGCGTTTTCCGATGTTTCAGCGAGGTAGCGCCGGTAGCTTTGTGCGGCGCGCTCGAGGCTATCCTCGAGATAGACCTCGCTGAGGTCCGCCTCGACGCTTTCGAGTTCGGCCAAAGTACCCTGCTGCTGTACGGTCGTCGAACACGCCGCGAGGCTGAGGCAAGCGATACCCGTTGTCAGTGCCAGGCGCTTCATTCTGCGTCTTCCAGGCGCGCCTGCGCTTGTGTCGCACGGTCATAACTGTCTGCCAGCGCGAAGCGTGCTTTGTCACCGTAGTTTTCAAGATGCTCACGGCGGGCGATCAACTCATCGATGGCGACGACTTCCAGCAGGTAGCCCTGCCGTGCCATCAGGCGATCGATGCGCTCGACGGACTGATGCACGTCGGCACGCAATCTCGTCATCGGCTTGTCGTAACCCTCAAAACTGTGGGTGGCGGCTTGTCGCGAGCGAACATACTCGTCGTACTCGGTCTGCGCGACCACCATGGTTTCATCGAGGCCGCGCAGGTTCCTGTCAAATTCAGTAAACCGTTCGTGATACTGGGTTTCGAGATCCCACAGGACGAGGCCCTTGATCCTGTTCAGCCGCGTCGCCAGCTGTTCTCGTGTACTGCCAACAGCGACTCCCAGCGCGTTCTCCATGTGCATGACACGGGCCAGGATTGCCTGTTCTGCCGGCGTTGCCAGGAACTCTGGTCTGGGTGTGGTTAACAAGTCGTCCCGGCGTTTGACAAGCATCTTGTGCTGTTCGTTGCGTAGACGCATCCGCGAGTCAAGCTTGCGAAATGCTTCATCGACCTCGGGCAGAAGCGGGCTGTAATGCTCGCTGCGAATATCGACCATTTCCTCGTAAGCGTCGAACCCACCCTCCCAGGTCAGGAGCTTGCGCTTCAGGTCGGCCAGGTCGAGATAGTTCTGCAGTCCGGTCTGGAAATCATGCGATGCCATGAGTTCCATGAGGTAGTAGGTTTCCGGTGTCTCCGGCAGCGAGCGCAGGCGAATAACCCAGTCGTTATCCTTGCGAATCTCTTCGCGTATCAGCGCCTCGAGGAATTTGCCGTCGCGGATGCTGTCGATCGACGCGGTCAGTCTCTCGGTTTCGGCGATAAATGCGTCGAGGGCATTCCCGTAGTGGATTGCCGCGCGACCGTGAATGTCGAGCTTGCCGTACGCGTACGGCAGGGCGAGCAACGCTTCCTGAGTCGCGCGGTCGGTGACTTCACGTTGTGCGAGGATCTTCCACGGCACAACCGCGCGATCGTATTTTTCTGCCGACAGACTGGCCCAGCCGGCGCTCAGCAGTGCCTGGTTGGAAAACGGGCCGTCAAGTCGTACTCGATTGAAGAATGGAATAGCCCGGTCGTAGGCGCCTTTTTCGAGGAAAATCGTTCCCAGGACCAGGTTCGCTTTGTCGCGGATAGCGAGTTCGCCGGGATCGTCGGTTTCGATCAGCCCGGCTTTCTCGAGCTGTTCAAGTGACTCAGTGTGGCGGCCACTCTGCAGCAATGCGATGCCGAGGTTGTAGGCCGCAAAACCACCATAATTCCTGGAGTCCTCAAGCTTTTCCAGGCTCGCCATCGATTCTTCGGGGCGTTCCTCGGCAAGGTAGACGTTGGCACGCAGAAACTCGATATCGTCCCGAATCGCTTTCGGAACCTCGCCGTCGATACGGTCGAGCGCGAGCATCGCGTCTTCCATCTGGCCTTTCTGGAAATGAATGCGCGCGAGCCGGTATGCGGCGTCATTGCGCACGGTCTCTTCGACTGCGCCCTCGAGCACGGCCTTGATCGCGCGGCCTGCGCGATGGTGCATGCGATAGCGGAGCTCGAAATCGCCAAGCGAGAACTCGGCATCATCAAAGTGTACGTACAGACTGTCGAGTTCGGGCTCGTCCACAGCGACGTGCTGACGCACCTCGGTGTCCAGCCGCTCGAGCGCCTCGAAGTAGTTTCCCTGGTGAGCCTCATACAGGGCCTCACCAAAGTAGAGGTCATTCAGCTCTTCATCGGCCGCGGCGCTGCATGACAGCGCGGCAGCGGCCAGAATCGTCAGCCTGATTTGCAGCGTGCGTCGCATCGACTACCAGTCTCCAACCTGGATCGAATCACCGCCGAAGCCCGGTTGCGCCAGCGTCACGCCAAGCGCTTTGGGCTTCACGCCCTTGGAAAACGAGAAGTCCCCGCTTTCACTGAAGTCGTTACCGTTTTTCAGCTTGCCATTGACGGTCACGCTGATCTGGTGATCACCCGTCGGCACATTGCCCGTGTAGATACGCTGCACACCGCCTTTCTGCAGGGCTTCAAGTTCCTTGAAGCTGTAGATATGGTGCGTTGCCAGTTCGCCGTCGATCGTCACCTGAACAGCGTCGAGACGAAATGTCTCCTCCGGCGCCAGGGCGACAAAAACCGATACCTGCGTGTTGGACGGGTAGAGCAGCCGTTCCTCGAGATTATTCAGTTCGGACGCGATATTCAGAACGTCCGACTTAATTTCCTGCACCTGTCCATCGAGGCTTCGCATGTCGGCCCCCGACAGGTCCTGTGCACCCGCCAGCGCCGCCGGTCCGAGGACCAGCATCACTGGTAAAACCTTACGAATCCATTGCCACATCACAAAAATCCCTTTTAGACATAATCCAATAGTCTGTGACGCAAGCGCGCGCCACCACGCTCTCATGCGTGCAGGTAACAGTGTTCGGGAATTTGACGATGCAATCTGTGATCCAGCCCGCAAATCGCAGGGCCGGGCTTAGTCGTGCTCCAGCTCGCCGGATGGGTTCGATCCTGACATGACCAGGAGCATGTCGAAGCCGTGGATGATACGAAATAACTCGTTATCGATATTCTTGTGCGACATGCCGACCAACGGTCGCAGCGCAGCAAGATCGATTAACGTGTAGGTTTCTTCAAAGGCCGCGTTCATCAGAGGCTCGAGCCCTTTTAGATAGCCACCTTCTGCCGGGTGAGGTTCGTAAGTCCATGTCGACGGATTCAGGCCGGCAAGCAATGAGCCGGCACCAGGCAGTATTAGCATGGAAAAGCTGTGGCCGCCCTCGATTGCCGCAATTTCCGGAAGCAGGGCACCGAGATCGTAGACCGCCGTCTGGCTGTGACCGCGCACCATATGGGATCCACCGTACTTGGCCATGATCTTCGGCGCTTCGCCGCGCTGCGTCTCGGCATGCCAGTACCGGAGGAAGTTCTGGCGCTGTAGCGCTGCACGCTCCTGGTTGGATTCCCATCGCTTGCCCTGCATCCAGAGCTTGTTGGTGGTGAGCGTTTTCTCGAGCGTGTTCAGGATCACGGCACTGCCTGGATCCGGATTCGGCCACGCCTCGCTCACTGCGCGAACCAGTGCCGGATCGCCGGCGAAGCTGAATATGAACTGCGGAGAACCGGTTTCTGCATACTCGGCCCAAGAGGCAGCTGACGCCGCGACCAGGTTATCGAGGGCCAACCTGGCAGCCGCAGGCTTCTTCGCACGCTCGAGGATCTTTAGAAGTTGCCGATCGCCCGCCACTTCGTAATCGGTGCCCCACAGCACGGGCTGGCCACTTGGTATAGCTTTGCGAACCGCGGCAAGCATCTCCGCTTCCTCGGCCATGCCGAAGAACGCGGGCTCACCACCGGGTTTCGAAAACAGTGTGCGCAGACCATCCAGCCCGTCTTTCACCAGTGCTGCATCCAGCAACGACGCCATGGTCGGCGAAATTTCGATCGCGAGTCTTGAATAACCCGAACTCGACAGCTCGGAAAACAGCTGGGCGACGAGCTTCGGATTCTCGGCAATGCCATGTTCCTCACCCACGAGAAAGAACTGCGCAACCCTGCCTTCTGCAATGAGTCGATCCCAAGCCGGCCCGGAGAATGCCTTGCCATCGAAGTTGAGCGCCTGCCGATTCTCGGTCGCGGCCGCGGATATCTTCTCCGCTTTCGTCAGATCCTCTGTTGCGTCAGCGACGGCGGCAGTGGTGACAAGCAACACGGCAAACAGGAGTACAATTCGAGTTTGGATCATGGTTGGCGTCTCGGCTGGATTTCGCCGCAGAATAACCGCTGGGCGCGACTTGAGTAAAATCCGCGACACAAAGGACTGGATGTCATGGCAGCCGTAGAATCGCAAATGCTCGAACTGGGAACGATCGCTCCACCGTTCTCCCTGCCCGACCCCGATGGCGTGCACCATTCTCTTGCAGAAGACGCGCACGCCTACCTCATCATGTTTATCTGTAACCACTGCCCGTTCGTAAAGCATGTCCGCGAGGAACTCGCACGCATTGGCTCGGAGTACGGACAGCGCGGCGTCGCCATCTACGCGATTAACAGCAACGACATCGTGAAATACCCGGGCGACGGCCCGGACCAGATGAAGCATGAGTCCGAGACCTGGGGTTATACCTTTCCCTACCTGCTTGACGAGGATCAGCGCATCGCCAAGCAGTATCTCGCCGCCTGCACGCCGGACTTTTATGTGTTCGATGCGGAGCAGCGCCTGGTGTATCGCGGCCAGCTCGACGACAGTCGGCCTGGCAATGGCAAACCGGTCGACGGGCGCGATCTGCGTGCCGCGCTGGAGGCAGTACTGAGCGGGACACCGGCCAGCGAGCAGCAGGTGCCAAGCATCGGCTGCAATATCAAATGGAAGCCAGGTAACGAACCAGACTATTTTTAGTCGTGTTGTCGTGTTTATGACAACGGCTCATCGACGAAAAGCACCACTTTGTCGCGTAAACCGGCACTGTTGGTCGCAATTCTGGTCTCATTAGGTACTTGGGGAATTCATCCCATCGGGAGGGTCCGCACGCCATGGTGTCATTCAAAATCAATTCCGAGGAAGTATCATTTGACGGAGGCGAAGACACACCGTTGTTGTGGGTCATTCGCGATCACCTGCAGCTGACGGGCACCAAGTTTGGCTGCGGCATCGGCCAGTGTGGCGCCTGTACCGTGCACGTCGATGGTGTGGCACTACGCTCGTGCACAACGACCGTTAGTAAAGTCGACGGTCGCACGGTCACAACGATTGAAGGACTGGCCCATTCGAACGATACGTTGCATCCCGTGCAGCAAGCCTGGCTGGAACATGACGTGCCGCAGTGCGGCTTTTGCCAGGCCGGCCAGATCATGGCGGCGGTTGACTTTCTGAAGCGGTTCCCGGAACCAAGCGACGCCGACATAGACAAGAACATGAAGAACCTGTGCCGCTGCGGCACTTACGTTCGTATTCGCAAGGCCATTCATCGCGCCGCCGAAATCGCTGCGGGAGACGAATCATGAACTCGACACCTGAGCGACACCAATTCACACGTCGACAATTCCTGATTGCCGGCGCGGGCGCGGCCGGTAGCCTCGTCATCGGTTTGCCCGCCCTCGCTTTCGAGGAAGAAGGCGAACGCAAGATTGGCTTCTTCGTGCAGATCAATCCGGATGGCACCGTGATCGTCGGCTGTAAGGAGCCGGAAATCGGACAGGGCCTGCGTACCGCTCTGCCGATGATGGTCGCCGAGGAACTCGACGTCGACTGGGAGCAGGTCAGCATCGAACAGATGCCGCTCGGCATCGTCAAAACGGCTGACGGCTTCGCATGGAAGTACGGTGGCGGACAGGGCGTCGGCGGCAGCACCGGACTCATCGGCAACTGGGACCTGATGCGGCAGGTAGGCGCCGATGCGCGGCGTCAGCTCATTCGTGCAGCCGCAGCGCGACTGGGTGTAGACGAGTCGCAATGTCACACGAGACCTGGCGTGGTGGTGTGCACATCCTTGAACAAAGAGATCGCCTACAGCGATCTGGTCGTTGCCGCCGCGGCGTTACCGGCCCTGGAAGATGCGGCGCCACTCAGATCGAAGGACAGCTATCGCATCATCGGCACTCCTCGAAAAACCATTGATGCCCTCGACATCGTAACGGGCAAGACAAAGTACGGCATCGATACGATACGGCCGGACATGCGTTATGCCGTGATCGCCCGGGCGCCCGTGCTCAACGCACGAGTTAAGTCATTTGACGATGCCGGGGCACGCGCCGTCGACGGTGTGCTCGATGTATTCAAGATAGATGGCCCGGCACCTGGCGAGCCGTACTTTATTCTCGCGAGCGGTATTGCGGTTGTTGCAACGTCAACATGGGCGGCAATGAAGGGAAGCGCTGCGCTCGACATCGAGTGGGAGGAGAGCCCCAACGCCAACGACAGCAGCGAACGCTTCTGGCAGGAAAACGAGGAGATGCTGAAAGGCGACGGTCAGGTTGTCCTCGACGACGGTGACTTCGACACGGCGATAGCCGCAGCGGAGACGAAGTTGACGCGCCAATATCGCGTGCCATTTGTTTCGCATGCGCCGATGGAACCCATGAATTGTTTTGCGTCGGTCAAGATGAATAGTTGCCACATCATCGCACCGACACAGATGCCCTCCGGCGCATCACGAGCGGCCTCGGCTGCAACCGGAGTGCCCCGCGAAAACATCACGGTGGAAATGACCCGATGCGGTGGCGGCTTCGGCCGTCGCATGCCGGCCGACTATGTCTATGAAGCGGCGACGATTTCGAAACACACGGGCTGGCCCATCAAGTTGCAATGGTCGCGCGAAGACGACATGAAGAACGACTTCTACCGGCCGGGCGGACTGCATGAAATGCATGCGGGTATCGACGCCGATGGCAAGGTAATCGCTTGGGCGCAGCGCCTTGCGAGCGGCAGCAAATACTATCGTCGCCCGAACATGCCGGACGAAAACCTGTTTGGAGCGGAGCTGTACCCCGACGACTTTCCGCGGCGCATGGTCGACAACCTCCGTCTGGAGTATTTCCACAATACGATCGGTCTGCCACGCGGATCCTGGCGCGCGCCGGCACACACGGCAAATGCGTTCGTAATCCAGAGCTTCATTGATGAAATCGCATACGAAACGGGGCAAGACCCGCTTGCATTGCGACTCGACCTCCTCGGGGAGCCGCGTGAGCTCGAGTACTCGAACCATGGCGGACCTGTATTTAACCCGGGCCGCCTGACGCGGCTAATCAAGTTTGTCGCCGAACGTATTGGCTACGGCAGGGAACTGGCCGACGGCCGAGGCATCGGGCTCGCCACGCACTTCACGTTCGGCGGTTATGCTGCACATGCTATCGAAGTTTCGGTTGCGGAAGGCAAGCTCACGATTGAACGCATCGTCGCGGCGATCGACTGCGGACTCGCCGTCCACCCGAATGCCGTGGATGCGCAGTTACAGGGCGGCACGATCGACGGTTTGAGCACCGCCCTCGGACTCGAGATCACGGTAAAAGACGGTCAGGTGCAGCAAAGCAATTTTCATGACTACCCGCTGGCACGCATAGCCGCGTTCCCGAGCCGCTTCGAAACCCACATCCTGCCCTACGACGACGTGCCGACCGGGGTTGGCGAGATTGGTCTTCCCTCTGCTGCGCCAGCACTGGCGAACGCGATTTTTGCGGCAACGGGCCAGCGAATCCGCAGCCTGCCAATTGCCCGCCAATTGGGGCCGGTCGATGTGGTGTCGGGAGCAAGCCCGCAGACCTGGTCGCCGGATGAAGGCGAGGAATTCTGACGACAGCAGGTATATAATAGGGGTTGGCGGTTTTTCAGCCAGAAGCGAAGGATGTACGACCAAGCTCCGAAACTCGACCAGGATTCTACCGAGACGAGTGAAGGATTACGTATCGGGCGAGATCTGATCAACGCGACCGTGCCGTTCGCGAAGGAAGCGTTGAAGCTCAGCTGGTGGCACGTCGGCTCAACGTTCGTACTGCTGGGAGCGGCACTCGCCGGCGCCGGCCTGGCGCCCTGGTGGCCCCTGCAATTTCTGTTCTCCCTGCTTGCGTCCCTGTTAATGG
>Ga0224504_10000434_pt1 | contig 18641 bp, 18 predicted proteins | sample SF_Oct11_sed_USG_3_FD_170160 | JGI IMG/M metagenome (GOLD analysis project Ga0224504, IMG submission 170160) | Sediment microbial communities from San Francisco Bay, California, United States - SF_Oct11_sed_USGS_24 | ecosystem: Environmental > Aquatic > Marine > Sediment | place: USA... | reverse complement strand
AATAGCTTTTTCTCTTATTTTTTCTTCAACTTTTACTAAATCGCCAATAGGAATTGCTATACCCATTTTTGAGATTACTTTAATTTGCTTAATATCATTAATAGCCGATTTCTCTTTTTCATCAATTGCCAATACAATTCCAATTTGATCGTTTGCCGTTTGATTGTACAAAGTTGAAATTGGTTGCTCAGACAAGGCCATTTTTAAGGTGCTAACGATTTGTTGAGGCGCTACACCATTTAACATGGCTTTTTCTTTATCAATTACAAAATTAAATTCTGTTTGATCGTCCTCAATCATATCATCCACATCAACAATATCATCAGTTGTAGTAACTATTTCTTCGAGCTGTTTAGCAATTTTAATTTGCTCTTTATAATCTGGACCATAAACTTCAGCAACAATAGTAGATAACACCGGAGGTCCTGGAGGTACTTCAACTAGTTTTATATTGGCATTGAATTTTTTTCCAATTTTTTGAATATCAGGTCTAAGTTTTTTAGCCACATCATGACTTTGTTCAGATCGTTCTGACTTATCAATTAAATTTACTTGAATATCAGCCATATTGGATCCTCCACGTAAATCGTAATGCCTAACCAAGCCATTAAAGGTAATAGGGGCGGAGGTACCTACGTAACTTTGGTAATTTTCAACTTCAGGACGTTGCGATAGGTAATTTGCAATTTCTCGGGTAACAGCTGAAGTGGCTTCTAAAGTAGTACCTTCAGGCATATCAATAACCACTTGGAACTCATTTTTATTATCAAATGGTAACATTTTTACAGCAACACCTTTGGTGTAAAAAAGAGACATAGAACCTAAAAGTAATAAGGTTGTAAAACCTAAAAATGCCCAACGTTTCTTTTTATTTTCAATTAAAGGTTTTTCAAACTTATTGTATAGTTTAAATATTAACGTGGTTTCTAAGCCTTTCTCTTTTTTTCCTTTTTGAGATTCTTTTTCTCTTAAAATATAGTATCCTAAGTATGGGGTAATGGTTAGTGCCACAAACAATGAGATAATCATAGCTATGGATGCTCCAATAGGCATAGGACTCATATAAGGTCCCATTAACCCAGAAACAAAGGCCATTGGTAACACAGATGCAATAACAGTAAATGTTGCTAATATTGTTGGATTTCCAACTTCGTTAATAGCGTATAAAGCGGCTTGTTTAAAAGGTAATCGCTTCATTTTAAAATGCCTGTGCATGTTTTCGGCAATAATAATAGAGTCATCTACTACAATACCTGTTACAAAAACCAAGGCAAATAAAGTAATTCTGTTTAGTGTATAGTCTAACATATAGTAACTAAACAAGGTCATGGCAAAAGTAATTGGAACCGATAGAAACACTACCAATCCTCCACGCCAACCCATTGCTAACATCACAACAATTGTTACGGCTAAAATAGAACCAATTAAATGCATTAATAATTCAGAAACTTTATGTGAGGCTGTTTCGCCATAGTTTCTGGTGACCGTCATATGTACATCATCAGGTAATATAGTTTGTTTTAAATGCTCAACTTTTCCTAATATTTTTTCGGAAATCTTCATAGCATCGGCCCCTTTTCTTTTTCCTATTGAAATGGTCACGGCCGGATATTCAGAGTTATACTTACTCGATAGCTCGTTTGCTTTTCCATAACCAAATGACACATAATCTTTTGGGATTTCTGGTCCATCGGTAATGGTTGCAACTTGTTTTAAGTAAACTGGCTGGTTTTGATGAATCCCTACAACTAAATTTTCAACATCTTCAATAGTAGCTAAAAAATTACCCGTGTTTACAAGGTATTCAGTATTGTTTTTATCGAAACTACCAGAAGTTAATTGTTGGTTGTTTGCTTGAATTTTTTGAGTAATACTCAGCATATCCAATTGGCTTTCGGCCATTTTATCTTTGTCTAAAACAACACGAACTTGTCTGTTTCTTCCACCAATATTTTTAGTGATTGCAACATCATTTATTTTTTCAATTTCACTGGTTAACTCGTTTGCAATTTGTTTTAATTGATAGTCATCGTAATTTTCACTCCACAATGTTAAGGCTAACATTGGTACATCATCTATCGCTCTTGTTTTAACCAATGGAATAGAAACACCTTGCGGCATTTGATCCATATGTTTCATAATTTCGTTGTATAATTTTACAAACGAACGTTCAATATCTTCTCCAACATAAAACTGAACAATGAGCATAGCTTGTTCATTCATAGAAGTGGAATACACGTATTCTATTCCTTTAATATTGGAAACAATTTTTTCTAATGGTTTAATAACCTTAGATTCTATCTCTTGTGGATTTGCACCTGGGTAGCTAACAAAAATGTCGGCAATAGGCACATCAATTTGAGGTTCTTCTTCTCGAGGAATTAAAAACGAACTATACACACCAATAACCATAAACATGATCATTAGTAAAATAGTTAGTTTTGAATTTATAAATACTTTGGCAATACTACCGGCTAATCCTTCTTTCATCTATAAAATTATTGAATGGTTAGTTTTGCGCCGTTTACAAGTTTGCTTTGAGCAGACAACACATATTTTTCATTGGGAGATAAGCCAGATAAAACTTCTATTTGATCTCCAAAAACACGTCCTAAACGTAACCAGCGTAATAAAGCAGTGTTGTTTTGGCTCACTACATAAACACCGTTTAATTCTCCTTGCGCTATAAGTGCAGAGATTGGAATTAAAATAGGGTTGTTGTCGGCTGGTTTTACTATAGGAAAATTAACTGATGTAAACATTCCAGAAAATAAATTAACAGCTGTTTTGTCTAAAGCTACCGTTACTAAATATTGGCCACCGGTATTTTTTGCCGAAGAACTTACTTCGGTAACGGTGCCCTGAACAAATTTATTAATAGATTTTATATTTACATCTACTTTTGTATTTTTCTTTATTTGTGTAATTTGAGATTCAGGAACCATTGCTATTACCTTATATTTACCAGGTGTTTCTATACTTAATAAAGGTATTCCTGGATTTGCCATATCGCCTTTGTTTATGTATTTACCAGTTATAACACCATTAAAAGGAGCTGTAATATTTGAATACGATAATTGTGCATTGATTTGATTTTTCATCTGTTTTGCAGCTTCTAATCGGGCTTTTGCCATTTCGTAATTGGCCGTCATGTCGTCCATTTCTTTTTGTGAAGCACTGTTTTTAGTAAATAGTGCTTTGTAGCGATTGTAATCTTTCTCAGCATTTTTGAAGGCTACCGTTGCTTCAATAATAGAAGCATCAACTTGACGTTTTTTTGCCGAAATATCAGCACTATTAATGCTTATTAGTAGCTGACCTTTTGAAACTTTATCTCCAACTTTTACAAGGATATTATTTACATAGCCCATTGATCGGGTGCTAATATTTGCGTTTTGAACAGCTTCCACTTTTCCGCTTGCCGTAATAAAATTTCCTTTCTCTATTGATGGCGTGCTTACTTTTACAATTACAGTTGGTCTGTTATCAATAGTTTCTTTTTTATCTTCTCCACAACTTACTATAAGTACTAAAGTTGCAATGGCTATAAATTTTGTGATGTTTTTCATTATATATTAAATTAGTGTCGTAATTATTTAGTTAAAAATTCCACATAAGATTTTGTGAAATTGTAATTAAAAACAGTTTCTAGGTAGGCTAGTTGTTTTTGTAAGTATTGTGTTTCAGAAATTAATAAATCTGAAGATTTTTCCAGACCTTGTTTAAATCTATTGGTTCTAATTCTTAAAGCTTCATTTGCTTGCTCAACAGCTAAATTAGTTAAATGCAGGGTGTTTTCAGCATCTTTTAACTGACGCTTTGCTTTGTTGAATTCTAATTCACTTTTACTTTTATATTTTGCTAAATTTAAAGTGGCCTTGTTGTATTCGGCTTTTGTTTGTTGTGTTTTACCAACACGTTTATAACCTTTAAACAAATTCCATTTTAATTGTGCACCTACTAAATACCCTCCTGAATTGGTTTTGAAAATATCTTTATTGTACATTTCGTAAGAACCAAAAGCGTTTAAACTTGGTACGTATCCCATTTTTGAAGCTTTGTATAAATGTTTGTAAGCATTGGTACTTTCTTCTAAGGCTTCAATATCTGACCTGTTTATGGAAAAGGTGCTTGTATATAAGTTTAGGTCTAAAGCAGCTTCTAGGTTATTGTTTGGTCTTAAAATGTTTTCATTGGTTTCTCCCATAAGAAAAAACATATAATCAGAACTGTTTTTAATATTGCTTTTTGCTTTTTGCAACTGATTTTCAATTTCTGTTACGTGAATGTCAACCAATAATACATCTGCTTTTTGTATATACCCTTGTTTAAAGTTATTGTCAGCTATATTTTTGTTGGCCAAGGAGGTTTCTTTTGCCGCTTGCAATACTTCAACTGCTTTATAAGCCAATTGTAATTGCATATAAGCCTTGGTAATTTCCAGTTTCATATAATCAACAGTGCGTTCTGATTGTAATTCAACAGCATTCATTTTAGATCTTGCAGCCTTTCGCATTTGAAACCCATCTACATTAATTAATGGTTGTTCAATTTCAAACCTGGTAGCAAAATTTGTAGTGTTATCAGGATCATTTAACAAATCTGGATTAAAATCGCCAGGGGTTAAAATACCCTGATTCAACTTGGATCCAAATGCCATTAAAGGATTTGTAGTGGCTATTCCAGAATACGAAGCATTGATATTTGGTAAAAAAACCGATTTTGTTTGATTGTATTCCGCCTTGGCTGCATTTAGGTCTTCACCGGAAATTTTAATGGTATAATTATTTTCAGCAGCTTTTGATAATGCATCATCCAAAGAAATTAAAACTTCTTGTTGTGCGTTTATCATCAAAAAGTTACCTACTAATAAAGCAATAAAAGAGTAGTTTTTAATTTTCATAACATTCTGTATAATATAGGTTTACATAAAGGTAGTGTATGGTGTTGTTTTTTCCAAACATAAATTTCTATTTTAATTTAAAGGGCAAATATAGCGTAGGAAATTACATAGCACAGTAATATTAATTACTGTGCTATGTAACTTTTATGACCTAGATAGTTTAAAATACAAATTAGTCTTAAACGATTGGGTTTAATTTGAATTTATAATTTAGGAAGTTGTTTTTGAAAAATGAAATTTACTAGTGTTTCCTGAAAGAAGGGAGGAAATAAATTTTGTTTGTGGAAATTGCTCAAAAATAATTTTTAGAAATACGGTAATTGGAATAGACATAATTAAGCCAGGAACGCCCCAAATGTAACCCCATAACATTAATGATACTAAAATAGCAATAACGTTAATAGAAAATGATTTACCCATAAAAACAGGCTCTAAAACACTTCCAAATACTACTTGAACCAGTGTGATAGATAATATAAAAAACAATAGTGAACTGGTTGGGTCAAGTTCTACAAAAGCAAAAATAGCTAATAAAATTACAGAAACTACAGAGCCTATCATTTGCACAAAATTTAAAAGAAAAGCAACGAGCCCCCAGAATATAGGGAAACTAACATTGAAAAAGTAACAAGCCACTCCGAAACCAATACCAGTTAAAGCACTTATAAAAAATTTAACTTTTACAAATTTGATAAGGTCATTTTCAATTTTCATAAATGTTTTGGCTGAAGCAAACCGTTGTTTAAAAATAGTACTACTTAAAATTTTATAAAAGTTAATAGATTCTGCTAACCATAAAACCACAAAAAAGGCTGTAATTAATAACATAGAAATTGTGTTGCCTATTAAACTTACGGTAGAACCAAAACTTTTTCCAAAGCTATTATTGCTAATGAAAAGATTTAATAAATTACCATCGTTTACATATTTTATACCTAAAAAGTCGTCAATTAAATAAAGTAAATCAGCTATTTTGACTTGTGCCTTTAAAACAAAAGCATCTTGTGTTTGCATAATTTCTTTACTAGCCAATTTTATAAGTTCCCCACCAATTAAAAAGGTAGCTATAAAAATAAATAAAACAATAATAATACTTAAAAAGTTAGGTGCTTTACGCTTTGTAAGCCATCTCATTAAAGGTAAAAACAACAAAGCAATAAACAATGAAGAAACCAATGGAATTAATATGAAACTCAATGTTTTTAGTAAATAAAAAATGAGTGGTATTACAATTATGATTAATAAAATATTAGTTGTTTTTTGATTGTTCATAGACTTAAAAAAATGAAAGATAATAAAATTACAAAGAAAAATGTTTTAAAAATAGGTGTTTAATAGCTTAAATAAGCATAAGGCATAACATTAATTTTTTCTTACTTTCATATTTAAGGCCTCCACACCTAATGAGAAAGCAATTGCAAAATATAAATACCCCTTTGGAATGGCACCAACCGACTTGTTGAAAAGTTCAACATGTGATAAATGCGCCCCTTCGGTAATAAGCATAAAGCCAATTAAAATTAAAAAGGAGAGCGCTAACATTTGAATGGTTGGATGTTTGTTTACAAATTCACCAACGGGTGTTGCAAAAATCATCATAATTACCATTGATATAATTACTGCAATAATCATAATTGTCAAAGCCCCCGGAATTCCGTTAGTCATCCCCACAGCTGTTAATACAGAATCAAATGAAAAAACAATATCAATCATTACAATTTGAAGAATTACCATTCCAAAAGTAGCGGCAATTTTAGACTTTTTAGGCGTCTCTTTTTCAGAAACACCTTCAACTTTATGGTGTATTTCACTAGTGCTTTTATAAAGTAAAAATACACCTCCTAAAATTAAAATAATGCTTTGTCCTGTAATGCCTGCCTTAAACCAAGTTAAGTCAAAAGTAATTAAAGCTTCTTTTAATGAAATTAAATACGAAACCCCCATTAATAACAATATCCTAAATACTAGTGCTAGTAGCAAGCCTAAGCGGGTTGCTTTTTTAATTTGGTTTTTGGGAAGTTTACCTGCTGTAATAGAAATAAAAATGATATTATCAATACCTAATATAATTTCTAAAAAGGTAAGGGTTAGTAGTGCAATCCAGGTATCGGCATGTAAAAATAATTCCATGATTAGTCAGCTATTTTTGTGATCGTTCCTTTTTGAGTATAATTTGAATGTCCAATTACAGCTTCAAAATCGTATGAGTTTTTTTTAATGCTTGTAATTTTTACATGTATTAATTCAGAATCTAAAGCCGATTTAGGTTTTTTCATTTTTAAGGAATAATTAAAATTATTTTTCCATGAAATTGAAAAAGTGTCTATTCTTTGGTCATAGTGTTCAATTTGTAAGGAATCTATTCGTGTAATAATGGTTTTTGAATACCCTTTTGCTTCAGGAATTTCAAAGGTGCCAGATTTAAACCTATCAGGTGTTAAAGTAGACTCCTTGCAGCCAATGCACAATGTAATAATTGAAATAAATAAAACAATCTTTTTCATAGCGTTTATTTTTAGATTCCTGTATAATTACTTGGTGTAATGGCTTTAAGTTCTGTTTTAATTTCGGTTGAAACATCTAAACTATCAATAAAATCAGCCATTGATTTTTGATTAATTTTTTCGTTTGTTCTAGTTAAACCTTTTAAGGCTTCATAAGGATTTGGATACGCTTCTCTTCTCAGAATTGTTTGAATGGCCTCAGCAACTACTGCCCAATGATTTTCTAAATCTTCAGCAAATTTACTTTCATTAATTAATAGTTTATTCAGTCCTTTTAATGTAGATGTAAAACCAATAATAGTATGTGCAAATGGTACACCTACATTTCTTAATACCGTTGAATCGGTTAAGTCGCGTTGTAAACGAGATATCGGTAATTTTGCGGCTAAGTGCTCAAAAACAGCATTTGCAATTCCTAAATTCCCTTCAGAATTTTCAAAATCAATAGGGTTTACCTTATGAGGCATTGCCGAAGAGCCCACTTCACCAGCCTTAATTTTTTGTTTAAAATAATCCATAGAAACATACGTCCAAATATCTCTATTAAAATCAATTAAAATAGTGTTGATGCGTTTTTGTGCATCAAAAATACCTGCTAAATGATCGTAATGTTCAATTTGAGTTGTAGGAAACGAGTGGTGCAAACCTAATATGTTTTCAACAAAATGTGTTCCGAAAGCTTTCCAGTCAATAGTTGGATATGCTACTTTGTGTGCGTTAAAATTACCAGTAGCACCTCCAAATTTAGCTGCGTGAGGTACATTTTGTAATTGTTTAATTTGTTGTTCAATACGTTCAATAAAAACAGCAATTTCTTTTCCTAATCGTGTTGGAGAAGCAGGTTGCCCATGGGTACGTGCCAACATTGGAATGTGCGCCCACTCTGCAGCTAATTCACGTAATTTTTCTAGTAAATTAGCCAGTTCAGGGTAGTAAGAAGCATCAAAAGCATCTTTTATTGATAAAGGAGTGGCTGTATTATTAATATCTTGAGAGGTTAAACCAAAATGGATAAACTCCTTGTATTTTTGTAAGTTTAAAGCATCAAATTTTTCTTTTATAAAATACTCCACGGCCTTAACATCGTGATTGGTAATGCTTTCAATGTCCTTAACTTTTTGAGCATCCTCTGAAGAAAAATGAGTGTAAATACTTCTTAATTCAGGAAAAAGAGCGGTGTTAAAATCAGCTAATTGTGGTAATGGTATTTCACATAAAGCAATAAAATATTCGATTTCTACTTTAACTCTATATTGTATTAAAGCTTCTTCCGAAAAAAACGGTGCTAAATTTGAAACTTTACTTCTGTATCTACCATCAATTGGAGATATTGCATTTAAACTTGATAATGTCATGTGTAGGTTTTTTTTGAAAGAAGCAAATTTAATGAAATTAACCCATAATTTATAGAATTATTTCTTGTTTATAAGGTTTAAAGTTATCTTGGCTCGTGCCTTATAGGCTGCGCTTTCAGTCATTATATTTTTCTGAATGGTTAATTTTAATGCTTCGTGCACCCAATGGTAGTTTTCTCCAAATATATAAAGTGTTTGCATGGTATATGCTTTGGTTGCCACTTTATAAGGCCCAATCATCCAATCAAATCCAGTTTCTACAATGTTATCAATATGTGTTTTAGTGATAAATTTTTTCAGTAAAATATTATTTTTTGAGATGTATATTTGAGCCAAAAACAAACAAATTTTAGAAATAGGTCTTATAACACTGTCATCTTTTAAAATGTTGATGTTTTCGGTAAAATATGTTAGGTATGTATATAACCACTCCGGTTTCTGCTCTAAAACAAATTCTAATACCCAGGCCGCCTTCATGCTTGTTTTGTTTTGTGTATTGAATACCATTTCAATTAAATATGGGAATAATTCCTTGTTTTTGAGTACTGTATTTGCAACCATTAAGCGATATTCTCGTTTTGCATTTTTAATTTGATCAAGTTGTTTAATTAAGTGGTTCTTTGTCATAAATTGGTTTATTGAAGAAATTTATGCGTAATGCCTGTTTTTTGTTTTACAAAAGTTTGTAGTGATAATAAAAGTAAAAAAAATACATGAAGCAATGCTATATGTATAATAAAAATAAATTTAATTGACTGATAGTGAGTTGGTAATGGTATATGTTTAAAACTGTAAAAAGAAATTGATACCTTTGTAGGTTGAAAATCCATTTATTAAAATTTTCTAAAGTTGTAGAGACCATTAAAATGGTTTGTAAATAGATTGGGATTAGCATTAGAAATGATTTAATAAAAGGAGAAATTTTATAACGTATGAAAAAAGTATTTTTAGGGGTAATAGTGGTCTTTATTTTAATACAAATGATAAGGCCAAACAAAAACGATTCAAGAAACAATATCAATCATATTTCAACCGTAAAAGAGGTTCCAGATGAAGTCAATGAAATATTGATAAAGTCTTGCAACGACTGTCATTCAAATTATACCGTTTACCCTTGGTATAACGAAATTGCTCCCATTTCTTGGTATTTGGCACAACACGTAAATAATGCAAAAAGGCATTTAAACTTTTCTGAATGGACTACATATAATAAAAATCAGCAAAATCATATTCTTAAAGATTTAGAAGAAGTGCTGGAAACACATGAAATGCCATTGAAAAGTTATATTTGGATGCATAAAGATGCGACCATGACTAATAAAGAATATGAAATGCTAATTACTTGGGTGAAATCTATTAAAAATGAATAAATTGTATCTTAAATGTCTGATAGGATTATTTTTTTTCTGTGGTGCTTTAACCGTTTTATCGCAGGAAAAAATAAATAACTATGATGAAAATGGGAAAAGAACAGGTGTTTGGGTAAAATATTATCCAAATAACAACATTCGATATCAAGGCCAGTTTGAAGCAGGTAAAGAAGTAGGTGTTTTTAAATTTTATAGTATGGTTAACTCCAAACATCCCATTATCATTAAAACCTTTTCAACAGATACCGATATTGCGAAAGTGGTATTTTATACCGAGGATGGTGTAATGAAGAGCCAAGGTGAAATGAAAAAGGAATTGCGTGTAGGTAAATGGCTTTATTATCAAAAAAATGGTAAAACCATTATTTCAGAAGAAAATTACAGCAATGGTTTATTAGATGGTATAGCTAAAACGTATTATATTACAGGTAAAACAACAGAAATATTGTTTTATAAAAATGGGAAATTACATGGAGATATTCAGCGGTTCTCAGATCAAGGTGTGCTATTAGATGATTTAAAGTATGTAGATGGAAAATTAGAAGGTTTGGCACATTATTACAATACGTTTGGCAAATTAAACGCCACAGGAAGGTATAAAAATGGCGAAAAAATTGGAGATTGGGAGTATTTTGAGAATGGAGAGAAAGTGAGTAAAAAAAGTGAAAAATATTAATAAAAATTAGGTAATGAACATCCATCCAATTGTAACTGCACAGTGGCTAGCTAAAAATATAAACCTGCCTAATTTGGTAGTTTTAGATGCAAGTGTAAAAAATAATGTTTCAGGTTTAACAGCTGAATTTACAAATCTCCAGATAAAAGGAGCAAGGGCTTTTGATATTGAAAAAGTTTTTTTTGATAAAAAAAGTACCCTGCCAAATATGATTCCAAGTGTAGCAGTTTTTACAAAGGAATGTAAAAAAATGGGTATTGATAAAAATAGTATTGTTGTTGTATATGATAATTTAGGTATTTATACCAGTCCGCGTGCTTGGTGGATGTTTAAAGCAATGGGTCATGCAACGGTAGCCGTTTTAGATGGTGGATTATCAGCTTGGAAAAATGCTGGTTTTCTTTGTGAAACACCCATTTTAAGAAAAGTAAAAACAGGAAATTTTGAAGCCCATTATAACGAAAACCTAGTTAGGGATGCGGCCTTTATTTTAAAAAATATTAACAACAATAATATGTTAATTTTAGATGCGCGATCTGAAAAACGTTTTGATGGACGTCTTCCTGAGCCAAGAGAAAATATGACAAGTGGACATATTCCAGGTTCAAAAAATTTACCTTATACCTGCGTGTTAGATAATGGGAAAATTAAACCTATAGCTGAAATAAAAAAAATATTTGAAACGCTTGACTTAGCTAATAAACAACTAATATTTACTTGCGGATCAGGTATTACAGCTTGTATTATATTATTGGCAAGTGAGCTGGTAGCGCAAAATAAAAAAGCATTATATGATGGATCGTGGTCTGAATGGGGGCAATTGGATAAGTTTCCTGTTGAATGCTAAATAAAATAATATATATTTGAGTAATAAAAAAATGTAAATTTATTTCAAATTATACAGAAATTATTATGAAACAACTTAATATTTTAGCTGAAATTGAGAAAATTTTAAAAGAAAATTTGAGCTTTAACCAATCAGGTAATAATGCCGGTTCAGAGAAAGATTTGGAAACAAATGATGATAATACACCAAAAGTAGGCCCTGTAAAAGCAATTATTAATTTACTTATTTCTTTTTTTGTAAGTGTTATCAAAGCGCCTTTTGAATTGATTCATATGTACATTAAAAGAGAGATTGTTTCTGTAATTAGAAGGGAACTTAAATTGTATTTAAGTGTCATTATTTTATTTGGAATTTTATTTACTGTTTTTATTGTTTTTTGGGTGCTAATTTCTTTAGCATTAGGGGTTTATTTTCAAAATCAAGGAGTTTCTCTTTTAAATTCAATTTTATATGTAATAGGTTTTCAACTATCTATATTTGCTATTGTTAGCTTAATTATTTACAGCGTTTCAAAAAAAATAAAATCACTTAAATTACTTAAATCAAAATAAAATATAGCCGTAACCAACCCATTATTAAATTAAATATTTCAAAACTAAAAGTTATGCGTAACTTTGCATCCTAAAATTTTTAAATGAAACGAGTAATTGTAGGTCTTTCAGGTGGTGTAGATAGCAGTGTAGCAGCTTATTTATTAAAAGAACAAGGATATGAAGTTATTGGGCTGTTTATGAAAAACTGGCACGACGATTCTGTAACCATTTCTAACGAATGTCCGTGGCTTGAAGATAGTAACGATGCTATGATTGTTGCTGAAAAATTAGGCATCCCTTTTCAAGTAGTAGATTTAAGCGAACAATATAAAGAACGTATTGTAGATTATATGTTTAAAGAATACGAAATGGGAAGAACACCAAACCCAGATGTATTGTGCAATCGCGAAATTAAATTTGATGTTTTTTTAAAAATAGCATTGGAACTAGGTGCCGATTATGTAGCAACAGGACATTATTGCCGAAAAGGAGAAGAAGAAATAAACGGGAAACAAGTTTATAAATTATTGGCTGGAAAAGATGGCAATAAAGACCAATCTTATTTTTTATGTCAGTTATCTCAACAACAATTAACAAAAGCGTTGTTTCCAATAGGAGAGTTAACAAAACCAGAAGTTAGAAAAATAGCGGCAGAACAAGATTTAATTACTGCAGATAAAAAAGATTCTCAAGGCCTTTGTTTTATTGGAAAAGTAAGATTGCCCGAATTTTTACAGCAAAAACTAGAACCAAAAGAAGGAGAAATTGTGAAAATTTCAAACACCTCAGAAATTTACAATCGCGAAATTCCTACATTTAATTCTAAAATAGATGAATTAGCTTTTTATGCTAATAAGTTTACCTATACTAAAAATGATGGTGATGTAGTTGGCAAGCATCAAGGTGCTCATTATTTTACCAAAGGTCAGCGAAAAGGCTTGGCAGTAGGAGGTATGAAAGAACCTTTATTTGTAATAGATACTGATGTTGTTGAAAATGTGATTTATACGGGAGAAGGAAAGCAGCACAAAGGTTTATACCGTAAAGTGTTGTTTGTTGCCAATGAGGAATTGCATTGGATTAGAACTGATATTGCCTTGAAAGACGGTGAATCCTTACAGGTTTTAGCTCGTATACGTTATCGTCAGAAATTAGAAGAAGCAATGCTCTATAAGGTTGAAGGAGGAATGTATGTTGAGTTTAAAAATGAACAATCGGCCATTACAGAAGGTCAGTTTGTAGCTTGGTATATAAATGATGAACTGGTGGGCTCGGGTGTTATTGCTTAAAAATAAGTGTTTTAGAAAATCAAATTAATTTATTTTCATTTTGAAAAAACTAGTCTTTTTTTTCATTTTCATTTTTTATTTTTCTAATTTAATTGGACAAACCGAAGATGCCTGGGTATATTTTAAAGACAAGCCAAGCCAATCTACTTTTTTTAATGCGCCTTTAAATATGTTAACGCAACGTTCTTTAGATCGAAGAATTCGCCAACAAATTTCGTTAGATATTAAAGATGTTCCAGTGGAAGCATCGTATGTTTTACAAATTAAAAATGCTTTAGGGATTACAATTAAAGCAAGGTCTAAATGGTTAAATGCGCTACATATACAAGGGTTACAATCTAATATTACCAATTTGTTAGCGTTTGATTTTGTTGATAAAATTGAATTTGCAAACAAATTATTGGATACTCCTTTAAAAAATAATAATACACAAAAAATAATTCAGCAAAATAATAAGTTGGAAGTTGTTACCAGTTTTAATTATGGGTATGCCTCAAATCAAATTGAAATGTTGAAAGGTGATGTATTACATCAACATAATTTTACCGGTGCAGGTATACAAATAGCAGTGATTGATGCAGGTTTTCCAAATGTAGATACCTTTGAAGCTTTTAAACGCATTAGAGATAACAATCAAATTTTAGGTGGTTACGATTTTGTGAATAGAACCACGAACTTTTATCAAGGAAATTCACACGGAATGGCAGTGCTATCAACGATAGCAGGTTATATAGAAAATGAGTTTATAGGTACAGCCCCTGAAGCTGAATTCTATTTGTTTATTTCTGAAGATAGTGTAAACGAAACGCCTTTAGAAGAAAGCTTATGGGTGGAAGCTGCTGAGAGAGCCGATAGTTTGGGCGTTGATATGATTAACACTTCATTGGGGTATACCACTTTTGATAGGCCGGAATATAATTATGAATATGCGGATATGGATGGTAAAACAACTTTTATTAGTCGTGGTGCAGAAATTGCGTTTTCAAGAGGTTTAATTGTAGTAAATGCGGCAGGAAATGATGGAAATGATGGTTGGCATTATATTGGTGCACCTGCCGATGCAACGGCTGTTTTAAGCGTAGGAGCTGTAAATTCCGCTGGTACTATTGCTGGTTTTAGTTCGTATGGCCCAAATTCAAATGGACATATAAAACCCGATGTTTGTGCGCAAGGCGAGGGGGTTTATGTTATTGCTGCTGATGGAAATATAGCTACCTCAGCTGGAACCTCTTTTGCTTCGCCTATATTAACAGGTGTTATTGCTTGTTGTTGGCAGGCTTTTCCGGAAAAAACAAATGCAGAAATAATACAATTAGTAAAAGAGTCTGCACATTTATACACAAATAATACAGCACAAGAAGGATATGGGATTCCAAATTTTGAAATGATTGCCAATGTGCTTAACATTGCTTCTTTGGAATCAAATATTCAAGAAATTGATTTGTACCCTAGCCCAACAGCAAGTAAACTATATTTTAAAATACCGTCGAGTATTATAGAAATAGAAGTTCGAATAATCAGTATATTAAATCAAGTTATCTCAATAAAAACTTTAAGGAGTGAAGAGCCTTATTTGGATGTTTCATTTTTACCAAAAGGAGTGTATATGGTTCTGCTGAAATATAAGGGTCAGGTAACCTCAATTAAAATTTTAAAAGAATAATGGAAAATTGTATCACAAAATTATTTAATATTAAATATCCAATAATTCAAGCTGGAATGGTTTGGAATAGTGGATGGAAATTAGCTTCAGCAGTGAGTAATGCTGGTGGGTTAGGTTTAATTGGCGCTGGCTCCATGTATCCGGAAGTATTACGTGAACATATTCAAAAATGTAAAAAAGCAACCAATAAACCATTTGGCGTGAATGTACCAATGTTATATCCAAACATTGAAGAAATTATACAAATAATTATTGATGAAGGTGTTAAAATAGTGTTTACTTCAGCTGGAAATCCAAGAACATGGACCGCCAATTTAAAAGCTAAGGGCATTACGGTGGTTCACGTGGTGAGCAGTGCTAAATTTGCTATGAAAGCGGCATTGGCCGGCGTTGATGCGGTAGTTGCGGAAGGGTTTGAAGCCGGAGGACATAACGGGAGAGAAGAAACAACCACTTTCACCTTAATTCCAATGGTTAAAGAAAAGTTGAAAATACCTGTGATTGCAGCAGGAGGTATTGCTACAGGAAAAGGAATGTTGGCCGCAATGGTTTTGGGCGCTGACGGTGTTCAGATTGGAAGTAGATTTGTTGCGAGTATTGAAGCTTCGTCTCATATTAATTTTAAATCGGCTGTTTTGAATGCGCAAGATGGTGATACCCATTTAACTTTAAAGGAATTGGCGCCTGTACGATTGATTAAAAATAAATTTTATAATGAAGTACAGGAATTATATTTGAAAAACCCTTCAATTGAACAACTGAAAGAGAAATTAGGAAGGGGTAGAGCCAAAAAAGGGATGTTTGAGGGCGATACAGAAAATGGTGAATTGGAGATAGGGCAGATAGCCGGTTTAATTCATGAAATAAAACCAGCAGCAGATATTGTAAAGGAAATAGTTGAAGAATATAAAATGGTAAAAAAGAAATTAACGTCTTAGGTTAAAAATAAAATCCCAATCCCAAATTAAATAAGAGATAACCCTGTGCTGAAAGTACTGGTATTCTTGGTAATTCTTTAGTTCCCTGCACAAGTAAATTGTTAATATGACCATTTACCACAACTTAACGAGGAACGCGGCCAAACGCATATCCATGTTCTGTTCTAAAATAAAATGTATTACCAACTTTAAATCCAAGTTTTACATTAAAACTATTCACATTAAAATCACCTTTACATGTACCTTCAAATGCTTCTCTTTCAACGGTTATAGCATTTTTATAAACAGCATTTGCCAGAACTTAAAGATCCATAAAAACCTTTTCTAGTAGTATTAAAATAAATATTAGAACCAATCTCCATATAGCTTACTTTGCTGTCAAAATCATTTGCATATAATGAATGATCTGAATAGTCTCCATACACCGCAATTATGTTTTTCAATAAAGGATATACATATTCAACATTACCACCTATAGTATTGGGCGTTACAATTTTAACCCCTAATTCTAAAGCGGTTGCTATCTAATTTTTTATTTTTGGAATTTTGTTGAGCTATACTAATAAAAGAAAGTAAGATAAAATAACCAAATATTAGGTTATTCATATATTATTTCGATGTTTTTTTAGGAGGCATTGGTCCACGGAGATGAATAATAAGCCCGTTTAAAAAATTACGTAACATTTGATCCCCACAATCCATATATTTAGGGTGGTCTTCACTTCTAAATATGGCTCCTAGTTCGCTTTTAGTAACCTTAAAATCTACTAACTTACAAATATCAACAATATCGTTGTCACGTAATTTATGTGCTACACGTAATTTTTTAAAAATATCATTATTCGTTAATCCCATAAGACAAATATAATTGTTTTTTGATTGCATTAAAGCAATCTAATTGTGATTTTTTAATTATTTGGAAAAGATTAATTTTAAGGCAATTAGAAGCATAAATACTCCAAATATTTTTTTTAAGGTACGCTGGTCAATTTGCAAAGCTAATTTTGAACCTAAAAATCCGCCTATTATAAATAGTACGGCTACTATTAAAACCACTCGCCAGTCAATATGTCCACCACCAGTAGTATGGTAATTATAAACGGCCAAAAATGTAACAGGGGGCAACATTACAGCCAAACTTAAACCTTGCGCATTGTGTTGTGAAAGGCCTAAAACCAATACAAAAAGAGGTACCATAATAATACCTCCACCAATACCTACAAGGCCACTTAATATACCTGCTAATAAACCAATAATTATAAGGGTAATAAATGTTGATAGCGTCATTTTCATTTTGTTTCTAATGGAATTTTTATTTCGTAGACTTTTCTAGAACTGTTGTTCAATTTATTTTCACGTAACCAGGGGTTATGAATTTTCATGATTTTATAATTAACACCTAATTTTTTTGAAAACAAGGCTATATCTGTAATAACAGTATCTACCTTTATGGTTTTTGTAGGTATTAAGTTGTACAAATCGTCTGAGTCATAATTAAATCCATATTTTGTGGGATGAGATAAAATTTCTTTCACTGCAACCATTCTAAGAATGTATCTTTGGGTTTCATCGGTTAGCAGTAAATCATAATAATTATGAACCATTTGTGTGTTTAATCTTTTTGAAATTCCACTAATACCTCGGTTATATGCCGCTGCAGCCAACGTCCAATTTCCAAATTTTTGGTAGGCCTTGTTTAAATAGTCGCAGGCTACCTGAGTGGCTTTTTCTAAATGGTAACGTTCATCAACATTGCTGTTTACTTCTAATTTATTCTCTTTAGCTGTTGCCTTCATAAGTTGCCAAAATCCTTTAGCTCCGGCAGGCGAAGTAACATTGTCTAATCCACTTTCTATTACAGCTAAATATTTAAAATCATCGGGAATTCCGTTTTTCTTTAAAATAGGTTCTATAATAGGAAAATATTTGTGCGCTCGTTTTATAAGAATTAGTCCGTTAGATTGCCAATAGGTATTTACCAATAGCTCTCTGTCAATACGCTCTCTAATATCTTCTTTTTCAACAGGTACTCTTTCACCAGCAAAGTTTAAACCTTTTGGTATTTTTATCGCTCTAATTTGGTACGATTCACTTGTATTTGTTTCTTCATTGTTTTCAAATTTCTCTTTTTTTATAGAGAAGATAAACAAAGAACTTATTATAATAATGGCTCCTAAAACTAAAATTTTAATTGAATTATTCATAATTACTTTCGTTGTTGATGTTGCTTAAAATACAAAATATATTTTTTTAAAGAAAATGAAATAAGGTTTTAACATTTAAAAAAGTTTGGAAATTATATTGCTGATTTTTTTGTACTTGGTAAGAATCATAATATGTGTTCCTTTTTCGATAACAATACAGTTTTTTATATTCTTTATTGGGAATATATGGTCATTATTACCATGCAGGTGAACAATGTTTTTTAGGGGGGGGGATGGTTGCCAATTTAAAACTTGACCAATGGCCCAGGTTAAGTATATTGGATCTCTAACCGATAGATATTTATTATAAAGTGCTAACCTTTTTTTAGGTAATTGGCCAAATACAATCGATGAGAAAT
>Ga0224504_10000433_pt1 | contig 18645 bp, 22 predicted proteins | sample SF_Oct11_sed_USG_3_FD_170160 | JGI IMG/M metagenome (GOLD analysis project Ga0224504, IMG submission 170160) | Sediment microbial communities from San Francisco Bay, California, United States - SF_Oct11_sed_USGS_24 | ecosystem: Environmental > Aquatic > Marine > Sediment | place: USA... | reverse complement strand
CATATGTAATGATTTTCAGGTTTTCAGGCATGACCGGTTGCCAGTGCGATGGCATCAAGCAGGCCATCGAGTTGTTCGGCCCGGTGCCCGGCACTCAAGGTAATTCTTAAGCGTGAGGTGCCTTTGCGCACTGTCGGCGGTCGCATGGCGACCACAAGATACCCCTTTTGCTGCAAAAACGCAGCCAGTTCCAGTGTCACCCGGCTGTCACCAATGACCATCGGCTGGATGGGCGAGTCCGAGGCCATTAACGCCAGGCCGCGACGTTTTGCGCCACCTCTGAAATGTCTGATCAGGGCCTTTAAGTGATCACGCCGCCAGTCATCTTCGATCACACGACGCAGTGCTGCGCGCGCCGAGGCCGCAAGTGCCGGCGGCATTGCGGTGGTATAGATATAACTGCGAGCCTCATTGACGAGATGATCAATAAGTTTTTCGGAACCGGCAACAAATGCCCCAAAACAACCAAATGCCTTACCCAGTGTACCCGTCAGAACGGGCACCTCTTCGCTGCTCAACCCTGCAGCTGCCACGCTACCCCGGCCCCGGGGGCCGCTGACGCCAATTCCGTGCGCGTCATCTACAACCAGCCACGCCTTGTGCTCCATGGACAGGGCTGCCATTTCTTTCAGCGGTGCAGTATCACCATCCATTGAAAAAACACCATCGCTGACGACCAGTGTATTGCCTTGGTTTGCCGACGCCAGCCGTCTTTTCAGCGCGGCCATATCAACATGCCCGTAGCGTGACAGTTCTGCATCGGACAACCTGGCGGCATCGATCAAAGAAGCGTGGCAGAGCTTGTCCTGAATGATGACATCACCCTTACCAGCCAGGCTCGTAGTCACAGCCAGGTTGGCCAGGTAGCCCGATGAGCACAGCAGGACTTTCTCACGTTGAAGAAATTCCGCAAGCTCCTGCTCCAGTAGTTGATGCTCCCTGCGGTAGCCGGTTACCAGTGCCGATGCACCACTGCCTACACCGTGACAGTCTGCCGCATCTTTCAGTGACCTGACGAGATCGGGGTGAGAGGCCAGACCAAGGTAGTCATTACTGCTAAAGTTGAGCAAGGGTGATTCATTCGACAGTATCTCGACCGGGTGATTACCAATCACTACCCGCCTGTGACGTTCGAGGTGTTGTTTTTGCCTGTCTGCTGCACGGGCATCCAACCACCGGTCCATCAGACCGGTTTGATGATCGGGTGAATCAGCCATCATTCAGGCCGTGGCAGTCTGCCGTGGTTCGGTGGTCTGCATACCCAGTCGTTTCAGCAGGGCCATATCCCTGGCTGCTTCAGGATTATCCGTGGTTAAAAGTTTGTCGCCATAGAATATTGAGTTTGCACCGGCAAAAAAGCATAGCGCCTGCATTTCATCATTCATTTCCGTGCGGCCCGCAGATAAACGCACTACGGATTTTGGCATGACAATACGGGCAATGGCGATGGTACGAACAAACTCCAGCGGATCTATCGGTTCAACACCATCCAGCGGTGTGCCTGGAACCTGGACCAGGTTGTTGACCGGAACACTTTGCGGATGCGTGGGCAGGTTGGCCAGCTGTACGATCAGTTCCGCGCGGTCTTCCCGCGTTTCACCCATACCAACAATACCGCCGCAGCAGACATTCAGACCAGCCGAACGAACATTTTCCAGTGTTTCGAGACGGTGCTCGTAGGTTCGGGTCTGAATAACCTCCTTGTAGTACTCAGGTGAGGTATCCAGGTTGTGATTGTAATAGTCCAGTCCGGCACCCTTTAGTCGTTCAGCCTGCCGGGCATTGAGCATACCCAGGGTCACACAGGACTCCATACCCAGTTCGTTGACGCCTTTTACCATCTCAATGACCTTGTCCAGGTCCCGGTCCTTGGGGCTGCGCCATGCAGCGCCCATACAAAAGCGCGACGCGCCACCGTTTTTAGCTGCCCGGGCAGCATCCAACACGGCCTCGACATCCATAACTGTTTCAGGCTCCAGACCGGTGTCATGACGGACACTTTGGGGACAATACTTACAATCTTCAGGGCAGGCGCCTGTCTTGATGCTGAGCAATGTGCTGATTTGAACTTCACGCGGATTAAAGTACAAACGATGTACCTGATGAGCACGAAACAACAAATCATTAAATGGCAGTTCAAAAAGATCCATCACTTCGGACTGCAGCCAGTCATGACGAATGTCAGCTGTGGGGGTACTCATAGTTTCCAGACTCCTGCCTCAATTTTGCTGTCGGCTGTATTAACAGTGCCAACCGGGGCATGCAGTATGAAAAGCACTTGATGGCCTGTCAACCTCAAAAGACATTACAAGTTGACAGCCACTGGTGGTCCGCTGCATTGAACCTTCTACTACCACCCCGCTGCGTACTTTGCGGCCAGCCTTCCGGGACCATTTGCATTTGCGAACCATGCAAAGCAGATCTGCCCCGGCTGGGCTCCCGTTGTCTTCGGTGTGCGTTACCGCTAGGCTCACCCAGAGACACAATCTGCGGTGCCTGTATACAAAATCCGCCGCCCTTCTCCCGTACTGTATGCCCGTTGCAATATGAGTTTCCAGCCAACCGCCTGGTCCAGTCCTTCAAATTCAAGCGGCAACTGGCTGCAGGCCGGGTTCTGAGTCATTTGATCTGTGAGTCTGTCAGTGAGCAGGATTTTGATATTCCGGACATGATCATCCCGGTACCACTACATAAGCTGCGCCTGTTTACACGCGGATTCAACCAGGCTTATGAGCTGGCAGCTTATACCGGCAGGATACTCAACATTCCTTTAGGGGCAGGTGTACTAAGGCGACAGCGCAATACAAAGGCTCAGTCCGGACTGAGCCGTAAACAACGCCGAAAAAACATGCGCGGAGCATTCTACTGGCATGACAGTGGTAAACCCGCCCGTCATATTGCCTTGATTGACGATGTGATGACTACCGGAACCACAGTCACTGAATGTGCCAGGGTTCTGAAAAGAGCCGGGGCGAAACGTGTTGATATATGGGTTGCAGCACGTGCAATTCCGGTCAATCGCCAGGCTGGCGACCCACAAAGCAGCAGCCAAACTCAGTCGTTATCAGCCAATACAGCCCAACGTTCGTGATCACACCACTCGCCGCGGATCTTTAAAAAACGCGGGGAATAACCTTCATATTGAAAACCCGTAGCCTGTGCCAGTCCGATTGAAGCCAGGTTTCCCGGTTGAATATTGGCCTCAAGGCGATGCAAACCGAGTTTGGTAAACGCATGGCGAATTACCTGCAACATACCTTCTTTCATATAGCCATGCTCGGCGTGGCCGGCAACGCCGAAGTAGCTGACATAGGCACTGCACAATGCTTCATAGGTGATGACATTGAGATTGATCACACCACAGATAGCATTGTCCTGTATGCGTTTCACAAGGAACCCGGCCTCGTTGTCCCGCTCCAGCCTGGTCATATAGCGTTGCCAGCCTGCGTGGTCTTTGGGCGCTGAAACCCAGGGATGATGCAGTCCGATGCTATCTCGCATCGCAGAAAGGAAAGCTTCTTCATCTGCAGCACCGGGCGGTTGAATGCGGGTTCTGAATCCTTGTATTGAGAGTGTCATCGATCAACCCAGAATGTAAGTACCGAGCAGACCGGCCCAGATGACCACGCCAACCCAGTTATTATTCAGAAAGGCTTTGAAACAGGCATCTCTGTCACGATTTCTGACCTGGTACTGCTGCCATACAAACAGAACTGCGGCAATTGCGACACCGGTGAACCACGGCCAGCCCAGTTGCAGCTTTAACCCCAGAACCATTAACAAGGCAATCATTATTAATTTCAGAATGCGCAGGATCAACAGGTCATACCGGCCAAACAAAATGGCTGTGGATTTCAGTCCGATCGAGATGTCATCGTCACGGTCCACCATGGCATACAAGGTGTCATAAATAACCGACCAGATTACATTGATCACCAGGATCAACCACGCAACAGGCGCCACTTGCCCTGTTTCAGCGGCAAAGGCCATCGGCACTCCCCAGCCAAAAGCCAGCCCCAATACCACCTGGGGTAAATGTGTCCAGCGTTTGAAGAAGGGGTAGCTTGAAGCCAGCAAGGCGCCGGCGAAGGCCAACTTGATGGTTAGTGCATTGGTCATCAGTACGAGACCAAAGGCCAGTGACATCAAAACAAAGAAGGTTAAAAGGGCCTGGCGTACGGTCAGCTCCCCGGAAGCCAGCGGCCGGTTACGGGTACGTTCTACATGGGGGTCAAAATCCCGGTCGGCGACGTCGTTCATGATACAGCCCGCAGCTCGCATCAGGACAACACCGGTGCAGAATATCAGTATGTTTTTAACTGAAGGATGGCCATCACCCGCTATCCACAACGCCCACAGTGTCGGCCACAACAGCAATAATATGCCAATCGGCCGATCGAACCGCATCAGTCGCCACAGGGCGTTCCATTTCACTTGCATCTGCGGAATTGTATGGCAACTCAAGGCATGTGCAAGCATCTATGTTAAAAAAAATATTACAATGCGCGCCATGGAACTCATAGACATAGGCTGTAACCTCACGCATGACTCTTTCGATGTCGATCGCGAAAAGGTAATTGAGGCAGCATTTCAAGTCGGCGTATGCCAGATGATCATCACAGGCGCCAGCGCCCAGGGCAGTCGTGATGCGCTTGAACTGGCCAGGCAATGGCCGCAGAAACTGTTCGCAACCGCTGGCGTACACCCGCACCGTGCCTCTGACTACGATAGCGAAACCGACGCATTGCTAAGAGAACTGGCCAGTCAGCCCGGGGTGGTCGCTATCGGAGAAACCGGTCTGGATTACTTTCGGGATTTCTCACCCCGCGATGCACAACGTTCTTCTTTTGAACAACAGATTCAAATTGCCATCGAGACCGGCCTGCCCCTCTTTCTGCACCAGCGTGATGCTCATGAGGATTTTTTTGCCATTTTGAAAGAGTACCGTGACCGGTTGAACGAAGTGGTTGTGCATTGTTTCACTGGCAGTCAGGCCGAGCTACATGAATGTCTTGATCTGGATTGCCATATTGGAATCACCGGTTGGATTTGCGACGAACGGCGCGGGACGCATATGAAAGATTATATGCAGGACATTCCGTCAGACCGCTTGATGATCGAAACTGACGCACCCTATCTAAAACCCCGCAATCTGCGACCAAAAGTTAAAAGTCATCGTAATGAACCTCGGCTGCTTCCATGGATACTCGGCACGCTGGCCGCCTGCCGGAATGAGCACCCCGAGGCATTGGCGGAAGCTACCACCCGTAACGCAAGAGCATTCTTTCGTCTATGCTGATAAAAAGCGGAGGTTATCAGTACCATGGCAGAAAATAAGACAAAGCCGACACAGCTCAAGGTTTCCGACTTCATAGCCGGCATCGAAGACAAGGTCAAACGTGATGACTGCCGTGAATTGATGAAACTGATGGCGAAAATTACCGGCAATCGCGCAAAAATGTGGGGCGCGGCCATTGTCGGCTACGGCAAGTACCACTACAAATACGAAAGCGGTCGCGAAGGTGACTTCTTCCTGACCGGCTTCTCCCCACGTAAACAGGCCCTGTCCATTTATATCGTTTCCGGGTTTAGCATTAATCCGGAGTTAATGGAAAAACTGGGTAAATTCAAAACGGGCAAATCCTGCCTCTATGTGAAGAAATTGGATGACATTGACCGTTCGGTGTTGGCGCAACTGGTTGAAGAGTCCGTAGCGTATATGCGCGAAAAATACCACTGAAGCAAGCTATCGTGCAGCCTTGGCGCCCATACAGATACAGAGTCGAAAAAAAAAGGAACCAACCGGCTCCTTTTTCTCATTATGTCATATCAATTCAGCCGATAAACTGGGCCGTGAGCATGGTTACGCGCTTGCGCTGCATTTTCAGCTCTCTTTCCAACTCCCGATAACGGGCAGTAAAAGCGTTTTGATCTATAGCAGTAGCCAGTTTCTGCCGGCTTTGCTGGACACGTTCCATTTGCAACTGCTGCCACTGGTTAACCGTCTCCTTGAACTGCGCATATTCCGTCTCAAGCATTTCACGCCAACGCGGGTTGGCTGTTGAACGGTCAATTTTTGCCTGGGCGCGCTTAAAAATCATCGCCAGCCGGGCACGCTGGATTTTGAAGTCCGGTGTACGCTTCAGGTTCTTTGCCATACCCAGCCATGCACATGTGGCGATAAACCACTTGTTGATATCGTACTGCCACCAGCGGATGCCATTACGGTAATCACTTTGAAACAGATGGTGAAAGTTATGGTAACCCTCACCATAGGTAACAATGGCAAGAAACCAGTTATCCCTCGCGGAGTTCTCATCGGTGTAAGGACGGCTGCCCCACATATGGGCGAGTGAATTGATGAAAAATGTGAGGTGATGACTGACTACCAGGCGCAAAACCCCGGCCAGCAGAAACACACCTAATATATCACCAACCATCCAACCCAGAAGTAACGGCAACCCGATGTTGGTCACTAGTACCAGCGGCCAGTAATACTTGTGCTGCCAGGCTACGATCGGGTCACGCTCAAGATCGGGAACGACACTCCAGTCCAGTCTTCCGCTCTCGTAATCCTTCAGCATCCAGCCTACATGCGCAAACCAGAACCCACGGCCGATGGAATATGGATCCTTGTCATTATCATCCACGTCTTTATGATGAAAACGGTGTCGAATACACCATACCAGTATGCTGTTCTGCACGGCCATGCCACCGACAATTGCCAGGTAGAGACGCATTAACCAGTTAGCTTCATAGGCCCTGTGCGACCACAACCGGTGGTAACCACTGCCAATGCCAATTCCACTGGTAATCAGGAAAATCGCGAAGAAGGCCCAGGCCCACCCGCTGAACCCATAGGCAAAACCATACCAGGGCACAATGGTCACAGCGGCCAGAAATGTCAGGCCAAGAACCAGCGTAACAGGCCAGTTAATCTTGGCCTTTTCAGTTTTAAAATCATTTGTCATTAATAATCACTCAGTAATTTGATGTAACAGAACCCTATATTCTATCGCAGAGTGCAAAATGAGTCGTTAAGATTTCAATAAGTGCATCAACTTCGCAGACCCGTTCCACGGTGTAAAAGCCACAGACACAGGCTGGCCAACGATATCGCGAACACACCCATGATGATATACGCATAGACAATCCCGACATCAGACACGCCCAGGATGCCATAGCGAAAACCATTGACCATGTACAGTATCGGATTGAAGATAGAAACTTTCTGCCAGAACTCGGGAAGCAGGCTGATCGAGTAGAAGACCCCGCCCAGGTAGGTTAACGGTGTAAGAATAAAGGTCGGGACAATGGCGATATCATCAAATTTAGTGGCAAATATCGCATTCACCATACCCGCCATGGCAAAAACCACCGAAGTCAACAACAACACGGAAACCATAACCAGCGGATGCTGGACTTCTACACGTGTAAAAAACAGCGAAATGACCATGACCAGCAAGCCGACCATAATGCCCCGTGCCATTGCACCGGTGACATAACCCGCTAATATGACCCAGTTCGGCAGCGGTGAAATCAGCAGTTCCTCTATGTGACGCCCAAACTTGGCGCCAAAAAAGGACGAAACCATATTGCCGTAGGAACTCGTGATAACAGACATCATGATCAGCCCCGGCACGATGAACTGCATATAATCGAAGCCACCCATATCTCCAATACGGCGGCCAATCAGATTGCCAAAGATAATAAAGTAGAGCGTCATCGTGATTGCCGGGGGCACCACGGTCTGGGCCCAGATACGCAAAATACGCGTGACTTCTTTGTGTACGATGGTTTTGTAACCCACCCAGTTCACACGAGCATTCATGTCGTCGTTCCCTTGTCGACCATACGTAAAAACAACTCTTCGAGGCGGTTGGCCTTGTTTCTCATGCTCTGCACACGTACGCCCGCGCTATCGAGCGATGAGAACAGCGAATTAAGCGACTTTCGCTTTGGTAGCGAGGCTTCCAGAGTGGAGGAGTCCCGCAGTTTGAACTCCATGCCCTCCACCTGTGGGACCTCTGATAATGGCTCCTTAAGGTCGAGCACAAAGGTTTCTATGTCCAATGTGCCTAGCAGGGACTTCATATCCGTATTCTGGACGATTTTCCCATGATCAATAATGGCAATATTGCGACACAACTCTTCGGCTTCTTCAAGGTAGTGAGTGGTCAGTATCACCGTTGTCCCACTCTCGTTAATCTCGCGAATAAACTCCCACATCGATCTTCTGATTTCGATATCCACACCGGCAGTCGGTTCATCAAGGATGAGTAACCTCGGCTCATTAACCATTGCGCGTGCGATCATCAGGCGGCGCTTCATACCGCCGGAAAGAAACCGGGACATTTTGTCATGCTTGTCCCACAGCTGTAACTGCCTGAGATATTTTTCAGCTCTTTCGTGTGCGATTTTCCGATTAATGCCGTAATAACCTGCCTGGTTTACGATAATCTCCAGGGGTCTTTCAAATTGGTTGAAGTTCAGTTCCTGCGGAACCAGTCCAATATAGGACATGGCTTTCGAGCGTTGCTGCTGCACGCTGGTACCAAAAACCCTGACATCTCCGGAACTGGCGTTAACCAGCGAACTCATGATTCCGATCAGGGTCGATTTACCGGCCCCGTTCGGCCCGAGCAAGGCGAAAAAATCACCTTCTTCAACTTCCAGGGAAACACCTTTCAATGCCTCGACGCCATTGGCGTAGGTTTTGGTCAAATTGTTGACTTGCAGTGCGTGCATGAAGAAGTGGCCGGTTCGAGATTTGGGAGCGCTTATTATACGGACGAAAAAACCTTTATGTGAATGAAACTCCCTCTGAATTCACAGGCTTTATTAACAACAATCATTCCATCTGGCAATACCGTGATCGCGAATCGTGACAAATAGCCTATGGACGCAGACCGATTGGCTGTTTACCCTTTGCAATCATTCAGAAGACATCAATTAAATGAATAGACACTCTATTATCGCGACACTCTTGTTGCTTGCTCTGCCATCAATGGTTTTGGCTTTGCCGGATTCAAACACTATAGAGTTCAGCAATTGCGCGCTCGCACTTCCCGGCACCAATCTAACCGCCAACGCACGTTGCGGATCCCTGGATGTTCCGGAAAACCCGGAAGAACCTGAAGGCCGGAAGATCAGTCTGAATATAGCCATTGCACCAGCAACAGGGAAAACTACCGAGCCTGATCCGGTATTCTTTTTTGCCGGCGGCCCGGGACAGGCTGCTTCTGAAACCTGGGTCATGATTCGGTCCACTCTCAACAAAATCCGCAAGAGCCGCGATATTGTAATGATTGATCAACGCGGTACTGGTGGCTCCAACAAGCTTGAGTGCACATCTGAAGTTGAAGAGGATCTGAACAAGGAGCTCGACCTTGAACTGGTCCGTACCGAAACCGCGAAATGCCTGGCCGAACTGGATGGAGATCCGCGGTTTTACACCACCACTATTGCTATGGGCGACTACAACCGTGTACGCGAAGCCATGGGGTACGAAAAGATCAACATCATGGGTGTGTCTTACGGTACACGCTCAGCACAGGTCTACCTGAGGCTTTTTGCGGAAACGGTTCGAACAATGACACTCGACAGTGTTGTTCCCATGCAACTGGCGCTGGGCCAGGAGCATGCGTTAATGCTTGACCAGAGCGTGAAGAAGGTATTTGAGGATTGTGCCAACGACGAGGTTTGCAACTCCCTTTACCCACTCCAGGCCGAGGCGCTCAATGAGCTGTTTGCGCAGTTACGTGATGAACCGCAGCAAATCACCATCATCAATCCCGTAAGCGGTGAAGAACAAGAAATGCGGTTGACAGCCGATACCCTGGGCGTTGCCATTCGTTTTCTCAGCTATGCAAGCGAAACCCAGGCCATGATTCCACTGCTGGTGCATGAGGCGTTAACCACCGGTAACCTCTCTCGTCTGGCCACCCAGGCAATCCTGACCATGACCGGCCTCAATGAAATGCTGAGCAAAGGTATGGAACTCTCTGTCATGTGCAGTGAGGACTACCCGTTCTTCGACATGTCTGCAGACTATAGCGATACCTTGATGGGCAACCTGCTACTGGAAATCGTGGCCTTACAGTGCAAGATCTGGCCCGCCGGCGAAGTATCTGAGGGTTTCCATCAGGCCATCGAGTCAGATTTGCCAGTTTTATTGATGTCGGGGGAGCGTGACCCCGTGACGCCACCTCAATATGCCTCGCAGACCGCGGAAACTTTCCCCAACAGCCTGAACCTCGTGGCCCGTGGTCAAGCCCATTCGGTGATGAAGAACGTCTGTCTGCGCAATATTACAACCGAGTTCATCCAGAAAGGTACCGTTGAAGGTCTGGATACAAGTTGCGTTGAGCAAATCCAGCCCTCGCCGTTTTTCACCAGCCTGCTGGGACCCGATCCATAGGGAACCTCTGAAATGTTAATGAATCCATATTTTGCATCAATAGGTTTCCAACCATGATTAAAGTAAGCAACCTGCACAAGTCATTTGGCAACGTCAAAGCCGTCAGGGGAATTTCGTTTGAGGTTCGCGACGGTGAAATCACGGGTTTACTCGGACCCAATGGCGCCGGCAAGACCACCACTTTGAGGATGCTTTATTCATTGCTGCCACCCGATGAGGGTGAAATCCGTATTGACGGCCTGGACCCCACCAGGGATGCCATGGCAATCAAACAAACACTGGGTGTGGTACCGGATAGCCGCGGGCTTTACACACGCATGAGCGCCCGGGAAAATATCACCTACTACGGCAAACTTCATGGCATGTCAGTAAAGGATATTGCTTCACGAATAGACGAATTGGTCGAGACATTAGACATGGCTGACTTCATCGAACGCCGTACCGAAGGCTTTTCGCAGGGACAACGTGTCAAGGTTGCCATTGCCCGTGCAATGGTACACAAGCCGCAAACAGTTTTACTGGACGAACCCAGTAACGGGCTCGATGTGATGAGCACCCGCGCCTTACGACGCTATATTCTCAGTCTTAAAGAAGCAGGCCATTCTGTAATTTTGTCCACCCATATCATGCAGGAGGTTGCGGCTTTGTGCGATCGCATTATCATCATCGCCGACGGACAGATTGCAGCGGATGGCAGTGCTCAGGAATTGCTCGAAAAGAGTGGTTGCGACAGCCTGGAGGATGCTTTTGTCCACCTGATCGGCAGTGAAGAGGGATTGTTGGCATGAGTGGTCTCGGTACAGTTTATAAAAAAGAAGTCAGTGAAAACCTGCGAGACCGGCGATCACTTTTCAACTCGGTTCTGCTCGGGCCTATCCTGTTTCCCATTTTGTTTATTGGTCTGGCGTACTTTGCCAGCAGCAAGCAACAGGAAGACGCTGAGAAAGTGCTGGAAGTGCCGGTGGCAGGCGTTCAACACGCACCCAACCTGGTCGGTTTTCTGGAGCAACAGGGTGTCATCATCAAGAAGGCTCCCGAAGACCCCGAGGCCGCTGTCAAAAGCCAGGAGGTTCAGGTCATTATTCGTATACCTGAAAAGTTTCCAGAGCAGTGGAAAGAAGGAAAACCGGCCGTCATTGAACTGATCGCTGATCCTTCACGCAGAGAGTCGGGCATTACCATGCAGCGAGTCAGAGGCCTACTGCATGCCTATGGGGCCCAGATCGGACAGTTGCGTTTACAGCTTCGCGGTGTATCACCATCTGTTCGCTCGCCTGTCATGGTCAAGGATGTCGACTTATCCACACCACAAAGCCGCGGTATGCTGGTCATGATTATGCTGCCCTATGTGCTGATGATCACCGCTTTTACCGGCGGCATGCATTTGGCCATTGATTCAACGGCAGGCGAAAAGGAACGCAAGTCACTGGAGCCCCTTTTGATCAATCCGGTTCCACGCTGGCAGATCATGCTGGGTAAAATGTCGGCGACCGCTACCTATGCATTTGCATCTCTGTTTCTGACACTACTGGCCTTTCGTTTCGCCTTCCCATTTTTGCCCACGGGTGCGCTTGGTGTTGATCTGAATCTTAGTGGACAGGCAATGGGCAATATATTGCTGGCAATTGCACCGGTGGTTATTCTCGCGGCTGCCATGTTAACCACACTGGCGGCACTGGCTAAAAGCCTGCGTGAAGCGCAGTCTTATATGGGCCTGGTTTTCATGATTCCGATGATTCCCAGCTTGATCTTTATGGTCAATCCAATGAAACCCGAAACCTGGATGATGGCAATTCCCATGTTTTCACAAAATCTGTTGATCGGTGAGTTTGTGCGTGGAGAATCCGTCAGCCCGCTCTGGCTGAGCATGTCAATGGGAAGTACACTGTTAATCGGTTTCGGCTTTGCTGCCATTGCAGCGACCTTGTTTAACCGGCCGAGAATCGTGTTTTCCAATTAGGAAGCTTTGAAATGAAAAAAATCCTGGTAGCTCTTACTTTACTGTTTTTGTGCGTACCTGTATTTGCAGGCGAACCACCCATGACAGGTTCAGACGCTCCTTCTTTCAATTTGCAGGACCAATATGGAGAGTGGCACACATTGGAGGAATACAAGGGGCAATGGCTGGCCATCTATTTTTATCCAAAGGACGACACTCCGGGCTGCACTACGGAGGCCTGTAATTTCCGTGACAATATTTACGCATTCAAGGCCATTGATGCAGCCGTGGTCGGGATCAGCGTTGATGATGTTGAATCGCACAAAAAGTTTTCTGATAAATATAAAATTCCATTTACCCTCCTGGCGGATGACAGCGGTGATACGGCAAAAGCTTATGGTGTACTAAGGGATTACAAGCTTGTAAAACTGGCAAGCCGCCAATCATTCCTGGTTGACCCCGAAGGCAAGGTCGCCAGGCATTACGCTGATGTCGACCCGGATACCCACACCGATGAGGTGCTCGCAGACATTAAAACCCTGTCAGAGGTCTGGCAAAGCACCCTGTAGGGTGCGTAATTTACAAGGTGAGAGAAGGTGTGACGGGGAACCCGTCTAGAAGCCAGCCTCGACCGTTACGTAGCGGGTCACTGCCCGTTCATAACAATAACGTAGGTAACCAGGTACCAACCCCAGTCAATCATCTCCCTTTATCACGCCTCCAATCACAGCCGGCTGCGGTGCTAAAAGCGTATTAAATTACAATGTTAGGGCCAAAAGCTTTATTAAATTTTTCATTAAGACCTTGTATTTTTTGACAGAAAGCGTATTCTAGTATTCCGAGTATAAAAGGGAAACGGATTTTCCTGGAGACTTTAGGTCATGGATGACACAAGCAAGGCATATGCCAAACCCCTCAGTTGGTCTGACTCAGACCCCTACGAATATAGCCCCGGACTGGACACGCCAAGTGCACCTGAACCAGCGGCAAAGACGCATGAATCCACTGGTGACAAAGCCCTGGATCGTTGGTTTCTTGAACAGCGCGGGAACAAGCGTGTTCCAAAACGTCTGGATGTAGCCAACGAGTTACTGGTTACTCCCGGCGGTCCATTAAAAATGACCGGCAACATAACACTGATTGATGAGGACGGTAGCGTTACACACTCGAATAATCTCAGTCTGTGTCGTTGTGGTGCATCAAAGAACAAACCCATTTGCGATGACAAGCACCTGGATATCGAGTTTTTTGATGGCGGCGCCATTGGCCAGATGTCGGATTGGATGCCGGTGAGCAGACCGCAGACCATCACGGTGACATGTGTAAAGGACGGTCCACTGAAATTCCGCGGCTACCTTCGTATTTACAATAAGAGGGGTCAGGAATGTATCACCATGAATGGCGCACTGTGTCGTTGCGGCAAATCCAGTAAAAAGCCGTTTTGCGAAAACAAAGGACAGTGCTGCTCCAGTTGATGATCAAGATTCCGGTAAATACGCCACCGGCCTATTCACCGCGATAAATACAACCGGCATTGCAGGTTTCCTGGACGATAATCTTGCTTAGCCCGGTAAGCGCGGGGGTTAGCTTGCGCCATATCCAACGTGCCAGGTTCTCACTCGTGGGGTTTTCAAGACCCTCGATCTCATTCAGATAGTGATGATCAAGCTGGTCAAATACCGGCTGGAAAATACGCCTTAACTCCGCAAAGTCCATTACCCAGCCATCATGCTCGCCAACCGGGCCCGATACGTGTACCTCAATGCGAAATGAATGACCGTGCAGACGTGCACATTTATGGCCTTCGGGTACATTTGGTAAACGATGGGCCGCTTCAACTTGAAAAACTCTGAAAATATCCATTCTCAAATTGTGACCGCAGCGGATGTTTCGTGCAATCCCCAAGGGCTAGGCTTGCAAATTTAATCTGGAAAGTGAAAAACTTACATGTTGTCAAAAAACGACATCGCTGGGGCTTTACCAATGGTCCACATGATGGCAAAAGCTGATTTCACCCGTACTTTCTATATAACCTCAACTGCAACAAGCATTAAACGTCAAGCTGCACTATCAATTCAGGGAAGGAACTGAAAACTGACTTGTTGTAATTTTGCAACAGCTGCGTAACGCACTCTCAAAAACCTATATAAGGCTTTGTAATTGCTATTTTTTCTGATAGCATGATCATCCAGTTGCTGATGCAACAAGGCTGGACGTTGCCTGAATGACTAACAAATACCGCTTTGCCTTATTACTGGTTGCTTCACTATTCGCCGTTAGCGCGAATGGCGCGCCTGTGGCATATAGCGTCAATTCCGACAGTGGTAGCGAAAACCAGGATAGCCTCTATCAGATCGACCTTGCGACAGGTATAGAAGAACGTCAGGGTTTACTGTCTGCCGGCTCTGAGACCCGTGATGATACCGAAGGTCTTGCCATGGATGCCGACGGAAATTTATGGGGCGTCGATGATGATTCTAGGACGATATTCAAAATCAACAAGAATGCCGGATTTATTTCGGCGGAAGAACCCCTCTACGATTTTCCGTATATTCCAACTTTAGGCGGCAATGATTTTGGCATGACCTTCAGCTGCGATAACACTTTGTATGCAGCAACAGTTCAGACCCAGACCCTATATAAGCTGAATCCTGCCGATGGCATTGGTGAAATAATTGGAACAGAGGGCTCGCTCGGTGTGAACATCAGTGCAATTGCTGCCAATGACGATCCGGATTTTCTGTACGCCATAGGTAGTGGAACCTACGATAATGGCGAAATTGATTCGCCCAATCTGTACCGTATTGATCTGCTTACAGGAATTCCTACGATCATTGGGCCGCTGGGCATGGGCACAACCATCAGTGATTATGACCAGGCAGGACTGGCGTTCGATAGCCAGGGTGTTTTATGGGCCATTACAGACCGCCGTATCATCAACGATCAAAAAGCAGCAAATCAACCCAGTGAAATACTGCGTATTAATATAAATACCGGTGCAGCAGAAGTAGTCTGGACAACCCAGGAAATCGGCTTCGAAAGTCTCGCCATAGCGCCGCCAATCGCCTGCGATTCACTGAACCCCGTCGAAGAACCAGGTGATGATGTCCCGCATATCCCCACACTCAGCACTCTCGGCCAGATGCTGGCAGTGTTTGTATTAATGTTCGCCGGAATGCTTGTTCTGCGCAGACGTATCTCCTGAGCTAAAGCCCTTTCCCCATTTTTTAAAGCCAAAACGCCCGGTTTGGGCTAAACTGCATACATCCAGAATAACCCGGAGTTAAAACATGATTGGTGGAATAAGTGTCACGCAGCTTTTAATCTTGCTGGTGATTGTCGCGCTGGTTTTCGGCACCAAGCGTTTACGTAACATCGGCTCCGATCTCGGTAGCGCAGTCAAAGGGTTCCGTAAAGGAATCGAGGACGAACCGGAAGACAAGGAACCCGAGAAAATAACAACCGCGGAAAAGACTTCTGCAACACCACAAGATAAAGAGGAAAAAACCACGGCCACACGCCCGACCGATGTTTGATATTGGTTTTGCCGAGATTTTTCTTCTGGCCCTGATCGGCCTGCTGGTGCTCGGCCCGGAACGCTTACCCGGTGTAGCCCGCACCGTTGGTGGTTTTGTTCGCAAGGCAAGAATGAGCTGGGTCAGCTTGCGCAACACCATTGAATCAGAATTGGCGGAAGCCGATATTGCTGAACCAATCAAAAAAACCAGTGAAGAGCTGAAAAAAATCGGCAGAGACCTGGCTGAATCGCCCGCTTTTGATTCTGAAAAGTTCACATTTGAGAAAACCGAGCCGGATCCGGTGACGGGAGACGAATCCGATTCTGAGACGTTAAAGGAACCAGGTAACGGAAAGCCGGAAGATGCCTGAAACCACTCAAGAAGACCGTGAGTTAACTTTTCTCGAACACCTGGTTGAGCTTCGCGGCCGCCTGCTCAAAGCATGCCTGTCCATCGTTGTCGTTCTGATTGCATTACTACCATTTTCACGCCACCTGTATGAGACCCTGGCATCACCGATGATGGCGCAGTTACCGGAAGGTAGCAGCATGATCGCAATCGACGTGGCGTCACCTTTCCTGACACCGTTTAAACTGACACTACTGATCTCAGTGATGATTTCAATTCCGGTGGTTTTGTATCAAATGTGGGCTTTTGTTGCACCGGCCTTGTTCAAACATGAAAAAAGGCTGGCCCGACCATTATTGTTTTCTTCGGTATTCCTTTTCTACGCAGGCTGCGCATTTGCCTATTTTGTTGTTTTTCCATTAGTCTTCGGCTTTTTGACCCGCATCGCGCCTGAAGGTGTAGCGGTGATGACTGACATCAGTAAATATCTGGATTTCGTCATGACGCTGTTTCTTGCATTCGGAATTACTTTTGAGGTACCGATTGCGACTATCATCCTGGTAGCCACCGGCGTAACTACTACTGCAAAACTAAAAAGCTGGCGGCCCTATATCGTCGTCGGGGCTTTTGCCATAGGTATGATCCTGACCCCACCGGACGTCATTTCACAGACTTTGCTCGCGCTACCCATGTGGCTGCTGTTTGAAGTAGGCATCATCTTTGCCAACATCCTCATCCCGGCAAAAGAAACAGAAGACGAAACAGAAGCAGATCAGGCAACCAACTGATCGCCAGATTGACTGGTGGACCCCGTAGCAGCTTCATCCAGACCAAAAATATCCCTGAAAGCCAGGTACTGGGTGCCAAACAGCAGCAATTGAAACATCGGGCCTATCATCAGTAACAGGAAACCCAATAAAGTTGAAGCGGTTCCTTCGCTGAGTGCTGACAGATAAAATGAACCGAATAGCAAGACGATGGGCACTGCCAGTATCCCGAGCAACAACCCAATCACCAGCAATGGTTTCCAGTTTCGACCCAGGCCTTTCAAACCCATTATCACGGCGCTGCCCGTCTTTTGCTTCCGAAACCAGATCAACGGTACCGAGAAGTAGGTAATGGTGCCGCTGATGGCGGCACCCAGGGCCATAGACAGAACAGCAGTTTCCAGTAATTGCGGGTCAATGAGCTGCAGAGCATCGAGGTCGCCCTTCTCGATCCGGATAATGATTTCCGGATCGATATCAAGCATTTGTCCGGCCATCACCAGCGTTACAACCACCAAGGCAAGAACCATAGCGACTCCACCCAATAGCAATAAAGACCCGATGGTTTGCTTAACCGTAAATGGCATGAACAATACTGCCAGCATCGGCTTTTCACCTTGCTCAACCAGGAAAAATGCGTGCAATAATCCGGCGCTCAATACGGGCAGGCAAAGTATGATGACCAGCCCCAGGGCGCCCATCTGTGAAAAGCTTAAAAGAAACTGAAAAAAGAGACTGATCAGCAATAAACGTAAAGGCTGTCTCTTGACCAGCCCCCAACTGCCTGAAACCCAGGCCAATCCACGTGCTGCCGGAAACTTCCTTATAACTGTTGGCTCCTGGTCACTCATGCGTTTGCAGATGTCACATTGGCAAACTGAAGCGCGTCCTGATCCCAGGCATGAGAACTTTCGATGGCATCAATGATCTGCTCTGGTTTCTCAACTACAGTCCACATATTCAAATGATTGCGACCCATAAAGCGCTCATCAACACTATGCCTCATAAACTTCAACAGACCATCATAAAAACCATCGGTATTGACGATAATGACCGGCCCTACCCATTGGCCCAGGCGTTTCATTGTCAGGGCCTCGAATAACTCCTCATAAGTTCCCGAACCACCGGGCAATGTCACTACAGCGTCTGAGCCTTCCAGCATGAGGTGCTTACGTTTACGCATATCATCGACGACTTTCAGGTCTGTCAGCCCACGATGTGTCAATTCAAGATCCTGCAGAAAGCCCGGCACCACGCCATAGACCTTACCGCCTTTGCTAAGCGCACCGTCTGCCACGGAACCCATCAGGCCGCCGCCCCCGGCACCATAGATGATAGACTTGCCAGCGGATGCCAAAATTTCACCCGTTTGTCTTGCTGCGTTATAGTAAACAGTTCGCAGTGCTGCACTCGAAGATGCGTATACCGTCACCATTTTTACATGATGTGAGTCAAGGTTGTTTTTTTTAGTCATTGTAATATTGTAGCCCAGCGTTAGACCTCTCAGGAGAGTATATTTGAATCAGCAGCTGACACTGCCGCAAGTTACACGAATACCGATATCAATCGGCATTATAGTTGTTTGCATCGCAGTGTATTTACTGCACAACATTTCAGCCCAGCTGGCCTTGTGGCCCCTGTACAGTAACTTTT
>Ga0224504_10000432_pt1 | contig 18708 bp, 17 predicted proteins | sample SF_Oct11_sed_USG_3_FD_170160 | JGI IMG/M metagenome (GOLD analysis project Ga0224504, IMG submission 170160) | Sediment microbial communities from San Francisco Bay, California, United States - SF_Oct11_sed_USGS_24 | ecosystem: Environmental > Aquatic > Marine > Sediment | place: USA... | reverse complement strand
CTGCAAGGCAAGACGCGTGTCGGAGGAGTCCGCGGCGAAGATGATGCCTTTACAGCGGTAAACTGAAGCAGGAAGGTCCCTGCGCACCATCTCGCGCAGTTTATCGAGGGAAAACGGCCGGTCGGACTCGTAGCTCCAGGTCTGGAACATCGAACCGGCTTTCGCATGTCCATGCTGATGCTCATGCTCATCGGTGCCGGAGCCATTGCGTCGCGCAACGACATTCACCGGATCAAAGCGCCCCACTGCAAGCAGGATCTCCAAGGGAACGTCGCAGTGCGCGGCCTCGATCATGCGAATCCGGTTGATGTGGTGATCAACCCATTCCTTGATCACCTCGATGTGCGTCGGACCGACGAGATCGGTCTTGTTGATCACGACCAGATCCGCAAAGCCGATCTGCCGCAGCTTCAGCATGTTCAGCTCTTCGTTTTCGCCATCCGCGAACACGGCCTCGGCGTCGATGATGCAGGTGATGCTGTCGAGCCGAAGGAGCTTGTCGTACCGCTGATCCAGGAAGGTCATGACGATTCCCTCCGGATCGGCCACGCCGCTCGCTTCCAGGATCACGTAGTCGATCGCGTCGGCACGCGTGAGAAGCTGCTCGAGGGAGTTGACGAGATCGTCTCGTATTTCGCAGCAAACACAGCCGTTGGTCAGGCTGATCGTGTTCTCCTCGACACCGTCCACCAGCTCGGCATCGATGTTGATGGCGCCGAAGTCGTTGACGAGGACACCGACGCGCAGCCCGTGCCGGCCGTTGAGGATTTGGTTCAACAAGGTCGTTTTGCCGGCTCCGAGAAAGCCCGTGAGAAGCGTGACCGGAACGGGGCCGCGCCCTGGAATCGCGATCGGATCCGTGCGTGGTGCCGGCGCGAGGATCGGGACAGGCGCTTCAGTCATGATATTCCCCGTGTGGTAAACGGGACCGGTGAAAGGCCGGTCGGCAACACGCCCCTTGGCGTCGCGGCGAGTTACCCGTCGTCGACCTCAATGCCGCGAGCCTTCAGCATTTCGCGTGGGTTGAGGGTGACACCAGGCCACGTCTGCACCGGCTTGCGATAAACGTCGGGCGGATAGTACAGCTTCGGATCGATTTCGAGGTCGCGCAGGAACTGCTCCTGCTGAACCTCGCGTGGCTTCCTCGGTGTGGGAAACTTGATTTCTTTGGGGAGCTTCTGTCCCGGTTTTACGAACCAGCGCGGGTCCATGGATGCGGGCGCCGCTCCACCTTGGTTGATCACCGCATCCCGCGCCCAGATGGCATCCTTCGTCACGTTGATAACCCTGAGATCCATGCCAAACATGAAGAGCCCATCCCAGTTCGACCGAACCTGGGCGATGGACTCAGCGGCGAGCTGATCACCCGACCATTCGAAATGGCAGATGGCGCCCATCCGAGGTTGTGCCTGCTTGAACAGGTAACCAGCGGCGTAGTACATCGTGTGGAAGATGTCGATCACGTATTCCCACAGCTCGGCGGGGGAGCCGACCTTTAGCGCGGAAAGTGCCGGTGTGTCGATCGTCCCTTCTGTGACGAAAACATCCGCGCCTTTGCCGTATTCGGCGGACAGTTCGTCTGGTCGGCCGTCCCCGGTCCAAACGAAGGAAAGGCCAGCGTCCTCCCAGTCAAGGCGAAAGGCAGAGGCGCCGTCCTTGACGTGACTGCGCGGCCAGTGCCGCACTTTCACACCGTCATTGTCGTAACAGATGCCGTTACGCTCTTTCCAGTCAAACTCAGTGACCTGGATTTCGAACCCGTCTCCGATAGGGCAGGAGTCGAAGTTCTCTTCGTGCCAGCGGCACATCTCCTTCATATGCTTGACCAAGTGCTTGGTGCCGAGTTCGGGCGTTCGCCCCGAAGGGCCATATACCCGCAAGGGCGTAAAGCCGCCCGAAAATGCCCGAAACGGATACATGTAGGGGAGGTCGGCGAAATGATCGGCGTGCAGGTGGCTGATGAAGATGTCGTTGATCAGAGCTGCCGGCACTTGAAGGGCGATCGCATGACCGACGCTGCCATTGCCCAAATCGAAGAAGAAACGCCGCGGTTGTGGACCACCGGTGCCAAGCTCGACCAGCATGGAGGTGCCTTTCTGCAACGGATTCGGTGGCCACGGCGAGCTGCCCAGGAAAGTGATCCGCATCTCGTTCTTCGGCAGGACTTCCGTGCCCGGCAGGTACATGTTGCGGTTCTTGATCGCGGGCCAGGGCTTGTAGTAGTCCGGCAGGCTGATGCCGCCGCCGGGGCGGGCCCCGTAGGGGTTCTCGGGTTGGCCTTGGGCCGCGGCGACCGTGGACGATCCAGCGACCGTGGCGGCTGCTAGTCCGCCTGCGACCGCACCACTACCTTTGAGGAAATTGCGTCGTCCTTGCTCTACGTGCTCTTGATCTTTTGACGGTCTGTCCTTTTCGTACTCAGCCATCACACTCTCCCTGATCCGCAGCTACATCACTCATATTTGGACTAGTTTAGTGGGAGCATATTACAGCCATTGATTTCGCGCAATCTAGGTTGGGCTCCCCGGCGGCGTCGGCGCGGGTAGAGCTTCGCTGAACAGCATGGCGGTCCCCCGGCAGGACGTGGAACGGGATCTCCCCCGAGACTATACGCCAGGATCCCGATTGCCTATACGGCCGCATTCGTCTCTTGACGGCAATGCGTGGGATGGCAGTGGTCCGTCTTCCGCTGAAAAAGCCTCTGCCGGCGGCGGGGTTTTCACCACGAAGACACGAAGACACAAAGAGATTCGATACGTTCTTCGCGTCTTCGTGCCTTTGTGGTGACTCCCGTCCAATTCCGGTCAAATCGGTGGTGCCGGCCTTCGAAAGGCGGTCAAATGGGACATCCCGGGTGGGGCGGTCGGTCGAAGGGGGCCCGATGTTTTTTGTCTTCTATCTGGACGCATGCAATACCGCTCTCTGGAAGGTGTTCTTTCTCAGCGTCTGGGCGGCGAGCCTGCTGATCTGCTATTGGACGGGGATCAAGCTTCTGGGCTCGCGAGGCGAGGAAAGGACCCTGCGGGAGTCCGGCATTACCGGCTCGACCTATGAAAAGCTGAAGCCGAAGTTGGCGAAACGGCTACAGCGCTTCCTGCTGAGCGCCGCGGCCTCGATAGCGGTGATCTCGTTTTACGTCTGGTACTACCGCATCGATCGCTGCTCGCCGGAGTCCATTTTCTGGACCGGCTGAGAGGTCTTTCGGCCCGACCGGCGGGTCACGTTTCGGGATAGATCGGGAAGCGGCGGCAGAGCTCGGCGGTCTGGGCGCGGGCGGCCTCGGCGGCGGGGCGCGGTCCCGCGGGGTCGGCGGCCAGCTCGCCGAGGACGTCGGCGATCAGGGTGCCGATCAGGCGGAACTCTTCGGAGCGGAAGCCGCGGGTCGTGCCGGCCGAGCTCGAGAGGCGCAGGCCGGAGGTGATCCAGGGCTTCTCCGGGTCGAAGGGCACGGCGTTCTTGTTGCAGGTGAGCCCGGCTTCTTCCAGGCGTTCGCTGGCGACATTGCCGGTCAGGCCCTTGGGCCGCAGGTCGAGCAGCATCAGCGCCGTGTCGGTACCGCCCGAGACGATCTCCTGGCCGCGCTCGATCAGCGCGGCCGCCAGGGTCCGCGCGTTGTCGAGCACGGCCTGGGCATAGGCCTTGAACTCGGGCCTCAAGGCCTCGCCCAGGCAGGCCGCCTTGCCGGCCATGGCGTGCAGCAGCGGGCTGCCCTGGACGCCGGGGAAGAGCGCGGAATCGATCTGCTTCGCCAGCGCCTCGTCGTCGGTCAGGATCAGGCCGCCGCGCGCGCCGCGCAGGCTCTTGTAGGTCGTGGTCGTGACGATGTGGGCGTGGGGCACGGGGCTCGGATGCGCGCCGCCCGCCACCAGCCCGGCGAAGTGCGCCATGTCGACCAACAAGCGGGCGCCCACGCTCTCCGCGATCTCGCGGAAGCCCGCGAAGTCGATGACCCGGGGATAGGCCGAGCCGCCGGCGATGATCAGCTTGGGCTTGTGCCGCGCCGCCAGGTCGGCGACCTCGGCCAGGTCGATGCGGCCGTCCTCGCGCCCGACGCCGTAGTGCAGGACGTCGAACCACTTGCCCGACTGGTTGGGCGGCGCGCCGTGGCTGAGGTGCCCGCCGGCGGCCAGCGACATGGCGAGGACCGGGTCGCCGGGCCGGAGCAGCGCCAGGTAGACGACCTGGTTGGCCTGGCTGCCCGAGTGGGGCTGCACGTTGGCGAAACGGCAGCCGAACAGCCGGGTCGCCCGCGCGATCGCCAGGCGCTCGATCTCGTCGGCCAAGTCCGCGCCGCCGTGGTAGCGCTTGCCGGGATAGCCCTCGACCGTCTTGTTGGTCAGCACCGAGCCCTGGGCCTCGAGCACGGCGCGGCTGACGATGTTCTCCGAGGCGATCAGCTCGACCTGGTCGCGCTGGCGCGCCAGCTCCCGGCCGATCATGCCGGCGAGCTCCGGGTCGCTTTCGGCGAGCGGCGCGGTGAAGTAGCCGGCGTGCGGCTCGCCGCATGTGTTGGGTTGCGGAGAGTTCTGGCTGGGCGTCATGGTTCGCTCGCTCCCTGCTGATTGCTGCTGCATTGCCTAGCAGCCCAGGCGCCGGCACGCCAGAGACTCCCGGTCCGGCTCCTGCGGTGGGGGCGGCGATGTCGCTCCCTTTGCAATATGTTGCATGACATGGTATTATATTGCATTACGAACTTTGGATGAGGGCGTAAGATGGGTAAGGAGACGGTCACATTCCGCGTGGACAGCGAGAAGAAGGACGCGCTCGACACGATCGCGACCGGGTTGGACCGAGACCGGAGCTATGTCCTGAACCAGGCGATCGACGCCTACATCGAAACCCACCGCTGGCAGTTCGAGCACATAAGGGAGGGCGTGCGCCAGGCCGACGCGGGTGAATTCGCCAACGCCGAGGACGTGGCCGCCGCCTTCGCGAAACCGCGCAAGTGAAGCTCGTCTGGACCCGCCTCGCGCTCGAAGACCTGTACCACGCCCGCGCCTTCCTCGAAGCGGTCAATCCGCCTGCCGCGCAAAGAGCAATCGATCGCATAGAACGGGCTACCGAAGGCCTCCTGGTCCACCCGGAGATGGGGCGGCCCGGCCGTTTCGAGGGAACGCGGGAGCTCGTGGTCCTCGGCACGCCCTTCATCGTTCCCTACCGCGTCCGAGGCGACAGGATCGAGATCATCGGCGTCATCCACGGCGCGCGCCGCTGGCCGGGGAATCTCTAGCCGGATCTTCAATGGAAGTCCCGTGATCGCACGAGGGGGCGGGCGCCGCGGTTGTCGGATTACCGAGAGTCCTGGCTGGTCGTCATGGTTCGCGCGCTCCCTGCTGGTTGCTGCTGCCTGCCTAGCAGCCCGCGCGCCAATATGCCAGGGACTCCCGCTCCGGTTTCTCCGATCTGGCGTTGCGCCGGTCAGGGGAGCTCGCTGGGCGTCGTGAAGACGTAGTCCCGCGACTCCACCGGGGTGTGGCAGCCGAAGCATTCCTGGACGAAGGCCGCGTCGTCGCCGTAGGGCTTCTGCTCGGCGCCGAGCCAGCGGGCAAAGCCCCAGCCGCCGGTTTCGCGGTATTTCTTCGCATCCTTGAACATGAACTCGGCGTGAACGAAACGCCCGGGCACCGTGGCGGCGTCCCAATTCTCGTCGTTGCGGTCCTTCCAGACCAGCTTGGCCAGGATCGCGCCGTCGGGCCAGGGGTTGGTCCGGCCGACCCTGGCCGCCTCGATCGCGCGGTCGTTGCCCAGGATGACCCGCAGGGTGTTGTTGTCCGTGCGGTGACTGGAGGCGATCACACGCCAGTCCTTGTAGCCTTTCGGCAGCTCGATGCCGTTGGGCGCCGCCGCAGGCCCGTGCCCGGCGGCCCAGGCGAGCCCGCCGGAGAGTCCGAGACCGATGGTCAAAACGATTGCAAAGCGTGTCATGTGCGCTGTCCTTTTCTGTCGGTAGTGTTCTGCCGGTAGTGCTCTGTCGGGTTGAAGACGCTCAAGGTTAACGCCACTGCGAGCGGTTTTAATCCCGGACAATGGAACGGCATGTCCCGCCGAGCAGATCTCGAAGAGGACCGCTGCGTTCGCTCAAGGCGCCGCGCGTCAGTGGAAGTCCCGCGACTTGGGCAGGGGGTTGACGTTGCGCGGGTGGCGGCCGAGCTGGCTCGGCGCGCGGCCGGGCAGCACGGGATCGGGGCCGGGGCGCTTGACCTCGTCGGCGCGGGCTAGGGCGGGCTCGAAGGACGGGGCCGCGGCGTCGTGCGCGGGTTCGGTCAGCTCGCCGAGGCGCGCGGTCAGGTCGATCAGGCGCCGAGCGACCACGTGGATCACCAGGCCCTCGCGCTGCAGGCGACCCTCGACGGCCAGCAGGCTGGCCTTCAAGACGGCGCTCCGATAACGCTCGAAGATATCCGGCCAGACCACGATGTTGGCCACGCCGGTCTCGTCCTCGAGCGTGGCGAAGATGACGCCGCTGGCGCTGCCCGGGCGCTGGCGCACCAGGACCAGGCCGGCCACCTTCAGGGGCTTGCCGTCGGGCAGGCGGGCGAGCGCTTCGGCCGGCACCATGCCGTCCCGCGCCAGGCCCGCGCGCAGGAAGGAGACCGGGTGGGCCTTGAGCGAGAGGCGCAGGCTGCGGTAGTCGTCGACCACGTGCTCGCCCAGCGCCATCTCCGGCAGGGCGGCCGCCGGCTCCGTGCCCCGCTCCTCCTCGCCCGCCGCGGCGAAGAGCGGCAGGGGGTCGGCCGGCAGCCCCTTGACCGCCCAGAGCGCCTCGCGCCGGTCGAGGCCCATGGAGCGGTAGGCGTCGCCCCGGGCCAGCGCCTCGAGCGCCGCGGGCCTGACCCCGGCCTTGCGCCACAGCACCAGCGGGTCCGGATAGCCGTTGCCGCGCGCCGCCGCCACGCCCCGGCCGTCGGCCTCGGCCAGGCCCTTGATCTGGCGCAGGCCCAGGCGCAGCGCCGGGCCGCCGCCCCCGCCCGGCTCCCCCCCGCCGGGCTCGAGCGTGCAGTCCCAGTCGCTGGCGTTGACGTCCGGCGGCAGGACCTCGACGCCGTGCTCGCGCGCGTCGCGCACGATCTGCGCCGGGGCGTAGAAGCCCATGGGCTGGCTGTTCAACAGCGCGGCGGCGAAGACCGCCGGATGGTGGCACTTGAACCAGGCCGAGACGTAGACGAGAAGGGCGAAGCTGGCGGCGTGGCTCTCGGGAAAGCCATAGGTGCCGAAACCCTCGATCTGGCGGAAGCAGCGCTCGGCGAAGTCGCGCTCGTAGCCGCGCGCGGCCATGCCCTCGATCAGCTTCTCACGGAAGGTGTGGATCGTGCCGCTCCGCCGGAAGGTCGCCATGGCCCGGCGCAGGCCGTCGGCCTCGGACGGCGTGAAGCCGGCGGCGACGATGGCGATCTGCATGGCCTGCTCCTGGAACAGCGGCACGCCCAGCGTCTTGCCCAGGACGCGGGCCAGCGCCTCCGAGGGAAAAGAAACCTGTTCCCGGCCGGCGCGGCGGCGCAAGTAGGGATGGACCATGTCGCCCTGGATCGGCCCGGGGCGCACGATCGCCACCTCGATCACCAGGTCGTAAAACTCGCGCGGCTTGAGGCGCGGCAGCATGGTCATCTGGGCCCGGCTCTCGACCTGGAAGACGCCGATCGAATCGGCCCGGCAGAGCATGTCGTAGACCGCCGGGTCCTCGGCCGGGACGCCGGCGAGATCCAGCTCCGGGCCGCCGTGCGCCTTGAGCAGCGCGAAGCCCTTCCTGAGGCAGGTCAGCATGCCGAGCCCCAGCACGTCCACTTTAAGAATACCCAGCGCGTCCAGGTCGTCCTTGTCCCACTCGATCACCGTGCGGTCTTCCATGGCGGCGTTCTCGATCGGCACCAGCTCCGAGAGCGGCCCGCGGGTCATGACGAAACCGCCGACGTGCTGCGACAGGTGGCGGGGAAAGCCGATCAGCACGCGCGCCAAGTCCAGGGCGAGGGCGAGCCGCCGCTCGCCGGGGTCGAGCCCCAGCTCGCGCACCTGCTCCTCGGAAAGACCCTCGCGGCTCCAGCCCCAGACGGCGCCGGCCAGCGCGGCCACGGTGTCGGCCGAGAGGCCCATGGCCTTACCGGCCTCGCGCAGCGCGCTGCGCGCGCGGTAGCAGATCACCGTGGCGGCCAGGCCGGCCCGCTCGCGGCCGTACTTGGCGTAGATGTACTGGATCACCTCCTCGCGGCGCTCGTGCTCGAAATCGACGTCGATGTCGGGCGGCTCGTCGCGCTCGGCGCTGACGAAACGCTCGAACAGCAGGTCGATCCGCGCCGGGTCGACCGCGGTGATGCCCAGACAGTAGCAGACCGCCGAGTTGGCCGCCGAGCCGCGGCCCTGGCAGAGGATGCCGCGCGCGCGGGCGAAGCGCACCAGGTCCTGGACCGTCAGGAAGTAGGGCGCGTAGCCGAGCTCGGCGATCAGCGCCAGCTCGTGACGTAGCGTCGCCGCGACCCGATCGGGCACGCCGCCCGGATAGCGCTCGCGTACGCCGATCCAGGTCAGCCGCTCCAGCTCCTCCTGGGGGGTACGCCCGGTCTCGGCCACCTCGTCGGGATATTCGTATTTCAGCTCGTCGAGAGTGAACGTACACCGCTCGGCGATCTCGAGCGTACGTGCAATGGCGTCGGGCCAGCGGCGGAACAGGCGCGCCATCTCCTCCGGATCTTTCAGGTGCCGTTCGGCATTGGCCTCCAGGCGAAAACCCGCTTCGTCTATCGTGCAGTGCGCGCGGATGCAGGTGACCAGGTCCAAGAGCGCCTTGCGCCCGGGTTCGTGCATGCGGACGTCGTTGGTCGCGACCAGGGGCGTACGGCAGGCCTCGGCCAGCTGGGCGAGCGCAGCGAGTCGCCGGGTATCGTCGCCGCGGCAGAGGTGCTGTGCGGCCAGGTAGCAGGCGCCGGAAAAACGTACGCCCAGATCCGCGAGCGTACGCCTGAAGGCCTCGTCCGGCGCCTCGGGCGGCAACACGATCAGCACTTGCCCCTCGCCGTGGGCGACGGCCTCGGCCAGGGTGAAGCGGCAGTCGCCCTTTTCGGCGCGGCGCTTGCCCAGGGTCAGCAGGCGGCAGAGCCGGCCGTAGGCCGCCCGGTCGCGCGGATAGCAGAGCAGCTCCGGCCCGTCCTGCGGCACCAGGCGGGCGCCGACCAGCAGTTTCAGGCCCGCCTGCTTGGCCGCCACATGGGCGCGCACCACGCCGGCCAGGGTGTTGCGGTCGGCCACCCCGAGGGCGGCGAGGCCCAACGCCTTGGCGGCGAGCACCAGCTCGTCCGGGTGCGAGGCGCCCCGCAGGAAGCTGTAGTTGGTCGTGACGTGGAGCTCGGCGTAGCCTGCGGCGGTCATGGCGGCTCATGCCTGCGATATGTGCGCCACCAAGGGCGCATAAACCGTGCCCGCGACGGCTTGGCAAAGTCTTTGGTCGCCGGTCACCACGAAGCCTTCGAACAGCTGGGCGCAGGCGATATAAAGGCAGTCATAGACCGGGTGATTGATCGCAAGGCCGATTCTCAGAGCCTCCTCGTTCAGCAGGCTCGATTCGCAAAGGTCCGGGGTGCCCGATCCTATCCTCGCGGCAATGTCGATCGCTTGTTGCTGCGTAATTTCGCCGCGAAGCGCCTTTTTCCAGGCCACATTGGTGACCTCGGCGACAATGAAATCGGGGGCAAGGAGATCGTCCTCGCGATCGGCGATCTCCAAGGCCTCTTCATGCCAGGTTTCCCGCACATACCATTTGATCGCGATCGAGCTGTCGATGACGAGGCTCATTCGTCGCGTCCGTGATCGCTGTCACGGTCCTCGCGAATCAAAAGGGTGCTGTCGGTCTGGGGCACTTTGGGCGTCATCGCCGCAATACGCCTGGCCTCCCGGATAAAGGCCTTGCGGTCGGCCGTTCTGGCAGTGGCTTCCAGAATGGTGCGCACCTCCGCCTCCAGCGATCGGTTGTGGGCCTTTGCCCGGACCTTGAGGCGGTCGACCACCGCATCGTCGAGATTGCGGATCGTCAGGTTGGCCATTGTTCCCTCCGAATGCTAGCATTTTGCTTGCAACTATACGATGCTAGCATTTTGCCAGCAACCTTTCTTTCACCCGAACAGGCCGTGGAGGAACCAGCGGCCGCCGGCGCGGTAGAGCCAGTAGCGGCGGCCGGCCTCGTCCTCGACCCGGAAGTAATCGCGCGCCGGCGCCCCGGCGCGGTCCGGATCGTCCAGCCACCATTCGGGGGCGATCCGCTCGGGGCCCTCGGCGCGGACCACGCGATGCCGGACCCGGCGCCAGCGGAAGCGCGCCGGCGGGTGGTCGGGCAGCAGCGCCACGGCCTCGATCGCCTCGGGCGGGCCGAGCAGGCGGAGCGGCCGCGGCCGGCCGCGGCGCCAGGGCGCGGGGTCTCCCGGCGCAAGCGCCGGCACCCGGCGGGCCGCCCGCTCCGGCAGGTGGCTCTCGAAGGGGTCCTGGCGGAACACCCGGCCGGGGCCCAGCCGGGCCTCCAGCCGGTCGACCAGGCCGGCCAGGCCGGCCAGGTCGTCGCCGGCACGCCGGCCCCGGCCCGCGCCCCGGTCCGCCCCCCGGCCCATACCGGCTGGCCCGAGCACCAGCTGCAGGGCGGTCAGGCGCTCGCTGAGCGGGGCGGCAAGGGTCATCACCTCGATGCCGAAACCGGGGTCGATGCGCTCGAGTTGGCCGGCGAAGAGCCGCTTCAGGTGCTCCGGGTCGCGGCTCGGCCGGCTGGTGCCCAGCGCGAGGCGCCGCAGGCCGCCGTCGACCCGGTAGACCGTCAGCTCGAGCCGCCGGGCGCCCCGCTGCACGGCCTCCAGGTGGCGGCAGAGCTCGACCGCCAGGGCATCCAGGCCGCAGGCGAGGGCCTCGGCGGTCACGATCGGCTCGGCCAAAACCCGGCGGGCGAGCAGCGGCGGCACCGGGACGAGCGGCGACAGCACCTCCGGCGCTTCACCCCAGGCCTGGCGCAGGCGGCCGGCGAGCTCGGGCCCGAAGCGCGGCTCGAGGGTTTCCGGGGGCAGGCCGGCGAGCGCGTCGATGCGCCGCAGCCCGAGGCGCTCCAGCAGTTCGGCGGCCGCCGGCGGCAGGCGAAGCGCGGCCGGCGGCAGGGGCGCCAGCGCCGCCCGCGCGCCCTCCGGCGGCACCACGCGCCAGGGCGTGCCTGCGTCGGTGGCGAAGCGGGCGACGGCCCAGGCGGCGCCGATCGTATCGGCGAGCGCGGCGCGCGCGGTGAAGCCCAGGCGGCCGAGCCGCGTCACCAGATCGCCGAGCAGCGCCGCCTCGCCGCCGAACAGCCCGGCGCAGCCGGTCACGTCGAGCAGGATCCCGGCGCCGGCCCCGGGCCCGCCCCCAAGTCCGCCCCCAAGTCCGCCCCCAAGTCCGCCCGCGGCCGGGTCGACGGCGCTCCAGGGCGTGTAGCGGCTGCACCACGCGGCGAGCCGGGCCAGCGCCCGGGCGTCCTCGGCGGGCCTCAGCGCGGCCGTCGCAAGGTTCGGCGCCAGGGCCCGGCCGTCGGCGAGCGGCAGGCCGGGTTGCAGCCCCGCCGCCTCGGCCGCGGCATCGACCGCCGCCAGGCCGAGGCGCCCGCCCACGTCGTGCACCAGGGCGAAGGGCCTCTCGTCTGGCGTCATCGGATCGCGGGTCACCCCCTCCCCATCCCTCCCCCGTCGAGGGGGAGGGAGCAAATCACCGGGTGTCCCCTCCCCCCTTGCGGGGGAGGGCCAGGGTGGGGGGTGTTCCCCCCGGCTCCGATCGGCGTTGTCAGCCGGCCAGGCGCGCGCCGCCGCCGGCCGCCGGCTGCGCAGCCAACGGTCCGTCGCGAAGCGCGGCAGCCAGAGCGATACCACCCGACGCATCGTTCCACTCCACCAGAAAATCACCCGGCGCCGCGCCCCGGCAGCGCCGCAGTTCGACCCGCCAGCGCGGCCGCCCGGGCAGATCCTCCAGCGGCGCGGGCCCCGAGGGCAGCGGCGCCACCCGCCAGCGGGTCGACGCCACGCCGGGCGGCTCCGCCAGGCGCGCCGGCGCGAAACGGCGGCGCAGCAGGAAGGCGGTCACGCCGGACGCCTCGGCGGCCAGCTGCAGGCGCCGCCCGGCCGTCGGCGCCAGCTCGCCCACCTCGCCGACCACGGCGCCGAGGGCGGCACAGCGCAGGCCTTCCTCCATGGCCCAGAGCACGTCCCGGTCGCCGTCGGCCCGGACGAAGACGAAGCGCGCGGGATCGAGCCCCAGGGCGGCCAGGCCGCCGCCGTAGAGGTCGGGCCGCCGGGCGATCCAGAGCAGCGGCCCGTCCAGCGCCGCGGCGAGCGGCGCGACCAGCGCCAGGCAGAAGCCGGCGGCCACGCCGTCGTCCCACTCGGCCCGCGCGCCCTCGACCTCGTGCAGCGCGCCGAGGGCGAGACCGCCCCCCGGCAGCCGGGCATCCAGCGCCGGGGCGCCGAGCGGCAGGACGCGCGGCGCCGCGCCGCCGCGTTCGAGACGGCCGATCCGCGCCCGCAGGGCCTCCAGCCCCGGCTTTACTGGCCTTTCGCGTCCCGCCGTCATCACAGCATGGCCTTTCGTTTGTTCATGATTTGTTCTATCTTCGTCCAGCCCGCGAGTCAAGGCTGGACAGCGCCCACCCCGCTTCGGCAGAGTCCGGGCCCATGAAGGATCCGTTGCAGCCCGAGGGAGGATTCGCCGCGCTGGTCGGCTATCGGCTCGGCCGGTGGCGCGAGGACCACGCCGAGATCCTGCTCGACGTCGCGGAGCGGCACCTGAACCGCAGCGGCGTGCTGCACGGCGGCGTGCTGACCACGATGATCGACGCCGCCGGCGGCTATGCCGGCTGCCATTCGGCCGAGCCCGGGGTCGCCCGCCGCGCCTTCACCCTGTCGCTCGACTGCCACTTCGTCACCAACGCCCCGGCCGGCAGCGAGCTGATCGCCAGCGCCCGCAAGACCGGCGGCGGCCGCCAGATATTCTTTTCGACCATCGAGGTGCACGACCAGGACGGCCGCCTGATCGCCCAGGGCGCGGGCGTCTACAGATACCGCGGCACCGGCGGGGCCTAGCCGGTTTCAAGTTTCACGGAACCGGCCCGCTCCCCCTCGCACTTCGTCCCTCGCCCTTCGACAAGCTCAGAGGGTGAGGGGGCTCGGGATGAGGAAGCCTGGTGTGAGGGTGAGCTTTTTCAAGGAGTTGACCTCATCCTGAGCTTGTCGAAGGACGAGGGCAACGGGCCGCTGCAGACCTTTTCAACAACCTGCTAGGCGGTCAACCGGCGGGCCAGCGTTTCCAGCATCGCGTGGCTGTCGCGCACCATCCTTTCGCCGAGCTGCTTGATCTTCTCGATGTTCTCGCTGCTGGCGTCGTCCATGTCGTCGCTGCCCATATCGAGGCGCGCCTGGAACCGGTAGTAGCGGCGTTGCCCGTTCGGGCCGGGCGCCAGGATCTCCGCCGCCTGATGGTCGACCACCGACGCGTCGCCGTCGCACATCAGCGAGAACAGGGGCTGGGCCCAGTGCGCGGCGCCCCAGTCCTTGACCACGTCGTAGGGCAGGCCGCGGGTAAGCTGGCCGGTGCCGAGCGAGACCAGGATGACCTCGCGCGCCTCGGGATGGAGACGCAGCGCCTCCACATAGGCGAAGAGCGCGGGGTTGTAGGCGATCACCGCGCCGTCGATCAGCGCGTGATAGCCCTTGCCGTTCACCGACGGGATACAGGCCGGCTCGAAGAAGGTCGGTGCCGCGGTCGCGGCACGCACCACCTTGGCCATGGGGAAATCGTGGCCCTCGAGCTCCCGCGCGCTTCGCGTCGTGAAGAAGAAGGGCTCGCGCTCCTCCACCTCGTAGCTGGTCACCAGGGTGTCGGTCAGCGCCTCGGACAGCATGACCTCGCCGAACACCCGTTCAAGGACCTGCTCCAGGCCGTCCGCCGGATACTTCTCGTCGACCAGGTTGCCGACCGCCCGGATCTGGTGCCACATCGAGCGCGAAAAGACCCGCGACCCGCCGATCTCGTAGAGCCGCGCCACGTCGCCGGCCTTGAAGCGCGGCTTGCCCTCGGAGTCCGGCGCCACTATGGCGAGGCCCAGCAGCGCGCCGGTCGAGGTTCCGGCCACCAGGTCGAACAGCTCGGCCGTGGGCCGTCCGGCCAGGCGTTCGAGCTCGGCCATGATGATGGAGGGCAAGATGCCGCGGATCCCGCCGCCGTCGATCGACAGAATGCGCACCGGCCGCGGCTTGCCGCCGAACACATGCCCCAACCGCTTGAAGATACCCTCGCTCGCCATGGCCAAATACGATTCCCTCGGTCCGCGTCCCACCACATTTGGGGCGGACCGGCCCTCTATTTCAACGCATACGTGGTTTATATCCGGTGAACCCGGCCGCGATTCAGTATTGTCATTCCAACACTTGATACCCCCAACTCACAAAGCAGGGGAGTCACCACGAAGACACAGAGATCGCACGGAGTTTCTTTGTGCCTTCGTGTCTTTGTGGTCGGGGATCCGTCGTCTGCCGAGGGACATGTCCGTCGAATTAGGACCACTGGCCGCGATTCAGGCCGCGTCGATGCGGCCTCTGAGCGCGCGGGCCGCCGCCTCCGGGTCCTTGGCACCGCAGATCGCCGAGACCACGGCCACGCCCTCGACCCCACAGGCCATGACCTCGGTCGCGTTGGCCTCGTCGATGCCGCCGATCGCCACCATGGGTGGCGCCAGCAGGGCGCGCAGGGCGCGCAGGCCGCCGAGGCCGATGGCCGCCCCGGCATCGGCCTTGCTGCCGGTCGGATAGACCGGGCCGACGCCGACGTAGTCCACCAGGGCCGGATCGGCGATCTTGGCCTCCTCGGCGTCGCCGGCCGAAACCCCGAGGATCCTGCCGGGACCGAGCGCGGCGCGCGCCCGGGCCGGCGCGACGTCCTCCTGGCCGAGGTGCAGGCCGTCGGCTTCGGCGGCCAGCGCCACCTCCAGCCGGTCGTTGACGATCAGCGGCACGCCGAGCGGCGTCAGCAGGACCTTGAGCGCCCGCGCCTGCTCGGTCATCGCTGCGTCCGACGCCGTCTTGTCGCGCAGCTGCACCAGGCTCACGCCGCCCCGCACCGCCGCCGCCACGACCGCCATGAGATCGCGGCCGCCGACCGCCTGCGGGCCCGCGATCAGGTACAGCGAAAGATCCAGGCCCGGCGGAGCGCTCACTGGATCCTCGCGCCGGCGGTCAGGGTGGCCTCGTCGAGATTGTAGAGCGCGTCGATCAGGCGGGTGCGGAAGCTGGCCGGGCCGCGCGCCTCCTCGGCCGCGAGCTCGCCGGCGAGGCCCAGAATGGCGAGCGCGTGGGCGGTCGCGGTCATGTGGTCCGAATTGACCGCGCAGCAGGCGCCGATCAGGCAGGTCAGCGCGCAGCCGACGGCCGTCACCTTGGTCATCAGAACGTCGCCGTTGGTCACGGCGGCGAGGCCCCTGCCGTCGGTCACGTAATCGACGGCGCCGGTGACCGCGACGATGGCGCCGGTCGCCTTGGCGAGGTCATGCGCCGCATCCAGCGCCTCGGCCGAGTCGACCTCGGATTCGACGCCCCGGGCCGGCGCCTCGCCCGCGCCCAGCGCCAGGATCTCCGAGCCGTTGCCCCGGATCACCGTCGGCTGCAGGTGCGCCAGTCGCTCGGCGATCCGGCGGCGATGGTCCGTGGCCGCGGCCCCGGCCGGGTCCAGCACCCAGGGCCGGCCCGCTTCGACCGCCTTGCGGGCGGCCGCCGCCATGGCGTCGACCCAGCCGGGCGAAAGCGTCCCGATGTTGATCGTCAGCGCGTCGGCCGCCTCGACGGTGTCCTCGACCTCCTCGATCGCGTGGACCATGGCCGGCAGGGCCCCCGCCGCCAGCAGCAGATTGGCCGCCAGGTCCATGGCGACGAAGTTGGTAATGTTGTGGACCAGGGGCCCGCGCACGCGCAGCGCGCCCAGCGTCCGCCAGGGTCCGGCCGTCTCGTCCGGCTGGCGGCCCGCGTCCGGTCCGCCGTTGCTGTGTGGCGCGTCCTTCATGGTCCCCGTGGCGAGCATACCCGATGGCACGGCCGGCGTCTTGTCCATCCGTCGCCCGCCGCGCCTTTCTACCCGGCGGGGAAGCGCAGCTGCGCGTCGAGCACCGCGTGGCGCGCCACGCGGCCCCAGGCGAGCGAGCGCGCCCGCGCCGTCACGTAGGAGCGATAGATGCGCCCGGCCAAGGCATTGCTCCCGCCGACCTCGGCCAGCACCTCCTCGGCGGCGCCGCGCGCGGCGGCCAGGATGTCGTCGGAGAAGCGGCGCAGTTGGACGCCGTGCTTGACCTCGATGTCCGCGAGCGAGCGGGCGTTCTGCCAGTCGGCCTCGGCGAGGCCCCGGGTGTTCTCCGCCTCGCAGGCCGCGGCGACGATCTCCCTGAGGTCGTCGGGCAGAGCCTCGTAGGACCGGCGGTTGACCAGGCATTCGGCCGAGCCGTTCGGCTCGTGGAAGCCCGGCCAGTAGTAGTAGGGCGCCGCCTTGTCGAGGCTGAGCGCGAGGTCGCTCCAGGGGCCGAGGAACTCGGCGCCGTCGATGGCGCCGGACTGCAGGGCCGGCAGGATCTCGCCCGGCGGCAGGCTGACCGCGGTCACGCCGAGGCGGCGCAGGACCTCGCCGCCGAGGCCCGGGATGCGGTACTTGAGGCCCTTCAGGTCCTCGAGGCCCTTGATCTCGCGCTTCATCCAGCCGCCCATCTGCATGCCCGAGTTGCCGGCCAGGAAGGGCTTGACCCCGGCTTTCGCGTAGAGCTCGTCCCACAGCGCCTGGCCGCCGCCGTGGTAGATCCAGGCGTGGTGCCCGTCGGGGGTCAGGCCGAAAGGCACCGCCGTGAAGAAGGGCGCGGCCTCGAACTTGCCCGACCAGAAGAACGACGCCGTGTGACCCAGGTCGGCCGTGCCCTGGGCGACCGCGTCGAAGACCTCGAAGGCCGGCACGATCTCGCCGGCGCCGTAGAGCTTTACGCTGAGGCGCCCGCCGCTCATCAGGGTGATGCGCTCGGCGATGCGCCGCGCCGAGGTGCCCGGCCCGGGGGCGCCCTTGGGCCAAGAGGTGACCAGGGTCCATTGGGCCCGCCCCTGGGCCAGGGCCGGCGCGGCCCCGGCCAAGGCGCCTGCGGCGCCCGCGCCGAGCAGCGCCCGGCGGCCGAGCTTCGGTGGTTTCGAATCAGAATGTCGTGAACGCGTCATCGTGGCCTCCTTCCTCGAGGGGAGCCAACCGAAGTCCACGGAAGCTGCGACGGACGGCGGCTCCCTGCGCTGGCATGATCCAGATCAGGTTCCATGGGTGTACTCTCAGCCCCCGCCCGAGCGGGGGCACCCCAGGGCCGTTTGGGCGAAGCATGACAGTCCGCCGGGAGCCTGTCAAAGTCATGGTCGACCCGGTGTCATGGTCGACCCGGCAAGGCCGTTAAAACGGGGACACGTTAAAACGGGGACACAATACGAATTTCGCGGCTCCCGTCGCAGACCTGCCGTGGCAGCGCGGCCGGCGGGGCTCATACGAGCGGCGGCCGTGCGGAGAAATTCGTATTGTGTCCCCGAATTAACTCCCGAATTAACTCGGCAAGGCCGTTGCCGCGCTCGGCGCGAGCCGCTAAAGAAGCGCCATGAACATGAAGAAGAAGAGCGCCATGGAGAGCACCCAGGCCCTGCCGGGCGCCAGCGTGCCCAGCGAAACCGCTGAGATCACCGCCGGCACCCTGCTCGGCATCCGGGCGGTGCTAATCCGCCCCGAGGAGCCCTTCGTCCTGACCTCGGGCCGGGCCAGCCCGGTCTATGTCGACTGCCGCCGGATCATCTCCTTCCCGCGCGCCCGGGACCGGCTCATGGAGCTGGCGATCGAGACCCTCGAGCGCGCGGCCGGCGCCGAGGCCTTCGACGTGGTGGCCGGCGGCGAGACCGCCGGCATTCCCTTCGCCGCCTGGATCGCCGAGCGCCTGGACCTGCCGATGATCTACGTGCGCAAGAAGCCCAAGGGCTTCGGCCGCAACGCCCAGATCGAAGGCACCTTCGAAGAGGGCGCGCGCGTGCTGCTGGTCGAGGACCTGGCGACCGACGGCGGCTCCAAGCTCAACTTCATCGAGGCGATCCGCCAGGCCGGCGGCGAGATCGCGCATTGCTTCGTGATCTTCCACTACGGCATCTTCCCGCAGGGCGCGGCGGCGCTCGGCGAAGCCGGGGTCGCGCTGCACGCGCTCGCCACCTGGTGGGACGTGCTGCAGGTCGCCGAGGACCGGGGCGAGCTGGCCGAGCAGGCCGCCCAAGAGGTGCGCGCGTTCTTGGAGGACCCGGACGGCTGGTCGGCGGCCCACGGCGGCAAGACCGGCGCGGAGGCCGGCGGGGGCTAATACCAAAACTCGAACGGCGTGACTCATGGCCTCTCCTTCGAGACGCGTTCTTCGAACGCTCCTCAGGACGAGGTTAGGTGCATTATATAAATGCCTGCCTCATGCTGAGCTTGTCGAAGCATGAGGAGCCGCCGGAGGCGGCGTCTCGAAGCATGGCGGCCGGGTCGGAATCTCAAAGATTTGGTATAAGCGGCGCCTTGCCGGAATCGCTATCCGCTCAGTCCGGGTGGTCCGCTAAAACCGGCGCGCGCTCTTCCGCCGCCTCCCCCACCTCCGGCAACGGCAGGCCCTGCTGGTAGGCCAGCGTGCCGGGGTGGACCGGCAGGGCGTTTTCG
>Ga0224504_10000430_pt1 | contig 18729 bp, 12 predicted proteins | sample SF_Oct11_sed_USG_3_FD_170160 | JGI IMG/M metagenome (GOLD analysis project Ga0224504, IMG submission 170160) | Sediment microbial communities from San Francisco Bay, California, United States - SF_Oct11_sed_USGS_24 | ecosystem: Environmental > Aquatic > Marine > Sediment | place: USA... | reverse complement strand
TCGGCTTTCGAGAGCTTTGACCCAGCATTGTCACCCGCAAGCAGATAACTTGTTTTGCTTGAGACGCTGCCCGTCACCTTTCCGCCTTCTTTTTGGATTATCGCCTTGGCCTCGTCGCGGGTCATACTTGGCAACGTTCCTGTGATCACAAACGTTTTTCCGGTCAATCGGCCATCATCTGAGACCTGCATCGGATCCGTATCGGCCCAATGCACGCCCAAAGCTTCGAGTTCCTGAATCACTTCAAGGTTGTGCTTTTCATCAAGAAAATCGCGAATCCGTCTCGCGACTACCGGTCCAACGTCTGGGACCTTTATTAGTTCGTCAGTACTTGAACCAACTATCGCCGGGAGATTCCCGAAATATGCCGCGATATTTGTCGCCGTCGCCTCACCTACTTCACGAATGCCAAGCGCATATAAAAACCTCGGAAGCGTTGTTGATTTACTCGACTCTATCGCAGCGACCAGGTTCTCGGCCGACTTTTCGCCCATGCGCTCACGTTCCGCCAGTTCGTCTTTATTTAGTCGATAAATATCAGATGGATTCTTAACTCGATCTTCTTCGACAAACTGTTCGATCAGTTTCGCGCCGAGTCCATCAATATCCATCGCTCGCCGCGAAACAAAATGCTTCAAAGCCTCAACGCGCTGCGCCTTGCAAAACAACCCGCCGGTGCAACGGGCTACCGCCTCGCCATCCTCCCGTCGCACATGTGATCCACACACGGGACACAACTTCGGGAGATCAACGCGCTTTGTTTGACTTGGTCTGCGACTCTTTACAACGCTCGCGACTTCAGGGATCACATCACCCGCACGCCGCACAATTACGGAATCGCCAACGCGAACGTCCTTACGATGCAACTCGTCGATGTTGTGCAGCGTAGCGTTGCTTACGGTAACACCGCCGACAAATACCGGTTTGAGACGGGCGACCGGCGTAACCGCTCCCGTTCTACCAACCTGGAACTCAACGGCTTCGACCGTAGTTAGTTCTTCTTGTGCCGGAAACTTGTGCGCCACGGCCCAACGCGGTGCACGAGACACGAACCCAAGCTCGCGTTGCAGCGCAAGACTATCCACCTTATAAACAACGCCATCGATGTCATAGCCGAGTGCGTTACGCTTGCTACCAATCGCCTTGTAATAAGCAAGGCACCCGCTTACTCCGCTAACGACTCTGCGTTCCGGGCATGTCTTTAGGCCCCAGACCTGCAGTTGATCAATAATCTCACTATGGTGATCCGGCAAATTGCCGCCTTCGACAAGGCCTACTGAATACACATACATATCCAAAGGCCTTTCAGCCGTGAGCCTTGGATCAAGCTGCCGTAGACTTCCAGCCGCGGCATTACGCGGATTCACGAATGTCTTTTCGCCAGCTGCCCTCGCCTTTTTGTTGTAAGCCTCAAAACCTGCCAGCGGCATAAACACCTCGCCGCGAACTTCGAGCCTTAATGGATAACCATTACCCAACAATCGCAAGGGAACTGAATCAACCGTCCGGACATTGTGAGTAATGTCCTCGCCGGTAGTACCATCTCCACGCGTTGCCGCCCGAACAAGAACACCATTCTCGTACAGGAGACTTACCGCGGCGCCATCGAGTTTGGGTTCGGCGGCATATTGCAAGTCGTCGGCACCATCTTCGAACTCCAGCTTATCCGCAACACGACGATGGAATTCACGCAGCTCATCTTCAGAAAACACGTTGTCGAGCGACAACATTGGGAGGCGGTGCTTGATTGTCTGCAGCGTGGCGCTAGGCTCCGCACCTACTCGCTGCGTCGGCGAGTCCTGTGTTACCAGCTCCGGATGTTCTGCTTCCAGGCGTTGCAGCTCACGCATGAGTCTGTCGTACTCGGCATCAGGAATCTCAATATCGTCCAGCGTGTGATAACGATAATTGTGGTAACGGATCTCGTCACGCAGTGACTCAATCTTCTCTTCGATGCTTGCCGACACTCCAACAGTCCTTGGTCGTCGTCTTTTCAGACAACCAGTTTACTATGCTGGAACTGAATTATTTCCTCGCGCAGGTACCGCTCCCGCTGGATGCTCAACGTGCTGCCCGACTCGTCCAGCAATTCACCATCAAGCGTTTGCGCCAACGCACGTGCAGCCTGCATCATCAGATCAAATGCCTCGACGCTGTCAATTGGTCCGGGTATGACGAGGAACAAACTGATACCGGGGATTTGCTGATCTTTGATATTCGCCAGATCAAAACTACCGGGTTCAACGAGGCTGGCGGCGCTAAAAATCGTACGGCTTTCATCATTACCGTCATAACGATGAAAAATACCGAACTTGCCATGCCGTAGTCCTATGCCACGCATACTCAAGATCAGCTCATCACCCTTAAAAGCCTTTTTTTCGTGGCCAATAAGACGCAACGTCACAATTTTTCTTGGTACGTCATCGGCGGGTGGTTCTGAGGGTTCTTCTTCGCTGACCGTCGGGACTTCAACAGACGCATCTATTTCAGCAACATCTGGTTCAGGCTCACTACCATCAAGAGAAGGCTCCCGCCGCACTCTCGGCTTCTCCGCTTCATCTTTGGGCGTCGTTTTTTCCCGGCGGCTGTAGACGTAGACGCCGGCGATCACCAGGAGCCCAAAGAACAACAGCAACCAACGCAAACCGTCCATTTCGAAGACTCACAATTGTTTTTAGCTTGCCGCCATTTTCACAGCTGCATCAAGGTCAACCGACACGAGTCGGGAGACACCCGGCTCCTGCATCGTGACACCCGAAAGCTGACGCGCAAGTTCCATCGTCACCTTATTATGGGTTATGAATACGAACTGCACCTTGTCCGACATCTCCCGAACGATGTCGCAGAACCGACCCACGTTTGCATCATCGAGCGGTGCGTCAACCTCGTCAAGCATACAGAACGGAGCAGGATTCAACTCAAAAATAGCGAATACAAGCGCGACAGCGGTCAGCGCCTTTTCGCCGCCTGACAGCAAATGGATCGTGCTGTTGCGCTTGCCTGGTGGGCGCGCCATCACGGTAATGCCAGCAGTCAACAGGTCGTCTCCAGTCAACTCCAGATAAGCGTGGCCGCCGCCAAAAAGCTTCGGGAACAGTTTCTGAAAGCCAACATTCACGTTGTCATAGGTCTCACGGAATCGGCTGCGCGTTTCTCGGTCGATCTTCCGTATAGCACCCTCAAGCGTCGCCAGTGCATCGTTGAGATCTGCGAGCTGCGAATCCAGGTATTCCTTGCGCTCTGACTGCTCCTTGAACTCGTCAATTGCGGCGAGGTTGATCGGGCCCAGACGATCGATACGTCGACGAACTTTTTCGAGTTTCTCTTCCCACGCCTCAATGCCAGCGTCTTCATCCATCTCTTCGAGCAGTGTTTCAAGTTCAAAGTCCGTTTGAGCAAGCTGATCGGCAAACCCTTCCCGTCGTACACGCAGCTCCTGAACCGCCATCTCAGCTTCGCTCACCTTGGCCCGAGCCTCGTCTACCATTTGGTCGATTTGCATACGCGACTGATCCAGCTCACGAAGCTCGTTTTCTACCTTTTCGACAACTTTTCTGGCCGCAGCAAGCTCTTCCTCTACTTCAAGTCTCGTCTCCAGTAACTTTTCGAGCTTAATCTTGTTGTCTGACAGCGGCGCCTGATTGCTGGACAGCTGCTCGCGTATCTCGTGCTCGCGAGCACGGAACTGCTGAAGCTGCCGCTCCATGCGCTCGAGGTTCTGCGCGGCCGATTCCTTACTATTGCGACGGCTCTCGAACTGAATCGTGATGTTTTGAACCGTCTGTCGGTCTTCGTCCGACTGGGCACGAACTCGCTTCAACTCTGCACGTAACTCTTCCCGGCGCTCTTCGAGGTCTGCCCTTTCGGCCTGCAGGCGGCCGATGATTTCTTCAGCCTCGCTGTACATCCGACGGGACTCGCGCAACTGTTCTTCAGCCGATATCTTTTCATTATCGAGTTCCGCAACCTCTTCTGCGAGCGCGACTTTCCGTGCATTCGCCTGGTCAACACGGTACTTGGCTGATTCCAGAGCAGCTTTGACCTCTGAATACTCGTTTAACAATGCGGACGCGTCTTGCTGCAGAGTTTCGCGACGCTCTTCAAGCTGCGTTAGACGAATGCGACCGTCTGCCAGCAGCCGGCGAGCACTATCGAATCGTGCCTGCATTTCACGCATCTCGGATTTCAAGCGTCGCATTTCATGCTCGCGAGCCAGAATCCCGGCTTTGCCATCCTTTTCACGCGTCACCCGCAGCCAGTTTTTGCCCAGCCAGATTCCGTCTGCGGTGATAACTGATTCTTCTCCAGCCAGACGTTCGCGGATTTCAAGGGCCTCACCCAACGAACCAGCAAACCTGACGCCGGCCAACCTGTCCTGCGCAGCAGCCGGGGCACCCGTGACCTTGCATGCGAGAGTGTTTTCAGTATTGCGGCCACTATCGTCTTTGGACGACTCCCTTAAAACCGTCACAGCTCCCGAGCGCAGACGCGCGATACTTTCTGTAACAGGGGTAATATCCGCCACGCAGATCGCCTGCAGGTAATCCCCAAGAACGGTTTCTACGGCTTTCTCCCAGCCATCGTCTACTTTCAATGTTTGGGCGACGCGTCGATTGCCCTCAAGGCCCGCAACTTCGAGCCAGGTCTTAATGCCGTCATCGCCTTCGCCCAGTGCCGCTGCCTGCAGTGCTTCAAGTGACGCCGATTTTCCCTGCGCCTCCTGCAAGCTCGCGCGTCGTTCTTCTACAAGCCTTGACAACTTCTGGTCCTGTTCGCGAAGTTTGCGAATCTTCTCAGTTATGTCAGTCAGGTGGCGGTCGAACTCGTCCCGCGTCTGCCGCTTTCGCAATTCCTGTTCCGCCAACTCATCATGCTTGGCCAGGAGCTCTTCGGGGCTCACCACAGCTTGTGACTGATCGATCTTCTTGCGGCGTTCCGTGAAGCTCTGCAGCCTGGATTCGATCTGCTCAGCGCGCGTACTCTCAATATTGTGCTGTTGCGTGGCCGAGTTAAGTTGCAACGAATGGCCATCCCACTGCCGTTGCCATTCAGCCAACGCATCTTCAGCACGTTGCAGAGACGTCGACGACGCGCGCTCACTCTGCCGAGCCTGCTCAAGCCCGGGAACCAGTTCGCTCAGCGTCAGCTCGAGCTGCTCGATTTCTGTTTGGTCCTGATCGATGTGTCCTGCAATCTCCTGCGCTCCCTGAACCGCCTGCTCCAGATCATTCTCCTGGCGCTCGCGCAATTCCCGGGCATGTTCAATCGATTGTTCGAGTCGAGCAATCTCACCGCCGACCTTGTAATACCGGCCCTGCACTTCGTTAAACCCGTCCGTACATTCGCTTTGACGAACACGCGCGTCTTCGAGTGATGCCTCGAGACTGCGCTGCTTCGCAATCGCCGCCTCCAGATTCGTCTTGCATTCCTCGAGTCGGCTTTTTGAATCGGCTCCGCGATCATCCAGATCCCTCGTGCGCAGCGCGAGCAACTCGGCAGAAGTAAGACGTTCTTCTTTCTTATGCTTACTGTAGCGCTCGGCAGTTCTCGCCTGTCGGTCAAGATGCTTGATCTGTTTCTCGACCTCATCGAGAACATCAAGCAGACGATCAAGGTTTTCTTTCGTATGCTTGATGCGGTTCGACGTCTCCCTGCGGCGCTCCTTGTACTTGGAGATACCCGCCGCCTCCTCGATGAAAACGCGCATCTCTTCCGGTTTTGCTTCGATCAGCCGCGAGATCATGCCCTGCTCGATAATCGAGTAGCTTCGGGGACCAAGACCGGTTCCCAGGAAAACACCAGTGATATCCTTGCGGCGACATTTAGTGCCGTTCAGGAAATAGGCTGAAATGCCATCGCGACTGACTTCGCGACGGATCGAGATTTCGGCATATTTGGCGTATTGCCCTTCCAGCGTGGTATCGCTGTTGTCAAACAGGAGCTCCACCGACGCTGCACCGATAGGTTTGCGCGAACTCGACCCATTGAAAATGACGTCCGTAATGGAGTCGCCGCGAAGGCGGCTCGCAGAGCTCTCGCCCATTACCCATCGTACGGCGTCAATTACGTTCGACTTGCCGCAACCATTGGGTCCAACCACGCCGACGAGGCTGCTCGGAAACGTAATAGTTGTGGGGTCGACGAAGGATTTGAAGCCAGCGAGTTTGATCTTGCTTAGTCGCATGCGTGGTCTATGCCAATATCCCGTCTAAAGTTGGCTAGTGTAATGGAATCGTGGGCTGATTTCCCCAGAAAAATAGGGCTTCCATGCGGCTGCAAGCCATGTATAATCCCGGCCTTTTCTTTCCCCGGCAGGAGTAAAAAATGCCCGCAAAGAAAGCCGCGAGCAAGAAGCGGAAAAAGACGACGGCCACTCGCAAGAAAACGGCTGCTCGTAAGTCTTCGGTTAAAAAGAAAGTAGCCAAGAAAAAGGCTGTAAGCCGGAAAAAGTCTCCTTCTCGAAAGAAAGTCGCCAAGAAAAAGGCGTCAGGCAAGAAAATTGCCAAAAAGAAGGCCACCAAGAAAAAAGTAGCTAAGAAAAAGGTAGCTAAGAAGAAGGTAGCTAAGAAAAAGGTAAGCAAGAAGAAGGCGGCTAAGAAAAAGATCACCAAGAAACCGGCTTCGAAGAAAAAAGTCGCGAAGAAGAAAACTGCGAAAAAGGTCAGCAAGAAGAGGCCAGCATCAAAAAAGAAGGCTGTAAGCAAGAAACGGACCGCATTGAAGAAAAAGGTCCCTGCGCGCAAGCCTGCGGTTCGTAAGGTCGCGGCACGTCGAGCGAAGCCGAGAGGGGACGTTCTGTCGGGCCCAATTCACGGCATCGCGCCATATAAGTCGAAACGCGGCGAAGAGTATATGAGCGACAAGCAGCTGGAGCACTTCCGGAAGATTCTGAGTGCCTGGAAACGCGAGCTGATGTATGAAGTCGACCGCACTGTCCATCACATGCAGGACGAGGCCGCCAATTTCCCGGACCCGAACGATCGGGCGACGCAGGAGTCGGAATTTGGTCTCGAACTTCGCACACGCGATAGAGAGCGCAAGCTATTACGCAAGATCGATTCGGCCCTCGCTCGAATTGACGAAGGTTCTTACGGTTGGTGTGACGAGACCGGCGAGGAAATTGGTCTGAAACGTCTGGAAGCGCGTCCTGTCGCCACATTGTGCCTTGAGGCACAGGAACGTCGGGAACTCGCCGAGCGCCAATTCCGCGATCGGGACGATCGCTACCGGTAACCGCTATATCGGCCGGTTCGCGCCCTCGCCGACCGGCCCGCTGCACTTCGGCTCGCTTGTCGCCGCCGTTGCCAGCTACCTACAAGCCAGAGCCCACAGCGGGCTCTGGCTTCTTCGTATTGAGGACATTGATCCGCCACGCGAGCAGCCAGGGGCAACCAAGCTCATTCTGGATGCGCTGGAAACCTATGGTTTCGAATGGGACGGAGAAGTCATTTATCAGAGCAAGACTGCGGCAGCACATGACGCCGCCCTGCAATCGCTGCTCGAACGCGGTCTTGCCTATCCCTGTGGCTGCTCCCGAAGGGACCTGGCGGATGTCGCGCGGGGGCCATTGGGCACAATCTATCCCGGCACGTGTCGTGACGGATGCTCCTCAAAAGAGACCGCGATTCGAATACGGACGAACGACGAACCGATCTCGTTCGTCGATGCGCTTCAGGGAAATCAGACTCAACGCCTGGAGAGCGAGTCCGGTGACTTCATCATCAGGCGCCGCGACGGGTTGGTAGCGTACCAGCTCGCTGTCGTCGTGGATGATGAGTTAGAAGGCGTCACCGAGATTGTTCGGGGCATCGACATCATGGAGTCGACCCAGCGGCAAATATGGTTGCAACAGCTCCTTGGCTACAGCTCGCCGAAATACGCCCATGTTCCCGTGATTACGCATCCAAATGGAGACAAATTGAGCAAGCTGACCGGGGCCCCGGGCATACCGCAGGAAAACCCACAGCCGATTCTGGTAGAGGCGCTGATTGCGCTGCGACAGGACCCACCGGCCGACCTCGACGCCTCGAGCGTCCACGATATCTGGCAATGGGCCATCACCAATTGGAAACTTGAGTCTCTACGAGGACTTACGGCGGTAAAATCCGCAATTCTCCACGCAAACATCTTGACAGATACCCCCAAGATGCCATAGCGTGAAGATTGCAACGGGGATACGCTCCCCCGCCCCCTGTTGCAATGCCTGAAGGGTAATAACTCCACGGCGGGCCCCCTGTGCAAGCAGGGGGCCATTTTTTTGGCCGCGGATTGCCTTACACTGCGGAGCACACGGACGTGTGACAGCGGCGTTGCCAGACATGATTATTGAAAGCAAGTTCACCCCAGCGCGCTGGTTGAAAAACCGACACGCACAAACCATCTACCCGGCATTTCGCTGGGCTTACGCCTCCCGCCCGGAACTGCGCCGCCAGCAACTCGAACTCCCCGACGGCGATACTACCGCCGTTGACTGGCTCGTAGCCGCCGACTATCTGCCCGAGACAGCGCCACTGCTCGTCATTCTTCACGGACTCGAAGGGTCGGCTGACTCATCCTATGCGCGCATGCTCATGGACACCGCGTTGGGTAACGGTTGGCGATCATGTGTACTGCACTTTAGAGACTGCGGCGACTACCGAAACCGCCTTCCCCGCCGTTATCATGCCGGCGAAACCAATGACTTACGTTATTTTCTTGATACTTTACATGAGAGTCCTGAGTCGGCCCGACACTCGGGACCACTGCTGGCCGCAGGGTTTTCACTGGGTGGCAACGTTCTCTTGAAATACCTCGGTGAATCCGGTGACGCGACTCCGTTACGTGCCGCTACGGCGGTCTGCGTACCCCTCAATCTCCACGACTGCGCAAGGGCCCTGGAGCAAGGCTTCTCAAAGGTTTACCAGCGTCTTTTGCTAAAAAGCATGAAGAAGTCGCTGACGAGCAAATTCGATCGACACACAGCGGCATTTGACTGGGACGAGGCCATGAGAGCCCGGACCTTCGCAGAGTTTGATGACTTGGTCACCGCCCCGCTACACGGCTTCGCAAACATGCAGGACTACTACGACCGCTGTAGTTCCGTGAATTTCCTGAAGGGAATCGAGCGTCCGACCTTGATCATCAATTCACTGGACGATCCATTTATGACGCCTGACGTCATTCCCAACATGGACAAGCTCTCAGCGTACGTGACGCTTGAGGTCGCAACATCAGGGGGGCACGTGGGCTTTATCGAGGGCGGAACACCCTGGCGGCCGTCATTCTACTTACCCGAACGTATTCTCGGCTTCTTGCAGCCTAGTGCGGCTATTCCGGGTATGTAACGAAAAAAGCCGCCCCCCGAGAAGGGAGCGGCTTTCTCGTTTCTTGCCTGTCAGGCCGTTTACGCGGCGTCGACTTCCTTCATAGAAAGACGTACGCGTCCCTGACGATCAACTTCGAGCACTTTGACCTGGACTACATCGCCTTCGGCGAGCTTGTCGCTGACTTTCTCAACGCGCTCGTTCGAGATCTGAGAGATGTGAACGAGGCCGTCTTTGCCCGGCAGGATGGTGACGAATGCACCGAAGTCCATCAGGCGAGCAACCTTGCCCTCGTAGATCCGGCCTACTTCAACGTCTGCCGTGATCAACTCGATGCGGCGGAGAGCTTCCTTACCAGACGCTCCGTCAACCGACGCGATCCGAATCGTACCGTCGTTCTCGATGTCGACCGATGCACCCGTCTCTTCGGTAATGGCGCGAATAACTGCTCCGCCTTTGCCGATGACGTCGCGAATCTTGTCCGGGTCGATCTTGATGGTCATGATTGTTGGCGCCCACTCGGACATTTCGGAGCGTGTTTCGCCGAGAACCTTGTTCATTTCGCCAAGGATATGCAGGCGACCGTCGCGAGCCTGGTCAAGCGCCGTGCTCATGATTTCGCGTGTAATACCCTGGATCTTGATATCCATCTGCAGGGCGGTAATACCGCCTTCGGTGCCGGCAACCTTGAAGTCCATGTCACCGAGGTGATCTTCATCACCCAGGATGTCGGTCAGGACTGCAAAGTCATCGCCTTCCTTGACGAGGCCCATCGCAACACCGGCAACCGGTGCTTTCAGCGGTACGCCCGCGTCCATCAGTGCAAGGCTGGTGCCGCAAACCGAGGCCATCGAGCTGGAGCCGTTGGACTCGGTGATCTCAGAAACAACACGAATGACGTATCCAAACTCGTCCATATTGGGCAACACAGCTTCGATACCGCGGCGTGCCAGCTTGCCGTGGCCAATTTCGCGACGCTTCGTCGACCCGATAAATCCTGTCTCACCTACGCAGAACGGAGGGAAGTTGTAGTGCAGCATGAACGGCTCTTTGCGCTCGCCTTCGATTGCATCGATGATCTGCGCGTCGCGGCCTGTTCCCAGGGTCGCAACGACAATCGCCTGCGTCTCACCACGCGTAAATACGGCTGAACCGTGTGCACGCGGCAGAACGCCAACTTCGACGTCAATCGGACGAACCGTGCTCTTGTCACGGCCATCAATTCGAGCTTCGCCCTTGATGATGCGTTGGCGAACAATGCTCTTCTCGAGCTTGTACAATTCGCCCTTGACGTCCTCAGCAGACCACTTGGCTTCTTCGTCACCCGCGAGTTCTTCAACGGCGGCAGCTTTGGCCTCACCAACGGCTGCCTGGCGATCCTGCTTGTCTGTGATCTGGTAGGCATCGGACAGGCCGGCCGTTGCGGACGCTGCTACAGCCGCCGCGAGATCTTCGTCGGTTTCCGGCGCAGTCCAGTCCCAGGCGGGCTTGCCTACTTCGGCGGCCAGCTCGTTGATGCAGTCGATAGCGACCTGCATTTGTTCGTGACCAAACATGACAGCGCCGAGCATGACTTCTTCGGACAGGCCAGAGGCTTCCGACTCGACCATCAGGACAGCATCCTTGGTGCCGGCTACGACCAACTCAAGGTCGCCCTCGGCAACGGCAGCACGTCCCGGATTGAGAACGTACTCTCCATCCTTGTAGCCGACCTTTGCCGCGCCAATCGGGCCGGCAAACGGCATGCCCGAGATAGCCAGCGCAGCTGAGGCACCGATGAGCGCCGGGATATCCGGATCAACATCCGGGTTCAGCGACATTACGGTTGCGATGATCTGGACTTCATTCTTGAACCCTTTCGGGAACAGCGGACGAACCGGGCGATCAATCAGGCGGCAGGTAAGAACCTCTTTTTCACCTGGACGACCCTCGCGCTTGAAGAACCCGCCAGGAATCTTGCCGGCGGCGTACGTTTTTTCCTGGTAGTTGACGGTCAGCGGGAAGAAGTCTCTGCCCGGATCTGCCGCCTTTCTGCCAACGGCGGTTACCAGAACCTGCGTTTCGGCCATATCAACGATGACAGCACCGTCAGCCTGACGAGCGATGGCGCCCGTATCAATAGTTACTTTGTGTTCCCCGAATTGGAAACTCTTTCTAGTCGATTTCACGATGATTACTCTGATTGGAAATTATCAGGCAACAGCAACCGACAGCGTACCCCTTTGCAGGGACGACACGTCGGTTACGTTATACCTGTTGGATTCGCTCGCTGGATTAGCGGCGCAGACCGAGCTTCTTGATCAGCTCGCGGTAGCGGTCCTGGTCCTTGGATTTCAGGTAGTCAAGCAGCTTGCGGCGCTTGTTAACCATCTTCAGCAGGCCTTGACGGCTGTGGTGATCTTTCTTGTGCTCACCGAAGTGCTCGGTGAGTTCTGCAATTCTCTTTGATAGCAGTGCGACCTGAACTTCCGGGGAGCCTGTATCGGCCTCGCCACGTGCGTGTTCGGCAATGACGCCCTGCTTTGCTTCACTGGAAAGTGACATTTCTTAATTACTCCAATTTCTCTATCTTTAGCCCTTCTTTCGAGCGCGGTATTCTAGCGCCTAGAAGGGCCCATTGACACCCCGAAATTAGCTAATTACGGGGTTTTTTCCTGTGGCAGAAATACCCTGCGCGGTGCCAGCCAACCGTCGCCGGAGAGCTCGCCCACACCCAAAAACCTGCTACCTGCCTCATATACCCGGGCAAGCCCTGTTCCTGCATCGGCAGCCACACGAACAGCCTGGCCACCACTAAACCGCTCACCTTCGGACATTTCCAGCTCAACGGCCGGAAAGCCAGTCAGGGCCACGTCGGGGCCCAGCAAGCCGGCCCTGAAACCGTCACGGTCCGCATCGACGCTGGCCTCGATGGAGGCCAAATCAAGCATGTCCTCAGCCCGGAAGTCGCCGACCGACTCTCGGTGGAGCCTGACCGTATGCGCAACCGTTCCGGCCCTTTTCGCAATATCCTCAACCAGCGTCCTGACATACGTGCCTTTTGAACACGTCACCCGAAAAACCAGCCTGGTACCAGCCGCTTCCAGCAATCGAATTTCATCGATCCGGATCTTCCGCGGCTCACGTTCGACGATCTCGCCCTTGCGAGCCAGCTCATACAGCCGCTTGCCGTCTTTCTTAAGTGCCGAATACATCGGCGGTACTTGCATGGACTCGCCGAGGAATTCCTGCAAGACGTCATTCCATGCGTCAAATGACAGCTCCGGCACCGCGGCGGTTGCCACCGTCTCGCTGCCATCAGCGTCGCCCGTGTCCGTCGCCGTGCCCAGCCGTGCTGTCACGCGATACGTCTTATCCGCATCAAGAAGAAACGCGCAAACCTTTGTCGCTTCGCCGAAACACAGCGGCAGCATGCCGGTGGCCGACGGGTCCAGGCTGCCCGTATGCCCTGCCTTCCTGGCGTTGAGCAGCCGGCGCACCGTCTGCAAAGCACGGTTCGACGTCATTCCGGGCGGCTTGTTTAGCAACAACAGGCCATCAACCGCGTCGTACCGGCTACTTTTGCCACGTGCCATTGTGGTCACTCCGCGACGTCAGACTTCAGTGCGCCCTCGATCAGGTCGCTCATGCGTTGCCCTTCCGCGGCGCTGTCATCGTGTTTGAAGCGCAACTCCGGCACGTGCCGAACCTTTATTGCCTGCCCCAGTTTGGCACGCAGAAACCCTGAGGCTTTCTCCAGGCCCTGTAGTACTGGTGCCGGATCCCCGTTGGGGTCCAGTAAACTGAAGTACACGCGCGCCACACTGAGATCCCGTGACAGCTCCACCGACGTCAGCGACACGCCATCAAGTCGCGGATCCTTCGTTTCAAACTGTAGTAGCTCGCTTAGCGTCCTTTGCACCTGGTGACCAAGGCGCTGACTTCTTGAAAATTCACGTGGCATTGCTGTTCACCGCCGACACTCAATCGAGCGTACGCGCAACCTCAATACGCTCGAAGCACTCGATCTGGTCACCGACCTTGACATCAGCGTAGTTCTTAACGCCGATACCGCACTCAGTGCCAGAGCGGACCTCGTTCACGTCATCCTTGAAGCGGCGCAGTGATTCGAGTTCACCTTCGTAAATCACGATGTTGTCGCGCAGAACGCGAATCGGATTTGAGCGCTTCACGTAACCTTCGCTGACGATGCAACCCGCAATATCACCGAATTTCGGCGAACTGAACACTTCCTTGACCTCGGCGAGCCCGACATGCTGCTCGCGAATCTCGGGCGCCAGCAAACCGCTAATAGCCTGTTTCACATCATCGATTGCCTCATAAATGATGCTGTAGTAGCGAACATCGACACCGGACTCCTTGATCGCCGTACGCGCCGAAGCGTCCGCACGAACATTGAATCCAATGATGAACGCATCCGAGGCAGCCGCCAGATTGACGTCGGTCTCAGTTATTCCACCGACACTGGAGCCAAGGACCTTGACCTTGACCTCGTCGTTCGAAAGCTTGGTCAACGAGTCACGCAGCGCCTCGGCACTACCATGTACGTCGGACTTGATGATGATAGGCACCGTCGAAAGCTGGCCTTCCTTCATCTGCGTGAACATGTCGTCGAGCTTAGACGCTTGCTGTTGCGCAAGCTTGGTTTCACGCGTCTTGGCTTGCCGGAACTCGGCAACTTCCCGTGCTTTACGCTCGTTCTTGACCGCCATGAAATCATCACCCGCACTTGGCGTCTTGGACAAGCCAAGCACCACAGCCGGCTGTGAGGGACCTGCTTCTTCAATCGAAGCGCCGGTCTCGTTGAACATGTTACGAATGCGACCGTATTCCTCGCCCGCGATGATCATGTCACCCTGCTTCAGGGTGCCGGACTGAACCAGCAGTGTCGCAACGGCGCCTCGACCTTTCTCAAGACTTGACTCGATGACGAGTCCCTTGGCCGGTCCTTCGGCAACGGCCGTGAGAGCCATGACCTCGGCCTGTAGCAGAAGGGAGTCCAGTAATGCATCTACCCCCTCGCCTGTATGTGCCGAGACATTTACGAACTGCTGTTCGCCGCCCCACTCCTCGGGAATGACCTCATGCTGCGACAACTCGTTCTTGACGCGCTCCGGATCAGCATTCTCACGATCAATCTTGTTAATTGCGACAACCAGCGGGACGCCCGCAGCTTTTGAATGCTGAATTGCCTCTAGCGTCTGCGGCATCACGCCGTCATCAGCAGCAACAACAAGAACGACGATATCCGTCGCCTGTGCCCCTCGGGCGCGCATGGCGGTAAAGGCGGCGTGGCCCGGTGTATCCAGGAACGTGACCGTACCCTTGTCGGTTGTTACGGAATAAGCGCCGATATGCTGCGTAATCCCGCCTGCCTCACCCGCAGCAACCTTACTGTGCCTGATGTAGTCAAGCAAAGAGGTCTTGCCGTGGTCGACATGGCCCATAATCGTCACTACAGGCGCGCGCGTAACCTGCTCGCCGCCATCCTGCTGCTCGTCCGCAAGCAGCTGCTCGTCCATCTCCGCCGACTCAGCAGGCTTCGCGATGTGTCCGAGTTCCTCAACCACAAGCGTCGCTGTATCCTGATCGATCACCTGGTTGATCGTCACCATGGCGCCCATATTGAACAGGACCTTGACGACTTCGTTACCTTTTATTGCCAGGCGTTTGGCGAGGTCGGCGACCGAAATACTCTCCGGAACCTCAACTTCGTGAACAACAGGCGCTGTCGGGCGCTCGAATCCATGCTTGGAATCGCCACCGATCGATACCGGGCGCCGGCGGACAGGCGTCTTACGCTTGCGGCGCCCACTCTTGTCGCCGGCAACATGCAGTTCCTTGCGGCCGTAGCGTGTCTCGGCGCGCTTCGCTTTCGGCTTCGCCTTTTCCTTGGTGCGACGCGCGCGAGCATCGGCCTCGGCCTTTTCCAGGCGCGTTTTTTCTTCAGCCGCGTCAGCAACGGCTTTCTCAGCTGCCCTGCGTGCCTCTTCTTCAGCATCCTTGCGAGCCTGCTCTTCTTGCTCCTGAGCTTCCTCTTTAGCCCGAACCGCCGCTTCCTGCTCCGCCTTGGCACGCTCCTGCTCACGAGCCTCAGCCTCGATGCGCTCTTCCTCGGCACGGCGCTCTGCATCCAGCGCTTCCTGTTCTTCGAGCGCCTGCTTCTCGAGCACATCCCGCTTGATGTAAGTGCGCTTGCGGCGCACCTCAACATTGACGGTACGCGAGCGCCCCTGTGCACCAGACAGTCTCAGCTCAGACTGCGACTTTCGCTTGAGCGTAATACGTCTCGGCGCGGCAGCTGTTGCCGGGGTATCGTCCTGTCCGTGGCTACGGCGCAGGTATGTCAACAATTCGAGCTTCGCTTCATCGCTGATCTTTGCATCAGAACCACTGACCTTGATGCCCGCTTCATCGAGCTGCGTCAGCAGCTTCTCAACCGGCACCTTCAGTACTTCAGCAAATTGTCCAACTGTCACTTCAGCCATACATTAACTCCGCATTCCCGGCGATTACGCCTGCTCTTCTTCCTCGAACCAGTGTGCACGCGCTTTCATAATAAGCGCCGCCGCTTCTTCTTCTTCCAATTCACTGATCTCGAGTAGATCATCGGTCGCCAGCTCCGCGAGATCTTCGCGTGTAACAACACCCTTGCTTGCCAGCGTAAACGCAAGCCCCCTTTCCATACCCTCCAGGTTCAGAAGGTCATCGGCAGGTTCAACTTCGTCGATCTTTTCTTCCTGAACGATCGCCTGCGTCAGCAACACATCGCGTGCGCGACTACGCAGTTCTTCGACGATATCCTCATCGAATTCCTCGATCGCCACCAACTCGGATGTCGGAACGTATGCGACCTCCTCAATCGTTGAGAAGCCTTCCTGAACGAGAATAAGCGCAACCTCTTCATCAACGTCGAGTTGCTTGGAAAACAACTCGATCAGTTCGCGCATCTCCGACTCGCTCTTTTCATCAGCGTCAGCCGCCGTCATAACGTTGAGCTCCCAACCTGACAGCTCGCTTGCAAGACGTATGTTCTGGCCGCCACGACCAATAGCCTGAGACAACTTGTCCTCATCGACAGCGATATCCATGCTGTGCTTGTCTTCGTCGACAACGATAGAGACAACTTCCGCCGGTGACATGGCGTTAACGACAAACTGCGCCGAGTTGTCGTCCCACAGGATGATGTCCACGCGCTCACCGGCCAGTTCGTTCGATACAGCCTGAACGCGCGATCCACGCATGCCGACACACGCACCGACCGCGTCAATGCGACTGTCGTTACTCCGGACAGCGATCTTGGCGCGCAGACCCGGGTCACGAGCTGCGCCGAGGATATCAATGAGGCCCTGGCCAACTTCGGGAACTTCGATCTTGAACAGTTCAACCAGGAACTGCGGCGAGGTCCGCGTCATGAACAGCTGCGGACCACGAGGCTCCGAACGGACCTCCGTCAGCAGTGCCTTGATACGATCCTGAGGCCGCACCGGCTCGCGCGGGACCATCTGGTCACGCGCCACAAAACCTTCGGCATTACCGCCCAGATCAATGTATACGCCATTCCGGTCGACACGCTTCACGAGACCCGACAGCATTTCGCCTTCACGATCCTTGTATTCCTCGACGACCTGCTCGCGCTCGGCCTCGCGTACTTTCTGCACGATGACCTGTTTGGCGGTCTGGGCCGCAATACGACCGAATTCAACAGAATCCATCGGCACTTCCACGTAGCCGCCGGGTTCTGCGTGCTCATCAATGTCGACCGCGTCGATCATACGAAGCTCGCGATCCGGTGTTTCGAGCTCCGTAGACTCGTCCTCGAACACCAACCAACGGCGCCACGTGTCATAGTCGCCCGTCTCGCGGTCGATCGATACGCGCACGTCAATGTCCTCGCCGTGTTTTCTGCGAGTAGCAGATGCCAGCGCGGCTTCGATAGCCTCGAATATGATGTCCTTCTCAACGCCCTTCTCGTTCGAGACTGCGTCAACGACCATCAAGATCTCTTTACTCATTTCGTCAAAACTCCAAAATCCCCACGGGACTACTCCACGGCGGGCACCAGTCTTGCGGTATCGATCGTCTTCAGCGGCAAGCTGTGCGACTCTCCATCCACATCGACCACAATATTCTCGTCATCCGACGACACCAGCGTGCCGCGGAATCGTCTGCGACCCTCAATCGGGAAACGCATTTGCACTTTCACGGTTTCGCCTTCAAACCGTTGAAAATGCTCAACTTTAGTCAACTTCCTGTCCAGCCCAGGCGACGAAACCTCAAGGTTGTAGTTACCTGGCACCGGATCCTCGACATCGAGCAGCGCGCTGACTGCCCGGCTGACCTTCTCGCAATCGTCGAGGTCAATCCCTTCCGGCTTGTCGATGAACACGCGAACCAAGCCACCCTTGCCGCCGAGCCTGACCTCCAGATCAGCCAGTTCGTACCCCAGTCTCTCGATCGCGGGCTCCAGCAGTTTGGCCAATTCGTCGCCTGTCATCGCCTAACCATTTGTTACATAAACAAAAAATGGGCCAATGGCCCATTCAAACTCCGCGCTCTGTGGCTGCCCGCGGGCAACAAAAAACCCCTGAGCGGGGCCTATATCTACCAGGGTCCTGGTAGCGATGGGTCCAAGTACTTCAGCCCCACTGGTGCGCGGGCGAGATTATACGGTAATCGTCGGCACCGGCGCAATGGCCCGATGACCATCATTTTCGACTCGGCATCGAGCAGCGATTACGGGTATAAAAAGGCCTGCAACTTCAGACCGGATCAAGACTATGACGCGACTATCAGCTCTCTTGCTCACGCCTTGCCTTGCACTTGCGGGAGATACCGAGACCAGTAACCTTGACTGGCTCGCAGGCTGTTGGGCAACGCCCGATCAAATTGCACAGGAAGTATGGGCTATCGAAGACGACGATCTGTTGCTGGGCTTCTCGGTCAACATTCGTGACAACAAGGTTGGTTTCTATGAGCTCATGACAATCCGCCGCAGCAGTGACAATACATGGGTCTTCACGGCGCGCCCGGCCGGCCAGCTGCCGGGCTCGTTCGACTCAAGCCAGACAGGCGAACAAAGCATCACGTTTATCAACCCTGAGCACGACTATCCGCAGCAAATCACGTACCGAAGAGAAGGTCGGGAGTTGCTGGCTACGATTTCGCTACTCGGCGGCGCGAATCCGACCAATTTCAATAAAGCCGCGTGCGAGTGAGCCTCGTCGGCGCAACGCTCGGGAAGCGTAAGTCTGCTATTCCCGGCTCGCTTCGATTCTGGCCTTGAGTTCGTATCCAAGACGATTCTGTGGATGGGCGCTGATGATGCGCTCGGCATTCTCCAGCGCCGCGTCGAGTTGCCCTCGTTTGAAGTAGAAGTCGACCAGCGCGAACAGGTAGTCAATACTCTGTGGTTCCAGAACGCGGG
>Ga0224504_10000429_pt1 | contig 18765 bp, 18 predicted proteins | sample SF_Oct11_sed_USG_3_FD_170160 | JGI IMG/M metagenome (GOLD analysis project Ga0224504, IMG submission 170160) | Sediment microbial communities from San Francisco Bay, California, United States - SF_Oct11_sed_USGS_24 | ecosystem: Environmental > Aquatic > Marine > Sediment | place: USA... | reverse complement strand
AAAAAAGAAGTATAGAGACTGACGCCTGCCCGGTGCTGCAAGCTTAATAGAAAAAGTTTTGGCTTTGACTTTAACCCCCAGTAAACGGCGGCTGTAACTCTGACGGTCCAAAGGTAGCGAAATTCCTTGGCATTTAATTGGTGTCCTGCATGAATGGCGTAACGACTGTCCTACTGTCTCCAATGCAATCTCAGTGAAATTGAAATGTCTGTGAAGATGCAGACTACTCGCGGCTAGACGGAAAGACCCTGTGCACCTTTACTATAGTTATAAATTGTAATAAAATTTTTTTTGTATAGTATATGTGGTAAGTTTTTATAAGACTGTAACGCAAGTTATTTGTTTAAACGTAAATGAAATACCACTCTTAAAAATTTTTGTTACTCATGATCGTAAAACAGTTTATAATGGGTAGTTTGACTGGGGCGGTCGCCTCCTAAAAAGTAACGGAGGCGTACAAAGGTAAGCTCAGATTGGAATAAATCAATTGAAGAGCATAATAGTATAGTGTTTACCTGACTGATAGATTGACAGATCGAACAGGGATGAAAATCGGTTATAGTGATCCGATGACTCTGAGTGGAAAAGGTCATCGCTCAACGGATAAAAGGTACGCCAGGGATAACAGGCTAATCATTCTTTAGAGACCCTATCGATGGAGTGGTTTGGCACCTCGATGTTGGATTATCGCATCCTGGAGCTGTAAGTGGTTCCAAGGGTTTGGCTGTTCGCCAAGAAAGGCGGTACATGATCTGAGTTTAGAACGTTGTAAAACAGTTTGGTCCCTATCTACCGCGGGTGTTGAAAATTGAAAGGAGTAAACTCTAGTACGAGAGGACCGAGAAAAGTAAATCTCTGGTGAATCGATTGTTATTTGAATAGCATTGTCGAGTAGCTACATTTGTAATAGATAATTGTTGAAAGCATCTAAACAAGAAACTAACCTTAAAAAAAATTTTTTAAAAGTCGTAAAAGATTATTACGGAATAGGTTTAATGTGTAAGAATTGTAAAATTTTTAGCTAATAAACACTAAAATTTAAATTGAACAAGATTCTTAACCATCAAATGGATAATAACTTACAAAATATTATAAAAGCGGTAAATAAGTACTCGCCAGAAAAACGACGAATTATCGAAACTATGATTAGGTTAGAAGACGTCGTAAACCCCTTAAACTTTTATAATCCCAGCACCACTCTGCGGAAAAAAGAATTAATTTAAATGTGCAAAGACGTTGATTTTGACGACGTTGAGTCGGTAATGCAAACGTTAGACGAAGTAGACGATTGAGAAGAAAGTCCAGAAAAATTTAAGGGAATATAACTCAATTGGCAGAGTATATGCTTTGCAAGTATAAAGTTATCAGTTCAAACCTGATTATTTCCAACAAACTATTGGTATCTTCGGATTCCAATACAAGTTCTTTTCAGGTTGGGTTTAAACTAGCAATCTTTGACGTGACAAGTGCGACGTTTTAACCACCTGAAGTTACGTTTCCTCGTATAATAATTCCAAGATTTAAAGACAAGTAAGTTTGAAATTTCATAAACAATTTTAAACCATTCGAAATGAGTTTGATCCTGGCTCAGGGTGAACGCTAATAGTATGCTTTACACATGCGAGTTGCACGGAATTTTACCGTGGCGAACGGGTGAGGAACACGCAATTTTTTATCTTTTTACTTTTAATAACTTTAGTCAGTCGTTAACATTAAAATTTCATACTATTGATTTTTTTGTTTTCAAGAAAACTTTAATCATTTTTTATATGCTGTTACGGAAGTAACATAATCAAAATTATTTAATGTGATCGTTTAAACTTTGAAACATTGACTAAAAAGTTTAGTATAAAAAGTCTACCTTTTAACTCAAGATAAACTATATCTAACAAATTTTTTGATTTTTTTAGAGTAAAACTAGTTTTTAGTTTATAGTAATATTGAATATAAAAGAAGAAACCCTTTTTTAAAAAGTTTTTGAGTGTTTCATTGAAAAAGAAAAACGTTTTTTCTTGAAGCATTTACCAAACATTATAAGATGATTTTGTGTAAGATTAGGTTGTTGGTAGAAATAATAGTTTACCAAGCCTTTGATCTTTAGTTGGTCTTTGAGGACGTACAACCACACTGGAACTGAGACAAGGTCCAGGCTGTTTTTGGCCAGCAGTGAGGAATATTGGACAATGAACGAAAGTTTGATCCAGCAATATTATGTGAATGAATGACGGCTAATTTGGTTGTAAAGTTCTTTCGTTAAAAATGATAATGACGTTATTTAAAGAAGTTTTAGTCCCGGCTAATCTCGTGCCAGCAGCCGCGGTAATACGGGAGGGGCAAGCGTTATCCGTAATTACTGGGCGTATAGAGTCCGTAGATTGTAATCTAAGTTATATGTTAAAATTTAAAGCTTAACTTTAAAAAAAGATAAAATACTGTTTTACTTGAGTTTAATACAGAAAAGCAGAATTTCGTGTTAAGGAGTAAATTCCAAAAATACATGAAGGAATATCATCAGCGAAAGCGGCTTTTTAGTGTAAACTGACATTGAGGGACGAAAGTGTAGGGAGCGAACAAGATTAGAGACCTTGGTAGTCTACACTGTAAATTCTGAGTGCTGTAATTTAAAAGAAATTTTGGATTTTTTAAGCTAACGCTATAAGCATTCCGCCTGAGGAGTACGATCGCAAGATTGGAACTCAAAGGAATTGACGGGAGCCTACAACGAGTGGTGGAGCATGTGGTTTAATGCGATAATCCGCGCAAAACCTTACCAACCCTTGACATATTGAAAAAGAAATTGAATTAACACAATTTTTTTATTATTAATTAAAAAATTAATTAGTTTTCTTTACAGGTGTTGCACGACTGTCGTCAGCTCGTGTCGTGAGATGTTTGGTTCATTCCTTTTAACGAGCGCAACTCTTATTTTTAAGAATTTACTTCTAATTTTTAAAGACTGCTTTCTTAGACAAATATTTCAACAATAAGTTACTTCAAGATATAAAACTTTTTTACGTTTTCGAGTACTTATGCTGCTATTATAAACTGTCAAGACACTTTAAAAATTTTGCTTTAAAAAGACCGTAAAGCTAAAAATAACATTATAAAGGAAGGTGAGAATTAAGTCAAGTCACTGTGGCCCTTATGGGTTGGGCTACACACGTGCTACAATGAAAATGACAAAAAGTCACGAAAATAAAAACTTTTAGTTGATCTTTAAAAATTTTCTTAGTTCGGATTGTAAACTGCAACTCGTTTACATGAAGTTGGAATCACAAGTAATCGCAAATCAGAACGTTGCGGTGAATACGTACCTTGGCTTTGTACACACCGCCCGTCACATGCAGAAAGTTAGTTTTACCTGAAAATTGCGTTTTTTTTTATTTTTTTAGAAATAAGAAAAGCCAGTTCATTGAAAGATTAATAATTTGGATGAAGTCGTAACAAGGTAGCTGTACGGGAACGTGTAGCTGGAACAAATGAAAAAGTTCAGTAGGTCGGACGTTGAGGGTTTTAGCCCGGATGCAGAAGGTTCAAATCCTTCTTTCATTATTTAAATTTTATGATAGTTAATTCATTTTTTTATTTTTTCTCTTGCGTATTACTTATAAGCTCTTTAATGATCATTCTTAGCCAAAATTCAATCTACTCTGTTTTATTTTTGGTGTTAAGTTTTGTGTCGTCCTCTAGTATTATATTTTTATTAGAATGTGAATATATTTCATTGATTTTTATTATAATTTATGTCGGTGCTATCGCTGTTTTATTTTTATTTGTAGTAATGATGTTAGATATAAAAACAATTTATTTAGCAAAAGATTCTTTAAAATATTTCCCGTTTGGAAGTTTTTTAGGTGTTGTTTTCTTAATTGAAATTTTGATAGTAGTTCCAAGCATTTTTGACTCGGCTAATCCTTACAGTGTCAACTTTTTATCAAATCATTACTCAGATTGATTTAATAAATTAGATTATTTTACCGAGATTGCATCTATTGGTCATCTATTATATACTGATTATGTTATTCAGTTTTTGCTTTCCGGTAACATCTTATTGTTGGCGACAATTGGCCCAGTAACTTTAGTTTTGGCCAGATCTGTTGAATCTACCAAAAGTCAAGTTACGTTTAAGCAGCTTTCCCGTACATATAATTCTGTTTTGTCTGTATAATTTATTAAATTAAAAAAAAATGATTTCTATAACACATTTTGAGAGTTCGGTTTTTGCCAAACTTCTTTATTTGACCCCGTAAGTTTTTTTATGGAAAGCGTTTTGATGTTTAATAAACACTTACTATTTTTGTTAGCAGTGATTGTTTTATTTGTTGCTTGATTTTTATTATATACTATAAGTTATTTTATAGAATATAATAATAAATTTAGTTCGAAATTTGCGCATTTTATCTTTTTGTTATTGAGTATATACCCTGAAACCTATGAGCTCAAGAGTACTTTAGAATTCATTTATTTAAATACTAATTCGTCATATGGGAATTTATAATAATATTGTATTCTAATTAAAATTTTTGAATTAATGATTTAAAAAATTTTTATAAAATTTTATGTTTTGCACATCTAAATTTAAAACTAAATCATGTTTTGTGTGTGTGTGTGTGTGCCTAAAAAAATATTCAAATTGTTAAAAACTATGTTGTATACTTCTTTAGAACAGCTTCAAATAATTTTATTATTTTCTATTAAATTGTTTTGTTTCGATTTCTCGATTACTAATTTAGTGTTAGTAAACTTTTTAATCTTGTTCTTTTTTGATGCAGTTGTTGCTTTTTTCAGTTCGAAAGTAAACCATTTAAAAGAGATTAGTTTTTTTTTAATTTAATATTATAATTATTAAGGTAATTAACTCAACTGGTAGAGTGTTTCGCTTACAACAAAAAGGTTGAGAGTTCAAATCTATTATTACCCAATGACGTTAAAAAAAATCTTTGATCATTAAAGTCTCGGTGCAATCTTTGCCGTTCAAAAGCGGATGGAGTAAAATTTTATTGCCAAAAAGGCAAACTAGAACAGGCACTAAAGTACAATGAATTTGGGCAAGCCTGTTATGTGCATTCCAGCAAATGTGGTAAGTATAGTTATTTTTATAGCCCCTACAGTTACTACTCTGCTATTACAGCACAAGAGGCAAATTGTCTAGGTAAACTCATATTAAAAAAAGAGTAATAGTTGGTCACATATTATTAAAAGTTATTGTAGATTTTCCTTGAAGTATGTTATTCTTGAAATTGTTTGCAAAAAATAAACTTTAGAAAGACATTTTAGCTATGTGTTGGGCAGTTTAAAACCTTTTTTCAACGTTTTGTGAGTTTTTTTATATTATTTCTGTATTTGTTTAAAATAATTTATAAATGTTAATCTTTAGAGAAATTCAATTGTTACCGGAAATTTTTTTAGGTATATCAATAATTTATTTGCTTATTCATGGAACCTTTGTGTCAGTTAATACTAAGTACTTGTTAATTCAAAACTCTGTGTTGTATTTGAGCGTTTTAATTGTTAGTATGTTTTGTTTTTTATTAGTAAATAACGCTGTTGAATCCAGTGATTTTCAAATTTTTAATAATAGTATTACTGTTGACTTTTTAAGTTTTTCTTCCAAACTTTGAATAGCGACAATATCAATTTTTTGTTTTTTGATGATTCAACGCTATATAGTTGTACAAAAGATTAATTATTTTGAATACAGTATTTTAATACTGTTTGCTTTGTTGGGCATTTTTTTTATATGCTCTTCAAATGATTTGATTACTGCTTATTTGTCTATTGAATTACAAAGTTTATCTTTTTACGTAATGGCAGCTATGAAAAAAGACTCTGCTTTTTCTGTGGATGCAGGCTTAAAATACTTTATTTTAGGCGCTTTTTCGTCTAGTTTATTTTTATTTGGTTCTTCTATTATATATGGGGTTAGTGGTACTATTAACTTTGAAGATTTAAAGAATTTATTATTTTTAACAAACATAGAGTATGATAGAACAAATACATTTGAAAACTGTACTTTTGTTAAACATGTTTTTTTAGATGGAAGTTTACTTCAGTTTGCTTTGATGTTTATTTTTGTAAGTCTTTTATTTAAATTAGCTGTTGCCCCTTTTCATTTGTGATCTCTTGATGTTTATGAAGAATCTCCCAGTAGTTCGACATTTTTTTTTGCAGTAGTACCTAAGTTAGCGATTTTTATACTATTAATTCGAATTTTTTATTCAAGTTTTTTTGAACACGTAACTAAATGGCGTTATTATATTGTTCTCTTAGCTGTATTAACAATAATTGTGGGGTCTTTCGGGGGATTAGAACAAAAAAGATTAAAGAGTCTTTTAGCATACAGCTCAATAAGTCACATGGGCTATACTTTACTTGCGTTTAGCACAGGAACTTTTGAAGGGATGCAAATATTATTTTGCTATCTTTTTTTATATATGATTGCAGGTCTATGTATTTGGTCTATTTTTGTAGTACTACAGATGAAATATAGGTACATTAAAAAACAAAACAAAGATTTAGCAGATTTAAACTCATTAAACAAGTCTAATAATATCTTAGCTTTATTTTTTAGTACTGTTTTATTATCTATTGCGGGGCTTCCACCAATGGTCGGATTCTTAGTAAAAATTGGAATATTTTTAGCGGCAATTGAAACATCTATGTACTTTGTTGCAATAATTAGTATTTTATGTAGTGTGATTTCTACCTTTTATTACATTCGACTAATAAAAATTATGTATTTTGAAAGTTCTATAACAGGAAAATTATACTACCCTATTAAATCTAATATTTCAATATTAATAGTTTGTTTATTTTATTTTTTACTTTTTTTATTTGTAAATCCAACACTGGTGTATTTAACATCACATAAAATAGTTTTAATGCTAACCACGGCAATGGTGTAGCTTTTTAAGTTACTTCTTACTTTTTGTAATTTTCAAGATTAAAGTTTTTATTGTGCTGGCAGGTGCTAGCAATACTTCCAGACTAATGATAACAAATTAGATTACAAATCAGTGCATATCGTATTATTGTTTTGATGTGTTTTACATCAATAAAAAAAATGGTTTTTATAACACATTGTGACAGTCCGGGTTTTTGGCAAACTTATTTGTCTGATTTTGCAGGAATCATTTTCTATGTTTATTCTTTTTTTATTGGTTGAATAAAAGTTGTTTTGAGCGGTGAGTTGTATAAATTTGTTACGTTTTGAACACCACCCAAACGGCCAGATGTCATGGGGGTAAAAACTGGCATGCCGTATGTGCACTTCACAGGATGCGGTTTTACTAAGTATAATGCGGAATGGTACGGCGATCATAAGCGGTGGCGCACTAGATTTTGTGTTCCATTCTATGGATTGCCAGGTGAGGATCCTGAAGAAGCCCAAGAAATTTTGGAAAAAATGAGTTGAACAGAGCTTCGAGAGTACCGTGAAGCTGTGCATGAGCTTGGGTATGATTTCACTAAAAGTAGGGTTTTGGGTAGACAGCAGCAATTAGAAATGCTTGACAGAGTGGTTCGAGCCAAACACCTACAAAAATTTACAAAGTACGGTTGGATTACACCAAAATTTGGCAAGGCTAAATAACATAACTTGGTTAATGTATTAGATTGCAAATCTTTTAATATCGGTTCAAATCCGATTTTAGCTTTTACTTATAGCATTTTTAGCTCAGTTGGATAGAGCAACAGCCTTCTAAGCTGACGGACATAGGTTCGAGTCCTATAAAATGTTAATGTTAGACTTTTTTTTATTAAACATCTCAAGTTTATTGGTACTTATTATGATATTGCCTTTAATTGGTACTTTTTTCTTATTATTGGTGCCGGCTTCTAATCATCTATTATTAAAATCTATAACTTTAAATGCATCTTGTTTATCATATGTAATTTCTTTGTTCTTGTGAGTTTTTTTTAACAAATCCATTGGCTCTTTTCAATTTGTAAATCAGTTGTTGTGAATACCTTTTTTAAACCTAAATTTTAGCGTAGGGATTGACGGTATTTCGCTTTTTTTTATTCTTTTGACCACTTTGTTAATTTTTTTATGCATATTGATAAGTTGAACTAGCGTTATTACGAATGTAAAAGAATTTTTAATTGCTTTTTTGGTTATGGAATTCTTTTTAATTGGAGTTTTTTCCATTCTAGATTTATTACTATTTTATATCTTTTTTGAAAGCGTATTGATTCCGATGTATTTAATTGTAGGTGTTTGGGGTTCTAGAGAAAGAAAAATTAGAGCTGCTTATTTTTTCTTTTTATACACTTTATTAGGTTCTGTCTTAATGTTATTGTCTATTTTATATATTTATTATCAAGTAGGGACTACTGATTATGAAGTTTTATTAACTTTCATTTTCTCTAAGATAGAGCAAAAACTTTTATGACTTTCTTTTTTTGGCTCTTTCGCAACTAAAGTTCCTATGGTACCTGTGCATTTATGATTGCCAGAAGCACATGTAGAAGCACCAACAGCCGGTTCAGTGATTTTAGCTGGGGTTCTGTTAAAATTAGGAACCTATGGTTTTCTTCGTTTTTCGTTTCCATTGTTTCCAGAAGCATCTTTTTTTTTTGCACCGATTGTGTATTTGCTTTCTATTGTAGGAATTGTGTACACTTCTTTTACAGCAATTCGGCAAACGGATTTTAAACGAATCATTGCGTATACTTCAGTAGCACATATGAATCTCGTTATGGTAGGTCTTTTTAGTTTTAATACGATTGGGCTAGAGGGGGCAATTTTACAAAGTTTAAGTCACGGTTTTGTCGCAAGCGCTTTGTTTTTGATTATTGGAATAGTTTATGAAAGACACCACACTCGAATGGTTAAATATTATGGTGGATTAGTCCACACTATGCCTTTATATACTTTTATTTTTTTATTTTTTACAATGTCAAATATAGGGCTTCCTGGAACAGGAAGTTTTGTAGGTGAGTTTTTAATTTTAGCAGGTTCTTTTAAGACAAACACCAGTGCCACTTTTATTAGCGCTACTGGAATGATTATTGGTGGTTGCTACTCGTTATGATTGTTTAACAGAATTTCTTACGGCAATGTAAAAATTCAATATTTAAAAGATTATATAGATCTCAACAAACGAGAAACTATTATTTTTTTACCATTGATATTTGGAACAATTGCTATTGGATTATACCCTGAAATCTTTTTAAATTCAATGCATATGAGCGTCAATATGTTAGTTGAAATTACTCACATTTATAGTTTATAAATGATATATATCTTGGAAACAAAATTATTAGAAAATAAATCGGTCTACTTTTCTTTAGCAAAAATTTTTGGAGTAGGCCAATCTCAATCTCTTCTGATTTGTAAAAAATTGGGTCTATCTTACAATTGCAAACTGTCTAATTTAACACCTGATCAAATTATAAAACTAATTAAATTTATAGAAAACCTAAATTTATTAATTACTAATAACTTAAGAAAATCAAAAATTATACTAGCAAAAAACTTAATTCATATTAAAGCTTATAGAGGCATCCGAAGGTTGCGAGGTTTACCCATAAGAGGGCAACGTACTCATACTAATGCTAAAACAGCATCTAGATGTCGTTAATTATCTTCAACTTTTTCTTAACTTTAAAATACAAGTAAGAGTCTTAAGAGCATAGGTCAGGACTTTTTTGCACACGTACTTACATCCCCTAAAAACTAACAAATTTATGTTTATTACTTTATCTATATATTCAAAAAATTTGAACTCATTAACAAATTTTTTAAAATTCTTTTACAAACTCAAAAAAAATCAAATTTTTAAAGTAAAGTTTCATATTGTACAATCGCAAAAAAAGAAAAGTTTTTCTTTTTTCTCTACTTTACAATCACCACATGTTAATAAAAAATCCCAAGAACAATTTGAATATCATGTACATAGTAAAAAACTAAAGATTCACGTATCTCAAATAACGGAATTTTTGACCATTTGAAGATTAGTTAAAACATCATTATTCGCAGATGTCAAACTAGAAACTAGTTTTTGATTATATAATAAAGCATTTAATTCTATTTTATTCTCTAAAACGAATTATGATAAGTTTAAAGTATTAAAACTTTTTAGATTAAAAGTAAAATATTTGAAAAAGTCACACCAATCAAGCACAGCAATGATCAGATCTTTAAATTTGTTAGATATTCGCGGCGAGATTCTATTAAAAAATCTTTCTACAAGTTTAGGTAGCTCAGTAGGCAGAGCAAAGGACTGAAAATCCTTGTGTCGGCAGTTCGAGTCTGCCTCTAAACACGTTAAAACTTTTTTATGAAAAATACTTTATGAAATATATCTGCTAACCTGAAAAACAGTCAGATTTCTAGAAGAAATGCTATATATCAACCTAAAACAGCATTAACTATCGCTTTTTTAGATATTCTTTGAAATGAAGGTTTTATTCTAGGATACAAAGTCTCTAACTTGGACTCAACTATATTAAAAATTTTTTTGAAATATAAAAACGGAAATCCGGTGATAAACTCAATAAAATTTGTTTGTAAACCTAGTCGTAATATATACTATTCGGTGTCACAACTGTGAAAACTTGACTCCAAAAAAAGTTTTGTTATATTAACTACATCTAAAGGTTTAAGAACGGTTTATGACTGTAAAAAAAATCAAATAGGAGGAAAGCCCTTGTTCATAATAAAATAAAAATGAATTACATTACAAAAAGACATATTATTAAAATTCCAAAAAACGTATCAATGTATTACTGTGATAATACACGTATTGTTGTTTTTACAAATTCTTTTACACAGAAAACATTAATGTTAAAAACTAAAATAATCATCGAACAAAAAAAAAGAATGCTTAAAGTAACCCGAGAACCTTTTTCCGACACATCGAGTAATGAAAAAAAAAGATTAAAGGCTGTTCAAGGAACCCAAGCCAGTCTTATAAAACAAATGCTTTTAGATATATCTCTTTTTTTTTGTAAAAAACTTAAGCTTATTGGTGTAGGTTTTCGTGTTGCTACTTTAAAATTAGTGAATTTAAATTTATTACATTTTAAATTAGGGTATAGTCATCATATTTATTTTAAAACCCCAAAAAACTTAGAAATCTTTTGTCTAAAAGCGAATAAACTTTTTATTTTAGGGCGCTCTTATGTATTCGTAACTCAAGTCTCTGCATTAATTAGGTCATTTAAAACACCCGAGCCTTACAAAGGAAAAGGTATTGTATACACTACAGAAAAAATAACATTAAAAGAAGGTAAAAAAGTCTAAGAATGAAAACTTCTAGAATTAAAAATCAAAATTATAAATTATTTAAGTACAATCTATTAAAATTACAAATATATTCAAATCAACCCGCTTTTGTCATCAATAACTTTTCAAATAGTATGTTAGAGCAAATAGAGTCTTACTTGAAGCAAGTATTAAAAATTATTTTTGAATATCACGTGTGGCAATTTAAAATCCTATTTATAGGTTTTCCTGTAGTTTGTAAAATAAAACATATGAAACTGTTACACTTTACAAATCATAATTTTATATCAGAGAAATCGTGAGTTAGTGGTTTTTTTAGGAATCGTTTTTCCATATTAACTTATTTAAAATTAATCCAATCACAAAGTGTTTCAAAAAGTCTTAAACTTTTGCTAACAATCAAAAGCAAACCTCATTTGGTTGTTATTTTTAATCAAAAAGTAGAACTCAACACAATTAATGAATTTTATAAAGCTGGAATTCCTATTTTATCTTTTAATTGAAATTCTTTCGATAAATTTAAGATAGCGTATCAAACCTTAGGAAATTTCAATTTTATTGAAAGAAATATAAAACTAACTTTTTTCTTTTTATTTTATTCACTATTAAAAAAAACACCATTACACAAACGTCGCAACCACAGTTTTATAATTGGAAGTCGTAAGTATTAAAACTCACTTAGAAATGAAATTTTTTTAAAATTTTAGGTCATCCAATGGTTTAGATGTTATGATATTTTATAAAACTTAACTCGTGTCAAAAACAAGAACGAAGTTTAAGACTTGTCTGTGGACGTATTTGTAGAATCAAAATTATTCATAATTCAAATACAATAAATTACAAATGTACTCAAACCGACTCATTTTGTTGTCAATAAATTTTCAAATAGTATGCTCGAGCAAATAAAGTTTTATCTAAAATAAGCGCGCTAGCAAATACCTTTTAAAAATATTAGTAATATAATAAATTAATTGTAAAGAAAATTCAAATATTTATGCATTTTATAAGAAAACGTCGTAATAAACCGCTATATAAAAAATTATTACCTTTGAGAAAAAATGTCCAAAATAGAGACAAACTTTTGAAGTTTAAAAAGAAAAAATGACAAAAATTTCAACGCTTAATTTTAAGAGCAAAAAAAAAGAAATTTTATGACCCCACTACGTACTTTTTATCTAACTTTAAAAATTTTTTTAGTCGAAAATTTAAATATAATTTACACAATAAACAAAGATTAAGTTTTTATTACGGCAGGCTGAGAAAAAGCTATTTAAGAAATTTAGTTAGATCCACATTAAACGAATTCAAAAGCGGAAATGCTCACGCTACCGTTTTATTTATCAAAAAGTTGGAAACTAGATTGGATGCTGCATTGTATCGAACATATTTTTCTTATAGCTTCAATCATGCAAAACAGTTAATTTCACATAAAAAAGTTTATGTTAATAATAAAATTGTTCAACATAATACTTATCTATTAAAAAAAGGAGATTTAATATCATTTGATACAAGTGTTTTAGAACTTATTACTTCAAATATTTCAAAGTCAAAAGTTTGATTTATACCTCCTAAACATTTCCACATAAATTACAAAACGCTTCAAATATTAGTAATAGAAGATATTAAATTTGCAAGTTGTTTAACATATTATTCTTTTTGGATGGACGTTAACTCTTTCCTTCAATTTTATACAAAATAGAAGAATTTAGGCAATAGTTTTAAAAAATATTTTTAAGTTGTTTTTACGAATTCACAAAATATCTCAGTCGAACACTCGTTTAGTATAAACTCAATAAAATGTTCAACTACACTAAAAAACCTTCTACTTGGCTATCTATAGTTCACATAATTCGACACATAGACGTAGTAGCTTTAACAAAATTATTTCAAAATTTTTTTGGTAGTGATTTGTGAGCGCCTTGTTCTAATCTTTTTCAACAGATACTTTTACCTTCTTCAGTAGCTCAAGGGCAGAGCGAGTGGCTGTTAACTACTAGGCTGTTGGTTCAAATCCAACCTGGAGAGAGCTTGCATTTGAATTAGGAGATATCAATAGTTTGTTGGAAATAATCGGAATTGAACCGATAACTTTATGCTTGCAAAGCATACACTCTGCCAATTGAGTTATATTCCCTTTTCAAGTTATTGCATAAATAATTTATAACTGTTATTAATTAGTTTTTTGTTAATTACTAAATCAAAATTCATTGCTGAAATAGAGTCTGTAGTTTTTAATAGTTTTTTAGTTCTAAACTTTTTTACTTCTATAAAGTTGGGAATGACAGTGCTGATGTTAAAATAATAAAAAAAAGACAGAGTGAGTAAAAGTCCAAATACTTGAGCACCTAATGTTAAAATATCAAATTGTGGAATTTTTTAAAAGCTCGTTTGGTGAAATTGGTAGACACGTCAGACTTAAAATCTGATTTTTTATAAAAAGTATCGGTTCAAGTCCGATAACGAGTAAAATAAAAAAAAGGTGAATTTTAACAAAAATCAATATATATAAATTGTTACAAACAATTTAGAGGCAACGGCGGTTTAGCTTATAAACAAATATTACAAAGCATTCAGCTTTGTAAGCTAAATCTTGTTATGAGCGTTTCACAAGAAGGCGTTGTGAGACTCTTTCGTCCTAAGTTTAGTAAAGGTCTTCTTTTTTGGAACAATTTGAAACTAATTTTTTATCAAATTGTTTTGTTTTGTTACTTTCTTTTAGTTTGAAAGTGGATTAGTTAAAAGAAACTAGTCTTTTTTCATTTAACGTACATAAGAAATTTTAATAGAAACATTTTATAAAATTTTACTGCAATTACTATTTGACAATATGAATAAAGAGGGAGAAAAGTGTTTTTGTTTATCTCTTTGAATATTTTTTATTATCTGTATCAATTGAGCTTTTATTTTATAGTTTCAAATCGATCCGTTTAAGATGTTAGACTATTTATCAATTTAATGGCTGGGTACGCACTCTGCGAAGTTAGTGTAGGTTTTTTTTGATGTATGCTGACATCGAAGAGCGTTTTAGTAGTATTTCATGCAATATTTTCATTAATTTATAGTTATAATTGCCAAAATGATGGAATTGGTAGACATACTAGGTTTAGGTTCTAGTTCTTTTTTTAAAAGAGTAAGGGTTCAAGTCCCTTTTTTGGTAAAATAATTTAAAGAAATGCCTACTATAAATCAATTATGTCGTAATAAAAGAAAAAAAAAATGGGTGCGAAATAAAGTACCCGCGCTAGAAAACTGCCCACAAAAGAAAGGAGTGTGTACTAAAATTTTTTTAAGAACTCCAAAAAAACCTAACTCAGCATTAAGAAAATTAGTTAAATTAAGATTAACTAATAACAAAAAGATAATGGCATATATTCCTGGTGAAGGCCATAAATTACAAGAGTACTCAACAGTTATGATAAGAGGCGGTCGTGTCAAAGACTTGCCAGGTATCAAGTATCATTTAGTTAGAGGTAAGCTTGATTTTAGTGGGTTGAAAGACAGAAAAACTTCACGTTCAAAATATGGAACTAAAAGACCAAAATAAACTGTACGCTATGAATGAAAAAATAATTAATCAATTATTGATAAACGGCAAAAAAATAATATCTGAGAAAATTTGATTAAACAGCCTTAAAGTCTTTTATAAGTCATCCACTAAAAACCATAAAAAGACTGTAAACAGGGCGCTTATAAACATAACACCTTTATTAAAAGTAAAACAGTTAAAACAAAAAAGAAAACGCTCACAATTAAAAGAATTCCCTTTCATAGTAAATAAGGAAAGTAGAATTTCATTAGCTTTAAAGTTTTTTTTAAATAAAAAGGATAACAAGAAAGAAACAAAAATACCTCAAAGATTTGTTAATGATTTATTAACTATAGCTAATAAAACAGGCATAAGTGTAAATAAAAGAAAAGATTTGTACGAGTATGCTTTTATAAAAAAAAAGTATTTTTATTATAGGTGATTTTAGGGTAATTCTCATTTATAATTACACACTCTAATATAATTTTTAATATAGATAAATAAATTACCTCAAAAGTCTCAGCTGATATATATCTTTTTTGATATATAAAGATTTTATTAAATTCATGTATTTATAAACAAAAATACGTTTAATAGGACTTGAACCTATAGCCTTTGGGACCGAAATCCAACGCTCTATCCAATTGAGCTATAAACGCAAAAAAATGATTCAACAACAAACAATTTTAAGAGTAACAGACAACTCAGGTGCTAAAACTGTGAAGTGCATTAAAGTTTTAAATGGCTTTAAAAGGCGTTTTGCTATTTTAGGGGATTCAATAATAGTTTCTGTACAAAAACTCCGTAACAAAGCCCGATCAACATCAAAAGTGCGAAAAGGTGAAATCCATAAAGCTATTATTATTAGAACTAAAAATAAAACAATAAAAAAGGATGGCACTTCACTTTTTTTTCAATCGAATGCCGTCAGTTTAATAAACAAACAAGGAAAACCCATAGCATCCCGTATTATAGGTCCTATGCCTAAAATCTTTAAAAAAAAGAAAAAAATCAAGTTTGTAAGTCTTTCTTCAGGATTTATATAAAAATACGTCAAAATGCTTTTTTTTAAAACATATTATCATAAAATTGTGAAATACGATCTAGTTAACACATTTCTGTGTCAAAAATTAACCGAGATACCTGAATTGAAAAAGATAGTGCTTAATTTCGGCTACCAAAAATCTAACTTAAAGTACATTATCTCTGGTTTGTTAGCATTAGAATTTATTACATCTAAAAAAGGTAGTTTAACAAAATCTAAACACTTAAATTTATTTTTAAAGATTAAAAAAGGCAATCCTGTTGGCTGTAAAATAGTTTTAAAAAAGAATACCATGTATTTTTTTTATATAAGATTAATAACCTCAATATTTTCAAAAGCTAAACAACCTGCAAAATACCCATTTCAGTGGAGTTCAAAATCAGTTAAATCTATTTCAATTCAATTAAAAAGCCCATTGTTATTTTCAGACCTAGAAACCCAATTTCAATTTTTTAGAAACATACAGAGACTAGATATTACGCTAGTTACAAACTCAAGGTCCCAAAAAGAGCTTTTTTTTTTTCTTAAATCGCTTAAATTTTTTATATAATTTTTGATTAACTATAGCAAATGTAACTCAATTTGGTAGAGTGTAATCTTGCCAAGATTAAAGATGAGGGTTCAAATCCCTTCTTTTGCTTTTATAGGATAAGTGGTCGAGTGGTTTAAGGCGTTAGTTTTGAAAACTATTGTATTGAACAATACCGTGGGTTCGAATCCTACCTTATCCTTTGTTTAATTTAAAAATGATTGTATTAATAATTTGTACTGTATTGAAAATTCTTGCTATTGTTGTTCCTTTACTAATTTCTGTTGCATATTTTACTATAGCTGAAAGAAAAATTATGGGTATTATACAAAGAAGAAAAGGTCCGAACGTTATTGGTTTTTTAGGTTTACTGCAACCATTGGCTGATGGACTAAAATTATTTGTAAAAGAAACCATTTTTCCTAGTAATTCCAATATAATTGTATTCTTAATTGCTCCTATGCTAACTTTTATTTTAAGTTTAATTGGTTGAGCTGTGTTGCCTTTTTCTAAACAAATAGTATTGTCAGATTTAAACGTCGGAGTTTTATATTTGTTTGCTACATCTTCATTAAGCGTTTATGGCATAATAATGGCTGGTTGGTCTAGTAATTCCAAATACCCATTTTTGGGCGCATTGCGTTCTGCAGCTCAAATGATTTCTTATGAAGTTTCTATAGGATTTATCATAATCAATGTGTGTATCTGTGCTGGATCTTTTAATTTAAGCACTATTGTACTGGCTCAAAAAGATATTTGGTTTTTAATACCTTTGTTACCAATGTTTATTTTATTTTGTGTGTCAATGCTTGCCGAAACAAACCGACACCCTTTTGATTTACCTGAAGCGGAGGCGGAACTAGTCTCTGGGTACAATGTTGAATACTCAGCAATGACTTTTGCTTTGTTTTTTTTAGGAGAATATGCTAATATGCTTTTAATGAGTGCCTTTGTATCCACACTATTTTTAGGCGGTTGACTGCCAATAGTTACTATATTTCCTTTCGTTTTATTTCCGGGTAGTATATGGTTTAGCTTAAAAGTCGTGCTTGGTGTAATATTTTTTATAGTTACACGGGCAACCTTACCAAGATATAGGTATGACCAATTAATGTACATAGGATGAAAAAGCTTTCTTCCATTATCATTAGGATATTTTTTATTTTCGGTCGGCATGTTAATTAGCTTTAATTGATTGCCTACTTAATATTAGCAAGTTCTGTTTTAAAAATGATACAAAGTGTAATTAATTCATAAATGATTATAATACAAATACCCATGATTAATTGGTACATAACTTCTGGGGGTGTTAAAAATGTTGAGAAAATAAAGAAAAGAAAATAAGAAACTTTTCGAAATTTTTTGATAATCAATAAATTGGTCTTAAACAAATCCAAAAAAATAAAAAAGAAAACTACAGTTTGGAACACTAAGCTACACAGATAATATATTGATTTATAAAAAATTAAATACTCATTTAGTTTTACTTCGAAGTAAAATGTTAGATTTTGAAAAGATAAATATTTTTGAAACTTTAAAAAAAAGTCTCAACTAGCTGGAAAAATGAAATTATGTAACATAAATATAGACGTTAATCAACAAATTGTAATTGCTAAGATAATATTTTTTAGATAAATATATTCAAATAAATACAACCCTGAAGATACAAAGGCCAAAAGCTGACAACTAATGAATATTACTGTTATTTGGTTAGCTATGTAATAAGACAACTGTAAATATGCTATAAAAACTTCAGCTACATCAGTTGTTAAAAAATATAACAAGCTATTTTTATTTGAGTCTAAACTGAATCTCATAAAAAGATAAAGCAGAGTTTCTTTAAAATAGTAACAATTTATCATTGTAAAACTTCAAGTAATAAAAGAAAAGAAGCTCCGATATTTAATTTCTAATAAGTATTTATAAATCATAAATTTTTTAGGAAAATAGTTCAGTAGGTAGAGCAGTGGTTTCCAAAACCAAAGGTCAGGGGTTCAAGCCCCCTTTTTCCTGGGTTTATTTTTTTTTCAAATTTTTATAAATTTTGGTACTTTTAATTAAATCACGAAAATATTTTATTATTTTTGAAAAGTCGCTGAATAACAAAACTCCTAAAAAAATAATGATAATAAATTGGTTTATACTTATATTTCTCATAAGGTCAAAAATTAGATTTTGGCTGCTATAGGCTTATAGTTCAGAGGTAGAACGTACCGCTCATAACGGTTTTGTCGTAGGTTCAAGTCCTACTAAGCCTAATAAATGGATTTCAATTTAAAAACTTATAAACGTTTTAAAATTAAGCACTATTTCAAAACGATAAACTTTTTTTTTTTTTTTCATGGAACTTCTTTAAACAATGAAAGTTGAATCAAAATTGAACAAGTTTTTGTTAACCATGAGTTAAAATATTTTAGAATACTCAATAAACTGAT
>Ga0224504_10000428_pt1 | contig 18774 bp, 23 predicted proteins | sample SF_Oct11_sed_USG_3_FD_170160 | JGI IMG/M metagenome (GOLD analysis project Ga0224504, IMG submission 170160) | Sediment microbial communities from San Francisco Bay, California, United States - SF_Oct11_sed_USGS_24 | ecosystem: Environmental > Aquatic > Marine > Sediment | place: USA... | reverse complement strand
GTGGATCAGGCCCGGGATCGGCGGCTTTTCGATCATGATCATGCCGAAGGTGTGGTTGATCCGCTGATCCTTGTCGACCGGAATGTAGACGTTCCAGAGATCGAGCGCCGGCCTTTCGCTGAGCTATTGTCAAAAGTTGGTGACCGTGGGTTCAGGCGGCGCGTTCGATTAGCTTTTCTCCGTCCTTGAATTTAACACCTTTGATGATCTCGGCGAGTTGGTGCGAGCCGTCGAGCCGACGCCATTTCTTGCTGGCCGACTGGCAGAGCTTGAAGACCATGGTCATGGCCGTCTTGCGCGACAGGCAGCCCTTGGTCTTGGTGGTTCTGTGGCGCACCGTGGCGAAGGTGCTTTCCACCGGGTTCGTGCTGCGCAGATGCTTCCAGTGCTCGGCCGGGAAGTCGTAGAAGGTCAGGAGCACGTCGCGGTCCTTCTCGAGGCAGGCTGCGGCCTTGTCGTACTTCGGGCCATAGGCCTCCAGGAAGAAGTCGAAGGCCGTCTCGGCCGCCGCGCGGGTCTCGGCCATCCAGATCTCCTGCAGGTGTTGCTTGGCCCTGGGCTGTAGGCCCTTCGGGAGCTTGTTCAGGACATTCGCGGTCTTGTGCACCCAGCAGCGCTGCTCGCGGGTTCGCCCGGAGAGTTCGCGCAGGGCTTTCCAGAAGCCGAGCGCGCCGTCGCCGATGGCCAGCTCCGGGCCGATCGTCAGGCCGCGGCGCTTGAGATCAAGCAGCACTTCGCGCCAGGACTGGGCGCTCTCCCGGTAGCCGTCGGCGATCGCCAGCAGGTCTTTCCTGCCACACTCATCGGCGCCGATGATCACCAGGATGCATTGCCTGTCCTGATCCAGCCTGGGCGAGAAGTAGACGCCATCGGCCCAGAAGTAGACGTAACGCCTGGTCGACAGGTCGCGCCGCTGCCAGCGATCCAGCTCGCCTTGCCAGACCTCCTTGAGGCGCGCGATGGTCGAGGCCGACAGCCCGGGCGCCTCCGGCCCAAGCAGCGCCGCCAGCGCCTCGCCGAAGTCACCCGTGGAGATGCCCTTCAGGTAGAGCCAGGGCAGGAGCTCCTCGATCGACCTGGTCCGGCGCAGATAAGGCGGCAGGATCGCCGAGCTGAAGTGGATCTTGCCGCCCGCTGCCCCGACGCCGCGGTCGCGCACCCTCGGGCAGCGCACCGCAACCGGCCCGATGCCGGTCTGGATCTCGCGCGCCGGCAGGTAGCCGTGGCGCACGACCCGCCGGCGCCCGGCCTCGTCCATCAGATGCCCCTGCGCCTCGACGAAAGACGCCACCTCGGCCTCAACCGCCTGCGCCAGCAATTGCCGCGCGCCGGCACGCAGAACCGCCGTCAGCGGATCCTCCTCAATTGAGCCTGGCTGGCGAAACCGAACAACTGTATCCTCGCCCATGGCGTATCCCTCCCTCGTGGAAAATGGCGACTCCAACATCGCCAGGATACGCCGCCCTCACCTCATGCCATCACCAACTTTCGGGTATAGCTCTCAGAAGTTGGTTCTCTGCGTCTCTGTGTCTCTGTGGTGATCCTTGTCGGTTTCTGTTTTCTCCATCGGAGCATCGCCTATGGACATCACCCAAAGGCACCCAGACTACGACGCCTTCGCCCCGCTCTGGCAGCGGGTGCGCGATGCGCTGGCGGGCGGCGACGCGGTCAAGGCGCGGGCGACCGCGTATTTGCCGCGGCCCGAGGGGCAGGACGCGGCGGCTTACGGCGCCTACAAGGCGCGGGCGCGCTGGGTCGACGTGCCGGAGCGCACGCGCCGCGGCCTGCTGGGCGCAGTCTTCCGGCGGGAGCCGGTCGTCGCGGGGCCGGCGCGCCTGCTCGCCGGGCTCGACGGCCTTGCCACGAAAGGCCTGCCGTTCCGGGTCTTCGTCCAACAGGTGGCCGGCGAGGTGCTGGCGCTCGGGCGCACTGGGATTCTCGTCGACATGCCGGGCGACCGGCCGGCCGGCGCGCTGCCGCTCTGGGCCGGATATGCGGCGGAACGGATCGAGGACTGGGACCGCGAAAGGATCGACGGCCGCTTCGTCACCGCGCGGGTCAAGCTGGCCGAGCCGGGCACCACGGCCTCGGAGGCCGAGACGCAATACCGCGAGCTGCTGCTGGTCGACGGGCTCTACGAGGTGCGGATCTGGCGGACCGGCGGCGCGCGCGACGGCAAGTGGCGGGTCGCGGAGGTGCACCGGCCGACCCGAAACGGCAGGCGGCTCGACGTCATCCCCTTCGTGTTCCTGGGGGTCGACGACCTGGACCCGGACGTCGAGAAACCGCCGCTCCTGGGCCTGGTGGACGAGACCATCGGGCATTACCAGCTCTCGGCCGACTACCGCCAGTCGCTCTTTCTGACCGCCCAGCCGACGCCCTGGCTGACCGGCTTCGCCGAGGAGGAGATGCCGAGCCGCATCGGTTCCGGAGCGCTCTGGGCGTCTTCGAATCCGGAGGCGCGGGTCGGCATGCTCGAGTTCCAGGGCGCCGGGATCGAGGCGATCCGCCAGGCGATGCTCGACAGCGAGGCGCGCATGGTGCTTTTGGGCGCGCGCTTCTTCGAGCGCCAGAAGCGCGCCGCCGAGACCGCCGAGGCGACCCGCCTGCGCTTCTCCGCCGACGGCGCGACCCTGACGACGATTGCCCAGACCCTGGGCGACGGCCTCGCGAAGGCGCTCCGCTGGACCGCCGAGTGGGCCGGGCTGGACTCGTCCGCCGTGTCGCTCGCGCTCAACAAGGACTTCCTGCCCGAGGCGCTCTCGGCCGACGACCTGCGCGCCCGCCTGCAGCTCTGGCAGTCCGGCGCCATCGCCTTTGACGACCTGGTCGCCGAGCTGAAACGCGGCGAGGTGGTGGATGCGGACCGCAGCGCGGCGGAGATCCAGGCGGAACGGGAAGGGGAGCCGAGCACACCCCAATAAGCGACTAAAAGCGGCGACACGGTGCTAGACTGGCTCCATGGCACGGCTCAGGGTCATTGAGGGCGACGGCGCCGAGCGAAGCGAGACCATCTGGCCGGGGCGCTGGATTTGCCCCAAATGCACCGGCCACCAGGGCCGCGTGGCCTCGACGCTGCTGATGCGGGTCGAGGTCGAGGGAGACTGGATGCGCGTCTGCGCGCGCTGCCTGGCGCGCGGCGAGTGGACCCTGGTCGGCGACTGACGCCGCGTTGAAGCGCCGCCTGCTGTCGATGCCTCATAGCAAAAAATAAGCCAATGGCCTATATAAGCCATTGACTTATATGCGCCATTGACTTATATGCGCCATTGGCATATATTCCATTCATGCCGCGTCGTGCCTTGCACACGGTCGTCGAAACCCCGGAGTTTAGACGCCGTGTAGAGGGGCTGCTGACGGAAGAGGAGCATAAGGCGCTCGTCGATCATTTTGCAGCTAACCCCGACGCGGGAGACGTCATGCCGGGAACCGGTGGTGCCCGGAAGGCCCGTTGGGCGGCCCGTTGGGCGGCCGGAGGGAAGGGAAAGAGCGGCGGCGTCCGCGTGATCTCGTTCTACAGCGGGCCACCCGTGCCGGTGTTCCTGCTGACGGTTTTCGGCAAGGGTGAGAAGGTCGATTTGACCAAGCGCGAACGGAACGAGCTACGGAGGGTGCTGGGCCAGTTGGTGGCGGAGTACCGAAAAGGAGCAAGACGGCATGTCCAAGGCCGGTGAGAGCATTCTTCGCGGCGCGCGCGAGGCGCTGGACTACGCGCGGGGCGAGCGCGAGGGCTTTGTCGCGCACGTGCCGGAGCGGCTGGACGTGAAGGCGATCCGGCAAGGCACAGGCCTGTCGCAAGTGAAGTTCGCCGCCCAGTTCGGGTTCTCGGTGGACGCCGTGCGGAACTGGGAGCAGGGCCGACGCCAGCCCGACGTGGCCGCCCGCGCCTTCCTGATGGTCATCGAGCGCGAACCGGACGCCGTCCGGCGAGCCCTTTCCGCCAATGCCTCGGGACGTGCCCGGAGCGCTTGAGGCGATCACAGCCGCGGTGACCACATCGCCATGAAGCCGCCTTCGGGCGGCTTTTTCCATGTCCGGGCGGGAGGCCCTGCTCCGGGTATGTCGCAACGCCAGTGGGCGGGCGCATCTATCCAGCCAGGAGGTATCGATGGCCAAAGACACGACGGCCGCCCAGGGGGGCGGCGACGAGAGCGGCGCGCTCGATCCGGAGGCGCCGGAGGTCAAGACGCTGATCGACGTGGCGGTCGCGCGCGCGGTCGCGGGCCTAGAGCAGACGAATGCCGCGCTGAAGGACGAGAGGCAGCGGCTCGAGACGCTGGTGAAGGGGCGCGACGAGCAGCTCGCGCGCCTGGCGATCGACGACGCGGTCCGCGACGCGGCCAGCCGCGTGGGCCTGGTGCCGGCTGCTGTCGACGACGCGCTCGGCCGCGGGCGCCGGGTATTTACGCTGGACGAGGCGGGCACCCCGGTTGCGCGCGACGCCGAGGGCGCTGTGATCCCGGGCGCGGACGGCGAGCGCCCCATGACCCCGGCCGAATGGCTCGAGAGCATGAAGGAGTCCGCGCCACATTGGTGGCCACCCTCCAGCGGCGCGGGCGCCCCGGGCGCCGGCGCGCGCGGTACCGAAGGCGCGCTGACCTACGAGCAGGCCGGCGAGCTCTCGCCCGAACACTACGCCCGGCTGCGCCGGAGCCGCCGCATTACCTAATGCGGCGCTCAGAGGACAGAAGACAGGGATCAGGGATCAGAACAGAACCAACCAATCCCTGATCCCTGATCCCTGGCCTCTGTTTTCTGACCCCTTGGAAGAGAGGACCCCGAGACATGGCAAACACGATCCTGACCCCGAGCGTGATCGCGCGGGAGGCCTTGATGCTGCTCGAGAGCAACATGGTCTTCGGCAACCTGGTGTTCCGCGGCCATCAGGCCGAGTTCGCCGGCGCCAAGGCCGGCGACACGATCCAGGTGCGCGGCCCCGCGACCTTCACGGCGGACGAGTACGACGGCGCGGTCCTGACCATCCAGGACGCCACCGAATCGAGCGTGCCGGTGACGCTGGAGAAGCACTTCGACGTGTCCTTCAAGGTCAGCGACCGGGAGATGACCCTGTCGATCGAGGACTTCGGACAGCAGCTGCTCAACCCCGCCATGGTGGCGATCGCCGAGGCGGTCGACGGCTACGTCGCCTCCAAGTACGCCGAGGTCTACCAGACGGTCGGCACGGCCGGCGCGCCGCCCTCGACCCTGGCCCAGGTCGCGGCGATCGACCAGGCGCTCAACGAGGCGCGGGTGCCGCTGGGCGGCCGGGTCACCGTGATGAACCCCCAGGCCAAGGCCGACCTCTTCGCGATTCCCTCCTTCGCCGAGGCGGACAAGCGCGGCGACGACGGCACGGCGCTGCGCGAGGCCTCGATGGGCCGCTTCATGGGCTTCGACCACTTCATGAACCAGAACGTCAAGAGCCACACGGCGGGCTCTCTCACGGGCACCATCGCCGTGTCGGGCGCGCACGCGTCGGGCGTCAAGTCGGTCACCCTGGCGACCGACGCGGGCGAGGCGATCGACCTGGTCGCGGGCGACATAGTCACCTTCGCAGGCGATCCGCAGAGCTACGTGGTTGGCGCGGCCGTGAGCGTCGGCGCGTCTTCGTCCGGGGCCGTGGTGATCGAGCCGGCCTTGAAACTGGCGCTGGCCGGCGGCGAGGCCGTCAGCCTGGCGCTCGGCGACCACGTTGCCAATTTGGCCTTCCACCCCAACGCCATCGTGCTGGCGGCGGTGCCGCTGGCCCTGCCGCAGGGCGCGGGCCGGGCCGAGTTCGTGCAGAGCCGCGGCCTCGGCATCCGGGTGGTCTGGGACTACGACAAGGACGCCAAGTCCGACGTCATCTCGCTCGACATCCTGGCCGGCGCCAAGGTCCAGGACCCGCGGCTGATCACTCGGGTGCTCGGCTGACCCAGAAGACAGACGACAGATGACAGACGACAGGGACCGGGCGGCCGCGGGGGCGCCCTGGTTCCTGCGGCAGCGTAACAATTAGGGTCTGACCCTATTTTTGCGGTTTCTTGGAGGAGATACGAGATGGCGGGATTCACACCCGACGAAGGCGAAACGCTGATCGCCCAGGTGATCCACCGGCGCATCCATGCCGACCGCGACGCGGACCTCGAGCTGGGGCTCTTCACGAATGTGGCGCCCGGCGAGGCCATCGCCCACGCGGCGATCACCGAGCCGACCGGCACGGGCTATGCGCGCATCACGCTGGCCGACGCGTCGTGGTCGGTCGTCGGCGACACGGCGAGCTATGCCCAGCAGACCTTCACCGGCGGCGCGGGCGGCTGGACCGGCGCGGTCCAGGGCTACTTCATCGCCACCAAGAGCGCGGGCGGCACCAAGCGCCTGCTCTACGTCGAGGTCGACGGCAACGGGCCCTACACGATCAACGAGAACGACACCTACAAGATCACGCCCAACATCGCGATCGCGTAAGGGAGCGGAGCCATGACCACCCATAGCGGCCTGCCGATCACCTGGACCGCGGCGAATTCCAAATCCGTTCCCTTCGGCACGACCGAAGCGAGCGACGCCATCAGCCCGTCGGCGGGCACGATCGCCGCGACGCTGCAGCTCAGGGCCAAGAACGACGGCGCCCCGCAGGCCGGCGACACGGTCACCTGCAAGATCCGCTTTACCACGGGCGATACGGACGGGGCGGGCGGCGACGAGTTCGACACCTTCGAGCACGCCATGCTCGCGGTCGAGCTCGACACCTCTCTCGAGGACCCGGCGGAGCGGACCATCCAAATCCCCTGGCCCTGGAAGGGCGCGATCGTCAGCGCCAGGAACAACAGCGCCGGCCGCAACATCACCGTCTCGGGGATCGTCTACGAACTGAAGAGCTAGCGCCATGGCGCGCACTTGGCCCACGGCCGGCGGCACGCACAAGATCAGCTTGGGCAACATCACGCTCAAGCCGGGCATGGACGTCATCTCCTACGGCTGCCGATGGAACGGGACGCCGCTCGACGAGAACGATACACGGCTGTTCGCCCTCGCCGACGGCACCGCGGCCAACAAGCACCTCTTGATGATCGGCCAACAGGACAGCGGGGGCTCCGAGAACCAGGCACGGACCCGGATCGAGATCGGCGGCGCGGTCGTCACCCTGGCCGCCGCCGCCGGGACCTTCCCGCTCGCGGCGGGCTGGCACAGCTTCGTCGTCGTCTACGACGGGCTAAACGTTCGGATCTTCATCGACGATCCGGATACGGTCGTTTCGGGCGGCGCCGTCGGGGCGACGGGCACCGTCGGCGGGATGACCAAGCCCGGGTTCATCGGCAACTCGCACGCTGCCGGGACAGCGGCGCTTAAGGGCGCGATCGCCGACGTCTTCGTGGACCGCTCGATCTGGTCGCAGGACAAGCGCCGGGCATACATGAGGGGCGACCAGGACTTCCGCGAGCTCCTGGTCCTGCCCGAGCTGGCCATGCCGCTCGACACCTATGGGCCGGTTGAGCGAGATCACTCGGGGCTCGGCCGCCATGGTACCGTCGACAGCGGTATCATGGAAGCCAACCCGCCGAGGGTCTATGTCAAGACGGAGCCGGCGCTGCTCGCGGCGACCCAGGGCACGGGAGCGGCGAGCTACTCGATCGCCGGAGCCGTGACGGTTACGCCGAGCATCGCGGCGGGGCTGGCCCCAAACCGGCATGCGGCGCTGGCCGGGGCAATCCCCGTCACGCCGAGCGTCGCGGCCGCGCTCGACTACACCCTGAATGTCGCGCTTTCGGGTGCGGTGAGCGTCACGCCGACGGCGGCGGCCGGCACGGCCTTCCAGGGCGGCAACACGATCATCGGCGACGTCACGCTGGTCGTCTTGCTCGGCGCGGCCATGACCTTCAGCCGCCATTCGGCGATCATGGGCGCGGTGGCCGTGACGCCCGACGTCGCGGCCGGTCTGGGGCTGACGATCCATCGGATCCTGGTCGGGAACATCGCGCTCGGCGTGGCGCCGGCGGCCCTCGACCTCGTCCATGCGGGCGCCGGCTCGATCGTCGAGCGCACGAACCTCGCCGGTGAGGTCCGGCTTTCCGAGATGGCCGGATCTTCCGGGCCGATCAACCTGAGCGGCAAGGTGGCGTGAATGTCCCACAACGTCCAGAACTTCGAAATCCACGCCGGCGACAGCCGCGACATCGTGGTCACGGTGACCGATTCGCAGGGTGGTGCCTTCGACCTGACCGGGGCGGCGGCGATCGCCTGGCAGCTGGCGTGCAGCGCCGGCTCCGCCGCGCCCGCGGTCTCTAAGTCGCTGGGCGCCGGCATCGCCATCACCGACGGTCCGAACGGGGTCTTCACGGTCATGCTCGACCCTTCGGACACGGCGGCGCTGAGCGGGCTCTATTACCACGAGGCCGAGGTGACGGACGGCGCCGGCAACCGCTCGACCGTGCTGACCGGCGTGGCGACCGTCATCCCGACATTGATCTGAGGTGGCTGCCATGGCGCTTATCGTGGGGAACGACAGCTACATGTCTCTGGAAAGCGCGGACCTCTACTGGTCCGGGCGCAATGACGCGACCTGGGCCGGCGCGGAGGTGCTGGCCAAGGAGGCGGCGCTGCGCGAGGCGACGCAGTATCTGGACGGCCGCTATGACTGGGTCGGCGATCACCCGGGCGGCGGCCAGCGGCTCGGCTGGCCGCGCCTGGGCGCCTTCGACCGCGAGGGATGGCCCTTGACCGGCATTCCCGGGAAGGTCGCCGAGGCCACGGCGGAGCTCGCCCGCCAAGCCCTGACCGAGCGGCTGGCACCGGCCGAGGCGCGCGGCGGCCGGACCCGGCGCGAGAAGGTCGGGTCGCTCGAGGTCGAGTACCTGGGCGGTGCGCCCGGCGGCCGGAGCTATCCCTTCGTCACCCTGCTGCTGAAGGGCCTGATCAAGGGCGACGGGAACGCACCCGCGCTGGTGCGGGCATGACCTTCGATAGGACGGCGCGGGCCACGGCCGGGCGCCTGATCCGGACTTTCGGGAAATCGGTCACGCTCCGCCGGTTAACGCGGACCTACGACCCCGCGACCGGCAAGACCACGGACACGGTCGAAGACTTCGCGGTCAAAGTGAGCCCGCCCGAGCGCTTCCGCGAGGCCCTGATCGACGGCACCCTGGTGAAGGCCGGCGACCTGCGGGCGCACCTGCCGGCCAAGGGGCTTGACGTCGTGCCGGAGCCGGCCCGCGATCGGCTCGTCATCGACGGCAAGCCCTGGAGCCTGCTGTGCGTCGATCCGGTCATGAGCGGCGAGCAGACCACGTTCTATACCTTGCATTTGAGGTCGTGATGGCGAGCTCCCTGCGCGACTTCGAGGCGGCGCTGCTGCGCCTCGCCGAGCGCGAGATCCCCGCGGCGGTAGCCGAGGCGAGCCGCGGGCTCGCGCGCGACGTCCTCGAAGGCGTGGTGCTGCGCACGCCGGTCAGGAGCGGCCGGGCGCGGGCCAACTGGCGGGTCGGCCTGGCGCGGCCGCCCGAGGGCGTGCTGGACGCGGCCGATCCCGACGGCCGGGCCGCCATCGCCCGGGGCGTGGCGGCCATCGCCCGGGCCCGGCCCTTCGAGACGATCTGGATCACGAACAACCTTCCCTACATCGGGATGCTCGAGCACGGCAGCTCGAACCAAGCGCCGCGCGGCATCGTCGCGGCCACGCTGGCTTCGCTGGCGGCGCGAAAAACCAGTTAGCGGGAACGCGGGTCGGGCTGCGGGCTGTCCTCATGCTTCGTCCCTCGACAAGCTCGGGATGAGGAAGCTCAGCACGAGGAAAAGGATCCAATGCCGCGACCTGAACCTCCTCGTCCTGAGCCCCTCATCCCGAGCTTGTCGAGGGACGAAGGGCGAGGCCCGGAGTGCGCGTCGAGGCTGCGGGAGGACTAGGTCATGAGCTTCGCCGAAACCGCCAACGCCATCCGGGCGCACTTCACCGTGGAATGGCTCCAGCTGCGCCCGACGGTGCCGATCGCCTACGACAATGCCGCCTTCGACCCGGCATTGGACGCGCTGGATCCCGACGGCAACCCGGCGCCCTGGGTGCGGTTCACGGTCCTGCCCGGCGACGGGTTCCAGGCCAGCCTGGGCACGCCCAAGGTCTGGCGCAGCACCGGGGTGGCGGTGGTCCAGATCTTCGCGCCGCTGGGCGCAGGCGACGGCCTGGCCAACGAGCTGGCCGACGACGCGGCCGCGGTGTTTCGCGGCATCACCCTGGGCGGCATGATTCTCCGCGCCCCCTCGCTGACTCGCATAGGGCCCGACGGGGCCTGGTATCAGCTCAACGTCGCAACGCCCTATCAATCGGACCTGACGGCCTGATCAGAAGTCAGAAGACAGAGGAGCACGGATCAATGACGGTCACCGATTTCCGCGCGGGCGCGGACAGCTCGCAGGCGCAGCTTTTCTTCGTCAAGGAGGCCAACTGGGGGCAAGTGCCCGCGGGGCCGCCCAAGCTCGACACCGCGCGGATCACCAGCGAGAGCCTGACGCTCAACAAGACGACCCAGCGCTCGAACGAGATCAGCGCCGGGCGAAAGATCCGGAACCGCATCCTGACCGCCTTCGAGGTCGGCGGCGACATCGGCTTCGAGCTCTCGCTCGACGCCCCCGGCGCGGGCGGGCTCGCCGACCTCTTCGATGGCGCCCTGTTCGGCAGCTGGACGGCGGACCTCGCGATCGGGCCGGAGGCGATCGACGCCTCCGCGGTCGACCACTCCTTCAACGACGTGCCGGCGGCCGGTGCCTTCGCGGCCGTGCAAGCCGGCCAGTGGCTCAAGACCGCCGGCTTCGCCGACCCGGCCAACAACGGCATCTTCCAAGTGACCTCCAAGCCGAGCGACGACAAAGTGATCGTCGACGCGAGCCTGGTCACCGAGACCGGCAGCGGCGACGAGACGATGAACGGCCGCATGCTGCGCGACGGCACGACGGCCCATTCATACGTCTTCGAGCTCTTGTTCGGCGGCATCGCCACGCCGCAGCACCTGGCTTTCCTCGGCAACATGTTCGCCAGCCTCGCCATGAGCTTCGAGACCGACGCCATCGTGACCGGCACGCTCTCGGTGCTGGGCAAGGACATGAACGACCCCTCGGCCGGCTCGGTCGGCGACGGCGCCCCGAACCCGGCCGCCGCCGGCGATGTGGTCAACACGGTGACCGATGTTGGCTTCATCCGCGAGGCGGGAGCGGCGCCCTCGGCCTTCATCCGCGCCCTCGACTTCACGCTCGACAACGGGCTGAGGGTCCAGCGGGCGATCGGCAACGGGCCGGGCGCCGCTGGCATCGGCCTGGGCGACGCCGACGTGACCGGCCGCTTGGCGGCCTATTTCATCAACGGCGCGCTGATCTCCAGGTACCGGGCGCACACGCCGACCCAGATCGACTGGCGGGTGACCGACGCCGCCGGCAACGCACTGGTCATCACCCTGCCCAGGGTGCGGCTGTCCAGCTTCGGCGCGCCGATCGGCGGCCCGAACCAGGATGTCGAGCAGTCCTTCGACTTCGAGGCCGAGGTCGACCCGGCGACCAACGCGACGATCCAGTTCGACTACTTCGGCGCGTGAGGCGCTGCTGTTGCCGAGCGCGGCTTGGCGGGCCAGGCGGAGCCCGATACGCCTAACCCGAATGCCATGCCCTGGCCCGGACCCTCATCAGTGCCCGCGCCGCGGTTGACGCGCGCCCGGAGTTCTCTTAGATTAGAACATAAAGGGAACAAATTATTCGGTTCCCAACTTGCGTTCGATCGTTCGGACATAGGGAATTGGATGTCCAAGGGGCCAAAGGCAATCTCGAGGGGTAAAGTCATGCGCACAAAGACGTCGTTGATCCATGCCGCCGTGATATTCTTCGCGCTTGTCGCTGGCGCGGCGTCGCCGGTCGTCGGCGCGGAATTGATGGGTTTCGGGCCGATCAAGTTCGGCATGACCAAGGAGGAGGCTTGGACCGCCATCGGCGGCAAGGGAAAGTGGGAACAGGAAGGCAAGTGGTTGAGATATGAACATGCGCTCCATGATCACATTGGTCCAACCATCGTTCTCAATGATCTGAAGTTTGAGGTCATTCAGACATTCCACGACAATTTGGCGTCGGACGTCGTCGTCGAGATAACATCAAGAAATATCCACCTCGCATCCTGCGCCACGGAGATGTACTATTTTGTTTCCGCTATCCAGCATAAGTATGGGAAGCCAACGTTGGTGAGGGACAACGTGGTGGACCAGGCCCGAAGTAAGAACGACGTCCAATCCACAACAACGAGCTTTCGCATATTCGCATTCGACGACGAGGCCCTGATCCGGGTCCTTTTCGAAACTTGGGAAGGCGAACCGCCAGATTGGCATTGTAGTCTACAGGTTTGGTACCATCCCCCCGTACCAAACCCCATCCCCTTCTAATTCGTCCAAATGCAGTTTACAGCGGTGAGGATGGAGGTCATTGGACCGCCGTTCTTGTAGGAGCGAAGCATGGTCGAACGTGTGGTCCGCATTGCCATCGACAGTGCGCCGGCAGAGGCCGGCGCACGCCGCGTCGTGCGCTCCCTGGAAGAGATCGGGAGGAAGAGCCGGGAGGTGGCCGCCGGGATCAGCAAGGTCGAGAGCGGCCTTTTGCGCCTCGGGCGGGCGGCGGGTTCCATGGAGAGCGCGCGGCTCGGAACCCTCGGCAATGTCGGGCGTCTCGACCAGGCAAGGACCGGCGCCGTGCCGACAGCCGGCCTTCGGACGGCGAACTTCATTCCGGGCGGCGCGCGGTTGGCGAACGGATCTGGCGGCAACCCGCGAAACGATCCGGCGCTTCGTCAGGCGGCGGCGGTCGCGGCCGGTCCGGTTGCCAAGGGCCTTGCCGAGCTGCTCTTTGCCATCGTCGTCGAGCTGATCGCGGAGGAAGTCAGCCAGCAAATCCGGGCAAGTCTGAAAGCCGAAGCCGCGAAGTCCGGCGCGGAGCAAGCAAAGACCAGCGCCGAGCAGCTTGCGGAACTGTCCAAGCAGCTCGAAAAGGTCCAGGACGATATCCGCGGCTTTGCCGGCAAAATCATCTCTCCAAACGTTCGGGACAAAGCCGCACGCAAGGAGGCCGACTTACTGCGGCAGATCGAGCCGATCGAAAAAGTCATCGAAGAGGACCGCGCGGTAGTTCGAGAAAGGGCATTCTTTGGGCCAGCCGTGCAGCCGCTGGAGGGGACTGCTCTCTTGGTGAATCTCCTGACGGAGAGTCACTCGGACATTCAGGGTACCATGAAAGAGGTCCTGCACCTGATACAGGACCTTCACGATAGGGCGTTTTCCGAACTCCCCGCCGCGCCAACCAAGGAGATCAACGGCTCAATGGGGACATCCGGTCTTCTGCAGCCAGCCGCACCGACTTTTCCCGGCGGGCGTGTAGGTCGGGACGGCGTGGCGAGCCCATTCGGGGCGAATGGCGCAGGCCTGCTCAACGAGCACAACCTTGCCCTCGAGGAGAGCATATCGCTCTTCGCGCGCCTGGAGCCCGAAATCGAGGCCGCGGCGAGCGCCCAAGACATGCTGAACCTTGGCCTCGATCAAGGCGTGCGCAACGGCCGCGAGCTGGGCGAGGGAGCCAGGCGCGCCTTCGCGGATTATGCCGACGCGGCGACGAACGCCGGGGCGCAGATCGAGCAGGCGGTCGGGGGCGCGCTGGGCGGCCTGGAGGACGCGCTGGTCGGCTTCGTGCGGACCGGCAAGCTGGAATGGAAGTCGCTGGTCGACGCCATGATCGCCGACCTGATCCGCCTGTTCATTCGCTCGCAGATCCTGGGGCCGCTGGCGCAAGCCTTCGGGGGCGCTTTAGGCGGCGGAGGCCTTGGTCCCCAGTTCACGGGAACCGGCTTCGATGGGCTGCAGGCGGCGGGCAGCTTTCAGCACGGCGGCACCTTCACGGTGGGCGGCAGCGGCGGACCGGACAGCCGGCTCGTCGCCTTCCGCGCCACGCCCGGCGAGCGCGTCACGGTGACGCCGTCGGGTCGAGGGGCACCGGCGTCCGGCGCCGTGGTCAACGTCAAGGTGATCAACCAGGCCGGCGCCGAGATCGAGACCCGCGAGCAGCCCAACGCCCAGGGCGGGCTCGACCTCCTGGTGCTGGTCCGCCGCGACGTGGAGCAGGACATCCTGAGCGGCGGACGGATCGGCCGGGCGATCGGCCAGACCTTCGGCGCCGGCGTCCGTCCGGTCGGCCGCTGAACCGATAAACTGCCCGGGGATAGTGCCCCGGTGCGGGACTGCCGCCGGTTCGGCGGCGCAAACGTAAAGGCGATCGACATGACAAGTCCCTATGACCTCTTCAAGACCGACCCAGGGATCGAGACCGAGGGCCTCACCCTCGACTACGGCGACTTCCAGATCCGTATCGCGCGGGCCGGCGGCGCCAACCGCGGCTTCGTCCGGGCGCTCGAGGCCAGGCTCAAGCCGTACCGGCGCCAATTGCAGACCGAGACCCTGGACGAGCAGGTTGCCGAACGCATCCTGCGCGAGGTCTACGCCGACCACGTGATCCTCGGTTGGCAGGGCGTGAGCGATGCCGCGGGCAAGCCGATCGCGTTCACCCGCGACAACGTGCTCGAACTGCTTTCCGATTTACCGGAGCTGTTCCGCGACCTGCAGGACCAGGCCGGCCGTATCGCATTGTTCCGAGCGAAGGAGTTGGAAGACGCCAAGGGAAACTCAGCCACGCGCTCCGCTGGCAGCTAGAGTGGGGCGCGAAGGAAGCCTTTCTGGAGCGGGTCGCCGAGATCACCGGCGCGCCGCCGCCGGCGCTCGAGGCCCGGCCGGAGCTCCCGCCGGGACTGGGCCGCTTCATCGAGGCCTTCGACCGGCTCTCGGGTGCGCGGGGCGCGGGCTTCGGCGGGCCGCTTCCGATCCCGCTTTCCGAGATCGAGAGCTACTGCCGGCTGTTCGGCTGGAGCGATCCCGAGGAGACCGGCGACCTGGTCGAGATCGTCCAGGCGATGGATGCGGCCTATCTCGAGGCCTCCGCGCGGCTGCGCGAAGCGGACCGCCAGACCGGGGCCGGTCGGCGGGGCGCGGTCGCCCGGCTCGACGACTTCATGTGATCCGTATTGGAGGCGGGAGGCCCGGTACGGCGCCTTTGCCGCCGACCGCGGGCGTCAGAAGGAGTACCTGAGCCCGGCCATCAGGGTGTGGGTCCTGTAGTCCTTGATGACGAGGCCATCTAGGCCGCCGCTTTCGGTGTCTGTCGTTCCCAAATAGCTGTAGGTCCCCGTAAGAGCGATGCTCGGCGTGAGCTGAAAGGCGACCCCGGCGAGCGCCTGGAAGGCAAAGGTGAAGTTGCCGCTATCGGCCGTCAGAGAGCCGGTTGTCGTCTCGATATCGACATCGAAGTAGGCGAAGCCGATGCCGCCGCCGATGAACGGCCGCACGCCCCGCCCGCCCAGGACCAGGGGCACCTCGAGGTAGCCGTTCAACATCGCGGTAAAGAGCCCGATGTAGCTCTCGTCCAGGGGTTGGTCGACGCTTAGGATCTCGAGATCGTCGACTTCGGTTTGGCGCCACGCCAACCCGAGCTCGCCCCGGAAGTAGTCGGTTATGTAGTAGCCGGTTGCCACCTCGACGGCCCAACCGGGGTCGAACGTCAGTTCGGGGGCACTACCAAAGTACTTAGCGTGGTTGTCATCCGGCTTGAACATGCCGACGCGCGCTTCGACATAGGCGCCGCCCCCGGCCGCCTCTTGGGCCAGCGCCTGGTAGGGCAGCAAGGCGACGAAAAGGGCCGCGGCAAAGGTATTTCGCAACATCGGAGGCTCCGGGTTTCGGTCGGCGAAACAAACGTGCGGGGAGCCTAGTCCGATATAGTTGAGTGAAGGTTAATTCCGCCGCCAAGGCCAGGTAACGACAGCCCATTCAAGAAGGGGATGGAAATGGCGAGACGCTATCGACGCTTCGTTAAAGAACCGGTGATCGGGCTGCCAGAGCCCTGCAAAGACACTGGCGAATGCGGTCCGGACGGCCTCGTTATCCCTTCGGTGCAGCGCGCCATCCGAACTCTCGCCGGTCTCGATCAAGCGCCTTGCCGGCCTGCCGATGCGGGCGCTCGCCCCGGGGGGCGCTGAGCCATGGCGAACCCGACCTGGCCAGCGAGCTTGCCCCAGCTGGTCGCTGTCGACGGCTACGGCGAGGGTCCGCCCGACACCACGGTGCGGACCCGGATGGACGCGGGCCCGGCCAAGGTGCGCCGGCGCTTCACCGCCGGGGTCCGGCCGCTCTCGCTGCAGCTCGACCTGGACGGTGCGCAGGTCGAGGCCCTGGACGGCTTCTTCGGGACTACCCTGCTGGGCGGCGCGCTCGCCTTCGACTGGGTCCATCCCAGGACGCAGGCGGCGGCGACCCTGCGCTTCGTCCGGCCGCCGGCCTACCGCCCGCTGGCCAGCGATGCGGCCTGGCAGGCCGTCCTGCAGCTGGAGATCCTGCCATGAGCCGGAAGACAGGGATCAGGGATCAGGGATCGGAAGGCCGGCTGATACCCGATCCCGGACCTCTGACTTTTGGAGCGGAGCGATCCCGTGTCGCGTAGCGTCACCCTGACCACCCGCCAGGCGCTCTATGCCCAGGAGACGGGCGAGGTCTTCCTGGTGCTGCTGACGATAGATCACGCGGACCTGGGCGCGCCGATCCGCGTGAGCTCGGACGCGGTCGATACGGTGAGCCGGGGCAACACCTTTCTCGCCTTTCCGTTCCAGCTGTCGCTGCCCGACGATACGGACGGCCGGCCGCCGAGAGCGCGGCTCACGATCGATAACGTGGACCGGACGGTCGTCCAGACGCTGAGATCAATCGCCTCGGCGCCGACGGTCCTTATCGAGGTGGTGCGCGGCGCCGACCCGGATACCGTCGAGGCCGCCTTCCCGGACTTCGAGCTCTCCAACGCCACCTACGACGTGCTGACGGTGCAGGGCGACCTGACGCTGGAGTCGTTCCTCCGCGAGCCCTACCCGGCGGCGCAGTTTACGCCGGCAGGCTTCCCGGGTTTGTTCTGAGGTTAGAGGACAGAGGGCAGGGGACAGACGACAGATGAGCAAGCCGCCGGCCTGGGCTGCAGAATACATCGGGATCCCGTTCCTGGAGCGCGGGCGTGACCGGACGGGCTGCGACTGCTGGGGACTGGTGCGCCTAGTCCTTGCCGAGCGCTTCGGAATCGAGTTGCCGAGCCACGCCGGCGACTACGACACGGTCAAGGACCATGGACGAATCGCAGGACTTGTAGGGCAGAGCAGGCACGACCAGTGGTTCGAGGTGTGGTCGCCTCTGTCATCTGGCCTCTGTCATCTGTCGGCCGCGCCCGGCGACGTTGTGCTCTTGCGCCTCAGCGGCTTACCGATCCACGTCGGCCTCGTCGTGGCGCGCGGCTGGATGCTGCACGTCGAGGCCAAGGTGGATTCGGTCCTCGAGCGCTTCGACGGGCTCGAGTGGCAACGGCGGGTATTGGGGATCTACAGGTATCGGGGGCCGGAAACGCGATGCAGCAAATGCAGCTGATGCCTGATTCCGGTCGTCCGGTCCCTGGACGAGTGCGGCTGACGGCCCGCCCGCATCCCTTCGGCGCCGGGCGCGCGGACATGGCGGTCGAGGCCGGGCCGACGATCGCCGAGATGCTGGAGGTTGCCCAGGCCGACCCGGTGCTGCGGCGCCATGCCGCCATTTATCTCGGAGACCACTTCGTGCCGCGCGAGAGCTGGCACCGCGTCCGGCCCAAGCCGGGCACGCAAGTGACGGTCACCGTGGTCCCGCAAGGCGGCGACAACGCCAAGGTGCTGCGCACGGTTTTGACCATCGTCGTCATCGCCGCCAGCGTCTACACCGGCAATTACGTGGCGGGATTGGAGGGCAGCAGTGCGCTCCTCGGTGGCCTCGCACAGGCGGCCGTCAGCATCGCGGGCACCCTCGCGATCAACGCCTTGGTGCCGCTGCCCAAGCCGCAACTGTCCGACCTCTCGGGCGACCCGCGCAGCTCGGGATTCCTGTCGGGCAGCCGCAATCGGCTCAACCTCTTCGGCGTGGTGCCGCGGGTGCTCGGCAGGCACCGCATGACGCCGCCCTTCGCCGCGCGGCCCTTCACCGAGGTGGCGGGCGACGATCAGTTCCTGCGCATCCTGCTGTGCTGGGGCTATGGCCCGCTCACCCAGCCGGCGGCGCTCAAGATCGGCGAGACGGCGGTCGAGGAATTCGAAGACGTGGAGGTGGAGCACGTCCAGGGCTTCGGCCCGGACCCGCGCGCCTTCGCGCCCGCCGACGTCGACCCGGCCGGAGACAGGATCACGGTGCCGGCCCACGGCTTTCTAGAGGGCCAGATCGTCGAGGTCACCAGCGACACCGCCCTGCCGGGCGGCCTGGCGGCGAGCCCGCAGATCTTTGTGCCGGCCGACGTGAACACAACCGCCGACCGGATCTCCATCGCGGGCCACGGCCTGGCCGACGGCCAGCCGGTCGAATTCGAGACCGACGACGCCCTGCCGGGCGGGTTGAGGAGCGAGGCTAGGTATTTCGTCGTGGGGAGCGCCCAGAACGACTTCCAGGTGTCCTCTGCGCCCGGCAGCGCGCCCGTCGACCTCGCGGACGGCGGTGCCGGCAGCCACGGCTTGCGCGCCGGCCATTTTGTCCTGGACGCCATGGCGAACGACTTCCAGCTCGAAACCGCCCAGGGGGGCGGCGTGCTCGACCTGACCAGCCAGGGCAGCGGGGCCCACACGGTCCGGCGGATGGCCGAACGGATCACACTCTTTACCGAGGACGTCTTCGAGCAGGGGCTCTCGGTTGC
>Ga0224504_10000427_pt1 | contig 18841 bp, 17 predicted proteins | sample SF_Oct11_sed_USG_3_FD_170160 | JGI IMG/M metagenome (GOLD analysis project Ga0224504, IMG submission 170160) | Sediment microbial communities from San Francisco Bay, California, United States - SF_Oct11_sed_USGS_24 | ecosystem: Environmental > Aquatic > Marine > Sediment | place: USA... | reverse complement strand
TGCCACAATAGTTTATTTTGTACTTATTTATATTTTTTCAAACCTAGCTGCTTTTGGAGTTGTTCAGGCTATTTCATTAAAAACAGGTAAAGAAAATATGGATGATTATAATGGTTTGTACAGAACTAATCCAAAACTAAGCTTGGTAATGATGCTGGCTTTATTTTCGTTGGCTGGAATACCTCCAGTTGCCGGATTTTTTGGTAAATTCTTTTTATTTACCGCAGCAGCAAGTAAGGGATATTATTTATTGGTGTTTTTAGCCGTTGTAAACGTAACCATTTCACTTTACTACTACCTGTTAGTAATTAGAGCTATGTTTATTAGAACGAATGAAAATCCAATTCCTTTTTTCAACAACAAACTATACATGCGTTTAGGGTTGCTCATTACCGTAATTGGTATTTTAGCCCTGGGTTTATACAGCCCGTTGTACGATTATATTTATGAATTAAGCAATGTTTTTAATTAAGAAACTATGGCATTAGCAGGAAAACACACCTTTGGAAGTATTGGAGAAACAAGAGTCACTTTTGTTGAAAAGAAAATTGATGAGAATAGAAAAGATTTTTTAATAAAACTCTTAGAACACAATGGTTTTGAAGTAATTGTACAAGAAGAAAAAAGAAAAACGGAAGAGGAGCCTCAATTATACACTATTGCTGTAACCGATATGGTTTTTAATCCAACTATTTGGGTATTTCAACGAAAATTAAAAACTTTTGACGGTAAAAAAGTTACCCAAGATTATTGGAATCAGATTTCTGAAGATACAAACCCTATGTACTGGAAAAACTCGTAATAAATTTTAGTAATAACTTAAAAAAGGGCTCATCTATTATTAGATAAGCCCTTTTTTATTGCTAAAATTTCTATTTGTAAAAACAACTATATCCGATAATTATTGTTTTGTTAATACCATAATTATTCCCTCTCCATCAGTAATGGTAAGCCTATTCCCCAAAATAAAATAAGTATCAGTGGACATTTCACCATCATTTTCTCTGATCAGTTTATTTCCATCGGTACTCCAATTAAAACTAGTAGATTCTGTTTGAGCATTACCATCAATAGTAACAGATATTACAATTTTACCTGTAAAATCCGATTCAAAAACAATGGCTATACTGGCTTCATTACCACCTATTGATTCTGCCATTTCCCAAGTTCCAACTAATGCGTTAACATCATCACTGTCAGTACAAGAGATACACATAGTTACCGCCATAAACATAACCAATACACACTTCATTTTATTCATAAATTTTTTATTTAACTGTTTAAAAACCTCTACTCATATGGCTTTTCGAGAACCGCCTGTTTTTACAATAGTTTCAACTCTATTTCTATTTATTACAAACCCAAAATTACACAATAATGCAGTCAAAAAAAATGAAATTTTATTCAAAGTACTAAAAAAGAATCCTCCTTACTGAAATCATATTATTGAAAAAACAATTCAAAGTATCTGTCATTCTTTAAAACAGAAAAAAAGGATTCATCTAAAATAGATGAATCCTTTTTTTTTAGATAATTTACTTGTTAGTAAAAATAATAACTTCACCATCTAAAGGCAATAAATATTGAATGGGATTGTTATTGAATAAATCCATCTCAAAAATATTATTTTTTTAATTATATAATTGTTTTACCAACATAGATTAAAACATATCCTTTTTCAATTCTAAAATTGTCTTCAAGCGATGCAATAATATGTATCACCCCGTCATTATCTTTTAAGAACATTGGTGAGGCTTGCTGCTCTTCATTTATTTCAGCTATTAATTCTAAATAATGCTTGTGAGAACTCACAATAACTTCGTTAACCAATGGAAAATCTCTCACAATTTCACTTAAATTTAAAAAATCATCCTTGTGTGTAAATAAGTCTTTTGCCTTGTTATTTCTATCGAGCAATTCTTCAGTAGAAATAATTCTAAAGGCACCTTTTTCACCAAATATAGGTGCGAATTTTTCAATAGCATATTCGTTTACGGTACCCCCACCAGTTAAAGCCAACAAATATCCAATATCGTTGAATTCAATATTCTCGGCTAATTCATCTGAGTAAATATCGCCTTGGATAGCCTCCAAATCAAGTGACTTTGCTTTCTCAATATGATTGGCATTATTATCTATTAGCACAACTCTTCTTCCATTTTTTTGCAAATAATTAGCAATTAATCGTGAAAAATTGGTAGCTCCAATAATCATAATACCATCAGATGATTTTAAAAACACCCGCAATATCTTTGCGAAAAAACGAGCTGTAGTTGCATTTAAAAGTACTGTTCCCAGCACTATCATAAATACCATTGGTGTAATATATTCTGCATTTAGTTCGCCCAGCATCTCTAATTTTAATCCAAAAAGTGATGCTATTCCTGCGGCCACTATTCCACGTGGCCCAACCCAACTAATAAAAACTTTTTCATTGAATTTTAACCCAGAACCAGCAGTACTTAAAAATACACCTATAGGCCTCAATACAAAAATCACAACACCAAATAGCATTAACGTTTCCCATCTGTAAAGTAATAACAGGTCATCAACACTAATGTTGGCTGACAATAAAATAAATAGAATTGATATTAAAAGAATGCTTAACGATTCTTTGAAATAGAGAATTTCTTTTATTTCTGTCAATTTCATGTTTCCAAGAACCATTCCCATAATTACCACTGCTAGTAAACCCGATTCGTGTGCAAATAAATCAGATAAAACAAATACAAATAATACACTAGCCAGAGTAATTACATTTAGTAAATAATGTGGAATTAATTTTAATTTCAAGCCATAAAACAGTGAATAAGCAGCGGTAAATCCAATGGAGGTTCCAATAATTACAATTTTAGCAAACTCTATCAATGCCTCTTTTGTATAATCATATCCCTGACCAACACTGATAAATTCAAACACCAAAACCGAAACCAACGCTCCTATAGGATCTATTAGAATACCTTCCCACTTTAATACAGCTGAAACATCTTTTTTCAAAGGAATGTTTCTTAAAATAGGCCCAATAACAGTAGGACCTGTAACTATTATTAAAGCTGAAAACAGAAATGAAATATCCCAATTTAAATCAAAAATATAATGTGCAGCAATACCTCCTCCCAAAAAAGTAACAGCCGACCCCAAGGTAATTAATTTTCCAATTACAGGTCCTACATTTAAAATCTCTTCTTTTTTAAGCGTAAGTCCTCCTTCAAAAAGAATAATACTAATGGCTAAGGAAACAAAATTAAATAAACGTTCTCCAGGAAATAACCCCTCTGTTCCATTCCATACTGGCTGAATCCATTGATTACCATCTTCTGTGAAAAAAGTTGAAATTGGCCCTACCATTAAGCCTATTAAAATTAAAGGTAAAATTGCTGGAATTTTAAATTTCCAAGCAACCCAATAGGCAACAACGCCTAAAATAATAATAGCAGCAAACTCTAACATTTATTCAATTTTTATAAGTAGCAATATACTTATAATTTACCATTCGTTAAATGGTTTTTTAACAATGCTTTATTATGCCGTTTATATATTCTAAAAAACTGAAGTTCACTACCAAATTTAGTTTTTTAAATAAGGTATATCTACTAAACCACTTGTTTCAACAATTGAAATTTAATTTGCAAATTAATCCTCCACTATAACCATGTTATTATTCTTCTTTTTCATCAATATAATACGTTGAATCATCGGGTCTAAAAGCTCTATTAAACCAAAGAGGTCTTCGCTCACCATTTGGTCCAGGAGCCGGACGCGTCATAGCCAACCACTCTTTATAAACCTCGTGAGATTTGTTGGTATCTACAAATATATCACCATATTTTTCATCCTTTCCCGGTTTTTCAATCCGTACCCTTTGATGCCAACAATGCATTCCACTAATTGGATCTGGATGTACCGCATGTGTAATGTTTTGATGTACGCCGCCGTCTTTCCAAAAAATACGTTTTGAGTCTTTATCGTGTGATTCAAAAGGTTTTATTCCCGAAATCGTATTCATTTTCCAACCACCATTTCCATTATTTTCAATATTCACGGTGTTGGTTGCCCAACGGTTTCCTATTTTATCTTGCGGCCTTCGCCAACGCCCAATATGATGTGAACAAGCAACAACACCTGGTTTCATACTTTGTGTTACCCAAACTTTGTCAATAAAATATCCTATATCCGTATTTAATTTCACAGTATCACCGGTTTTAAATCCCCATTTTTTTGCATCATTTGGGTGCATCCAAATTGGATTTCTATTGGATATTTCCACCAACCATTTTGCATTTCCAGAACGCGAATGAATCAATGTTGGCAATCTAAAAGTTGGCACCAACACATATTCTCCTATTGACTTATCTAAAATATCATTGTGAATATGGCTTTTTATATATTTTGGTGTGGCATATTCTGGCCATTTCCAATCGACCATAGTTTGTGAGTAAAACTCATTTTTACGTGATGGTGTTGGAAAACCTACACAGGCTTTTCCTTCAATCATAACGCCAATAGCTTTTCCGTTTTTTGAAATTACATCTGTTTCTGCATCTACTTTTGAGCCTTTCAATTGTTCAGCTGAAAGTTCATTTTCATTTACTTTATACGATTCTCCTTTTTCAATTTCAAATGCACCATATTTTTGCATGTATTGTAATTCGGTCAATCCTTCTGTCTTTGCTTTTTCTGGTAAGCCCTTTACACGTTCAAAAATGTATTGATAATATTCATCTATGGTTATTTTTTCTCCTGGACGGTATGGAGATTCAAAATGTTTGCGAATACCCATACTTCCATCTGGGTCAATTCTCCAAGATAGTTCAATAAAAAATTCATCTTCTTCCCATACTTCACCTGGGTTTGCTTCATAGGTTAAGTTAACAGGTTTCCCATTTCTACGTGCAGCTTCTCTTAAAACAGGCTGACGAAATGCGATCCAAGTTCCACCGTGGGTGGCATAACTATTCAAATCATGACGTTCAGATGCCATACCCATTGGCAACACAAAATCTGCATAAAAAGCGGTTTCATTCCATGTTGGTGTTAAAGCGGCATGCAATCCGAATTTTGATTCGTCAGCAAGCATTTCCATCCATGTAAATCCATCAGGATAGGTCCACACAGGGTTAAAAACTCTTGAGAAATACACATCCATTTTACCTCTCCCTTCTTTTAAAAAGTGTGGTAATAGCTGGCTCATTTCAAAAAACGCCATTGGATATTCTTTTGGGAAATGAATTTCATTCCACTTCTTTTGCGGCTTTGGTGGATTGGGTTGTGTTGGTTTGAATTTATTCCAAGAATTAGGAGAAGTTCCTCCTTTTGCTCCTACAGCTCCAACCAATGTAGTTAAAAAATGTAAACAACGCGCTACAGCCCAACCTCCAAGGTTTGAGGCGCCGGCCGCACGCCAGTTATGCGATGCAAATCGCTCACCAGCTTCTCCAATTTTATGTGCAATTTCAACAATCATTTCAGCTTTTACACCAGATTCTCTCTCAGCATATTCAGGGGTAAATTGTTTGTACTCATCAATCATTGCTTTAATATAATTCTCAAAATTCACCTCTTTTTCAGAATGTCGTGCCTTTAAATATGCTTTCCAGTTTGTCCAGTTTTCTAAATATTTTCTATTATACAAACTTTCTTCTAAAATAATTAAAGCCATTGCTAACAGCACCGCCGCTTCGGTTCCAGGATATGACGGCAACCAATAATCGGACATACTCGCAGTATTTGATAAACGAGGATCCATAGTGGCCAACTTTGCCCCTTTCATTTTTCCTTCAATTATACGCTGCGCATGTGGATTGAAGTAATGGCCTGATTCTAAATGTGCGGAAACCAATAAAATAAATTTAGCCTCTGCGTGGTCTGGTGATGGACGATCATATCCGTACCATAAATTATATCCAAAACGAGCTCCTGAAGAGCAAATATTGGTATGCGAATTATGACCATCAATTCCCCAACCTTGTAAAATCCAGTTCATGAATTTTTCATTTCCTGGTCTACCAACGTGGTAAGCAATTTCATTGTGGCGATCTTCTAATATGGCTTTTCTAATTCTTGTAGCAATGGTATCCAAAGCATCATCCCAAGAAACACGCCCCCATTCTCCATCACCTCTTTTTCCTTTTCTTTTCAAAGGAAATAAAATTCGATCCGGATCGGTAATTTGATTAATTGTTGCGGGTCCTTTTGCACAATTTCTACCTCTACTTCCGGGGTGATATGGGTTTCCTTCAAACTTTTTAACCTCTTGAGTTTCCTTGTCTATAAAAGCGGTTAAACCACACGCACTTTCGCAATTAAAACAAGTTGTAGGTACAATTTGATACGTTTTCTTTTCTTTTCTAGGCCACACTTTTGGATTGTATTCGACCCAATTATCCCATTTTTCAGGTGGAGGGAAATTCTCATACATTTTGGCAACTTCTTCATCAGAAAATTGACGCATATCTGTATCAAATTCTTGATATCCTTCTTTATGCAGATTTGGAATAATTCCAATTTTTTCTGCTATATTTTCAATGAATGATGGTTTTTTATATCCCATGACTTTTTATATTTTAAATTAAGCTAATGGAATTCTTTGTGGCGCTTCCACCCAAATTTTCTCTGTTGCTACTATTCCAATTAAAACCAATATTGCCGATCCAATTAATAAGGGTTTTGTTGTTTCTGCATTTCCCATTAATAAAAACATCAATGGAATTAGATTACCAATAATTACTGAAACTATCCAAAATAAATTTCTGTAACGTCCTTTGGTAATCATAGTTACTACTTTTTTTGCTGAGGTTGTTGGATGCGTAATGGTAAGTTCAGTTGTTAATGTAAATAGGTTTACCACAAGAGCTACAATGAGTGTATTTGTTAATATGCTCATCCAATTTTCGTTTCCAAAAAACAATCCTGCCAGTACAAATATGGAAACCCCGGCCATAATACTATGCACCAACATATGCAAAGGTAGTGTTGGACTTTGCCAAAAATCTCGTCCTTTTGCTTGCGCAAATAAAAATGCTGTGTAAATGGCTAATAACATGGCGAAAGCAGCTGTAATCCATAATAAAATCATTTCAGGAAAATGCCATTCAAAATAAATAGCAACTCCCCAAACCGTTACCAATAATCCAAAAATAGATATGGTATAACCACCTTTTACCAACCATGAGTTCCACTGCGGACGCAATAAAACATTTAAAAATCTATCTGGTCTATCTAAATCCATTACCAAGAACAAGCCCGTTAAAGCCAACCCTACCAATGAAATTCCTACCGACCAAAGTTTGGCTGTTGAAGATACTTCATAGCCTAATACAATTGCCAAGAACGGAATTAAAAAAGCGCCAGCTGCAATGGCTTTTGTAAACACATAAGCAGAAACTTCCCAGCCCCAAAGAATTCCTTTATCAGGCGTGTCATAAACTCTACGTGCTTTACCTGTTAACACATCAATATAATTTGGGTTCTCTGTTTCTTTTCTTTGATAAGCCGCTTGAATATCATTGTCTATTGTCATTTGTAATAAATCTACATCTCCATTTGTATGTAACATTTTTTCAGCAGCTTTAGCATAATGACCAACGCCCCTTGCCTGTGAATTCCACAACCAAGCTCCCGATTTATCTGTTGCTTCAGGTATTAGTGATGCATCATCGCCATCAATATAAAATAGATTTGGATTGGTACCTTTTTCAGGCTTACGAACTTTCACCGCCTGACGTGATAACAATTCTGAAATTTCTGTATTTGGATTTTCCATATCTCCAGCAACAATTGCATGTTCTGGACATACCGTAACACAAGCAGGTTCACGGCCAACATCAACCCTATGAGCACAGTAGTTACATTTTGCAGCTGTATTATTGTCAGGGTCAATATATAAAGCATCATAAGGGCAAGCTTGCATACAAGATTTACAACCTATACAACGGTTATTATCAAAATCTACAATACCATCATCACGCGTGTAAAGTGCTTCTACCGGACAAATTTCAACACAAGGCGCATCTGTACAATGGTTACAACGCATAACAGAAAAAATTCTACGTGTGTTGGGAAAAACTCCTTTTTCAACTTGCTTAACATAGGTTCTGTTAACACCCACCGCAACATCATGCTCTGATTTACATGCTGTTGTACAAGCATGACAACCAATACACTTTCGGTTGTCAATTATAAAACCGTACTTCATATTTATTATATAATAGTTTGATTACTAACAAATTTAGGAATTGGAAAAAGGAGTTTTGTAACCAGAGTCACACAATTAAGCGTATTTTAAAAATAATCAATCCACCTATTAAAATGAAATGACTTATTTTTGCTTAACTATATTAAGAACATATGAAAATTCAGGTTTTGTTTTTTGGGATTACAACAGATTTAGCAGGGAAAAGTTCAATTTCACTGACCGTTTCTGAAAACACTACGGTGTATGAACTAAAAGAGATTTTAAAATTAAATTACCCTAATTTAAAAAACATTCATGATTTTGCCATTGCAGTAAATGAAACTTATGCAGATAATAATTTGGATTTATCTGAAGGAAATGTAGTGGCTATTATTCCACCCGTAAGTGGGGGTTAGGCTCGTAAATATTTTTTATCTATGTAGAAAGTTCCAAAAGGAAGTACGGATGCCGCCAATATTATTAAAAAAGTTTTCGCTTTCCATTCCATTTGACCTTTTAAATAAAAAGCCAAGAACATATAAGCCATAAATAAAATTCCGTGTGGCATGCCTAATAACTTTACAAAAGCGTCATTATCTCCCCAATATTTAATTGGTGTTGCAATAAATAATAACAACAAATAAGAAGCTCCTTCTAAAACGCTTACAATTCTAAATATTTTCTTCATTAAAGTCAAATAATAATTACGAAGCAGCAAAAATACATTTTTGATTTGTTAACTTTGACAAATTTCAATTAAAATAATGGGACATAAAACATCTATAAAAATAACTTCAAATAAGCTAAATCAACAAGATTGTTACAATTTTGTACAAGATGGATCTTGCGGTGGCATTACTGTTTTTATAGGAACGGTTAGAAATGCAACCAAAAATAAATCTGTAACCTTGCTTGATTTTAGTGCTTATGAACCGATGGCATTAAAAGAAATGCAAAAAATTGCTGCCTTGGCTTTGGTGAAGTTTGATATTCATAAAATGGCCATTCACCATGCTATTGGAAGACTAAAAATTGGTGAAATTCCAGTAATAATTGCCGTTTCTTCGGCGCATAGAAAAGCTGCTTTTGAAGCTTGTGAATTTGCCATTGATACCTTAAAAGAAACGGTGCCTATTTGGAAAAAAGAACATTTTGAAGATGGTGAGGTATGGGTGAATTCACACCCTTAAACAATCTTCATTTGTTTTAATAAAAAGGAAGCATTCATGTTTTTACAAACCCCTTGTTTTAATTTGTAATCAAAATTTAATTGATTGTTAATTATCTCTGCATCAAAATAATAATTTTCAATAGCTGTTAATTCATTTTCTATTTCGCATAAACTCAAATCATGAGTGGCAATAATCCCGGTTGAATTTGAAGCCACAAGCTTTTGTACAAATTTTTTAGAACCAATGGCCTTGTCGGTACTATTGGTACCTTTTAAAATTTCATCTAGAATAATAAAATAGTCTTCATTTACAATTTCATCAACAATAAATTTTAACCTTTTTAATTCAGAAAAAAAGTAAGACTCGTCATCAGCCAAAGAATCTGTTGTTCGCATACTTGTAATCAATTTTATAGGTGAATACTCAAACGTACGCGCACAAACTGGCAAACCCATATTTGCCATTACAATAGACAATGAAACCGTTCTTAGAAAAGTACTTTTCCCAGCCATATTTGCCCCTGTGACAATAAAAAATTGTTGATTCTCAATTTTAAAATCGTTGTTAATTCTCACCGTATCTTTCAATAAAAAATGTCCTAAATCTTTTGTTGATATAACCGTATTGCTTTTGTTAATTTTTGGAAAGGTATAATTAGGGTGGTTAAAAGCAAAGGTTGCCAATGAATTTTGAGCATCAAAAAAAGCAATTACTTCAAACCAAATTTCAACTTTCGTTTTATAGGTTTCAATCCATTTTTCAATTTTATATACCTGCATTAAATCCCACAATAAAAAACCGTTTCCAACAAAAGCCACAATCAAATTATTGCGTTGATCTAATGCATCTAACATTTTTGAAAACTCTGCAAATATGGCTGATGCCTTACGTGTTTCAGTTTTAATTTCTTGTTGTTTCTTTATTAGAACCGGTGTTTTAAAAGAGGTTGTTTCAATTTCGTTTAGCAATTGGTTGTACTGCTTAAAAGTTTCTTTGGTTTTACTTGAATACACATACAAAACATTTACCTTTTTTAAAAAAGCGCCCGAAATTCCCAAGCCTAAAAACAACCAAAGAACAACAACTATAAATGGAATGATTTTAAAAATGGCCAAACAAATCAATATTCCAGAAATTATTGAAAAAACCAAAGGCAACACAGCTAGCAACTTTGGGAATACGGCCTTGTAATCATGAATCCATTTTACAATTTCTTTGGCTGAAAATTCCACTTTAACCAAGCTTGCCAAAGCTGAAAATTGTTGCCTCCAAGCTGGCTTTTCACTTAGTTCTTTAATACTGTATTGTTTTTCTTTTATATTACAAATATCATTTTCAGTTAAATAATTTGCAAAGGTTGTTTTCCCCTCCTGCGTTACCGTTCTATTACAATATTGGAAAAAAGATCGTTTTCCAAATAAATCAATATCGTAACTATAAAAGTGATTTTGATTAATAAATTCATCTCCTTGATCCAACGTCGAAAAATTTCCATTTAATACTTTTAGTTCAGTATTATTTATTTCGAGCAAGGCTTTATTAAAACTTCTATTATATTGTAGTTTACCATGTCGCAGAATTAAAAATAAAAAAGTAATAGCCCAAAGTACAGCTATAAATACCATAATTTTAACATTCCCCCTAAATATATAAACACCCAAAACGGTACTTACAAAAAGAATAAAACGTATGGTGCTAGAAACTGATAATTGTTTTTTTATGCTTTTTAACTCTTGCTCAAAATATAGCTTTTGAGAGGTATAAAATTCAATTGGTTTTTGCATTTAATAATTATTTATGCCTTCAAACAGACTTAAAACCGAAAGGTTCGAATATTTTTGTTTTAATTTTAATGTAATATCGTAACTTGAAATGCCTTTGTTACAAACAATAATATACTGCTTATTAAAATTTGGAGTAAATTTAGCTAAATCAAATTCTTTATGAGGAATTTTTTGATGAACTTTAAAAGGAATGTTTGTTTTCAAATTATCAATTACGCTCACAATTTCAATCTCTGGGTTCGCAAGTATTTTATTTAACTCTGACGATGAAATTAACAAATTACTATCCTGATTTTTACAATACGACTCAGAATAAATAGAATTTTCAAAAATGTTTTCAATATTTATGGAATCATTTTTTTTTAATTTCATTTTAAATTGAGTATTCTCCAATGCATTATAAATTAACAATTGATTGACTAATAAACTTCCCGCTTTAGTAATCAATTTAATTACTTCATTTACTTGTAACATAGCAATAAAACCAACAATAGGATTCATAGTTCCAGCCGCTTCGCAATTAGGAATATCAGTCGCTATTTTTGGAAATGCATCGCGTAAATTACATGTGTAATTCCCCTTATTATCAAGTACATTAAATGTTGCCACATAACCATCAAACTTATATAATGACCCATAAACCAATGGCTTTTTTGCTATTACACAAGCGTCGTTAATTAAGTATTTAATTTGTAAATTATCAGTGCCATCCACCACTATATCATAGCGTGAAATTAATGACAATATTGAACTTTTATCAACAGCTTCATCGGTAACATTTACCTTTGTAAAAGGTGTTCTTTTTTGGATCTCAGAAGCCAAAACAGCAACTTTTGAATGCTGAATATCATCTGATTTAAAAAATACTTGACGATGTAAATTTGAAACAGAAACATTATCAAAATCAACCAAATGCAACGTTCCAACTCCACTTGTAGCCAAATAAATGGCTACTGGACCTCCCAAACCACCACAACCAATTATCAAAACTTTTGCTTTTTGTAAAAGATCTTGACCGTTCACACCTATTTCCGATAAGGTGGTTTGACGTTTAAAATATTCAGATTTAGAGATTTCCATTATCACTTCTTAATAATCGCTTTTCCTGCTTCATTTATAAAATACTTTTCTTCACTTATTTGGAAAAAATTCGCTAACTCTTTAAGATACAATAAATACTGTATATCGCCAAATCCATATATCGTCTCTTTGTGTTGCCAAATCAATAATTTTTGAACTATTTCCTGCGCAGTATGAGCCGATGAATTAATAATATCTAAAATTTTATATTGAATTTCATTTAATCCACCTTCAATTGGAAATCTTTTTAAATGCGTTTCAATTGCTCCTTGGAAATATTGAAACTTTGTATTCTTAAAATTGAATTTTTTTAATTTTTCTATGTTGTTTTCAACATAAATATTCCAACATGCAGTTGCAAATTCAAGGTTTGTTTTAGATAATTTAATACGATTTTCGTACAACGTTACAAATTGATTAGCGTTAAAATCAGATAGCGATTGCAACAGGGATTTTCCGTTCACTATACCTGTACATACCAATGTATAGTTTATTGTTTTTCGAAAATTTTTATATAAATAAGCGCATAAAGCCATGAGGTTCACTTGGCAAAACAAATCAAATTCGAACCACATAACCAGCTCATTGCAATTAGACAAATCTTCTAATTTCATCAACTCTTTAATTGTTTTATCAAAGTATTCAATTTTAGAAACGCCTAGTTCTTCATCAAAAAAATCCAATCTTTTTTTCCAAAATACATCACTTCCTACTTTTGCACAAACAGGACCATCACAAAGCATTTCTCTCCAAACAACTATATCTCCCTGAATACCTGAAGCTAATAAATTTGGCACTACCGCATCTCCGTTTACAACATGAATTGTTTTAGCCATTTATTTCTTTCTGTGCATTTTTATAATCTTCGGGAGTATTGATATTGCGAATAAAATCATCCTTAATTTCCACAATTTCGATGTCAGAATTTATCAATACTTTACGCGGACAAGAATACCCTTGTGCTAAATAATTTAACAATAAAGGGTAACTTTTAGGTTCCCAAATGGTAATTAAAGGCTCTGGAAATTCTTTATTTTCACCTTTTATAGTAGTGGCTACTTTTGATGGATTTCGATGTTTTAACAACAACTGAATCACTTCATCGGTTACAAATGGTACATCTGTAGCTATTACCAGCCAGCCAACATTTGGGTTTTCCTGAAAAGCAGAGCAAATGGCTCCAAAAGGTCCTAAACCAATAAACTTGTCAGTAATTTTATTTTCAATTGAAATTTCCTGCTCTTCACGAACTGACAAATACGTTTTTAAATGATTCTTCTCTAACATTTCAATGGCTACATCACGTTGATTTTTACCAAAAAAATTAAGCCTCCCCTTATCTGAACCCATTCTTGTACTTTTTCCACCTGCTAAAACCACCCCTTGTATTGGTGCTATTTTCTCTTTAATTAAGTTTTCAATATGTTTTGATATTTTTTCAACTTCATCTATATGATAACACAACAGGTTTTCAATTTGTGGATTGTGTGCAACTAAAAAATCAAAATATTTTGATTCGTTTGTTAATTTTACAACAAATTGTATATTATTTAACTGGTCTAGCCTTTTTTTAACAGAGTCTTCTTTTTCATTGTCTAAAATTAGAATCTGCTTTGTTCCTTGATAGTGATTTCCGTTAATAAACAGATAATCATATTGCGAAAATTGGACACGTTGGTTGAACTTATTTACACCTCTTTTCAAAGAAACATTTGCCGTTCCCTTTTGATGAAATGTATAGGTTTCAATATTTGTAATTTCAATATTTTTATTATGTGAAGCATCAAAATAAGCCAGTTTATATTTTGATAACTTCGAAGAAACGTTTTCAACCAAATTTGAAATTACATTACATTTTGCGCCAACAATTGAAATTTCATTGGGTGCAAAATTATCGTTATCTCTTAATTTTAGTTTTGCATGTTTTTGATGTTTACCCATTTTTTATATCGCTTTTACCTCCTGACTTCTCAATCAATTTAACCTCATTAATTATCATTTTTTGCGAAATGGCTTTACACATATCATACACCGTTAAGGCTGCAATATTTGCTCCTGTAAGCGCCTCCATCTCAACACCTGTTTTCCCTTCAATGGTAACCGTGCACCAAATTTCAATATGCTCTGCATCTACAATTTCAATATCAATGTCTACCCCATTAATTAATAACGGATGACACATAGGAATTAATTCTGAAGTTTTTTTTACCGCCTGAATTCCAGCAACAATAGCCGTTTGAAAAACAGGTCCTTTTTTTGTTATTAATTCATCATTCTGAAAATTAGAAATAATTTCAGTTCCTAAAAACATACTTGCAATGGCAGTTGCTTTTCGTTTGGTAATTTTTTTATCACCAACATCAACCATCTTTGGTTGGTTTTTTTTATTGATATGAGAAAATTTATTTTCCATAAATAATGCTGTTTATTCGATACTTTGAGATCTTATTACTTTGCTTTTTCAAACTCAATACTTCTCTGTATTTGCTCTTCTAGAACCCAATTAAAATCAAATCTATCTTTAAGAAATTCAGCAATAGGTCCAAGACCAATTTCTGCTCTTCTCTTATCTATATTTATTGGGTCAAATACAGGCCAAACGTTGAAACTTTTAGTTTCTGGATAGTATTTCATTTGCCCTCCATAAATCTGAAGTTTACTTTGTTCAGTCGCAACTCTATCCTCTGTTCTTACCAAAAATCTGGGTGCTAACTGGCCTTCTTTCACCGCCTGCCTCATTAATGGTAGATATTTTAAACGGATTGTATTATCTGAATGCTGAATAACATTACAAATCGTCCAATTACCTTGCTCTCCAATAATAACTTTTTTAGGCCACCCTTTTTCATCTAAAATACTTGATATTTTAATTTCGTTAATCACATGATTTTTTTCATAAATAGCTTGTTGCTCCAACACCAATTCTGAGTCCGCTCCATGAATTTTCATTAATGAATCTCTCAAGGAAATGGGTTCTTGTTCTGTCCTCCATATGGTATCTAAAATGGCTACTAAATTTTCAGAACTATCTACAGAATTTATAGTTTCATTTTGCTTTTTTTTGTTAGAACATGCCATTAATAATAGCACTGTGAGCACGAATAATATTCTCATTTTTATGTAATTATTTTTAGTATTTAGATACTCTAAGAGCCCCAATTTATACTAAAACCAAATATACAATTTTTGAACCGTTCTTTCTTTATTTAAACAGGTCTTACAAACTATATTTAAAATAGAAACCATAAGTATTTTCCTTATACTGCGGAAAGAAAGATATGTCTTTTGATTTTTTAAATGGATTGAAATCTTTAAATGGTTCAAAATGATATACCATTTGTGTTACAAAAATACCTATACCAGCACCCACCAACACATCCGACAAATAATGTCGGTTATTTAGCATTCTAAAAACACCTGTTGTAGCCGCAAAAGCGTAACCACTATATGCGAAAACAGGTGAATATTCTTGAAATTCATTCTGCAAAACAGCCGCATTTGTAAATGCAATAGTTGTATGCCCTGACGGAAAAGAATGCGCATCACCATCGGGTCTTGTTTTTGTAATAGTACTTTTCAAAAGTTCTGATATACCGGTAGCTATAATATTTGAAATAACTAAATTTTTTGTTTGATCGAACCAATGATTTTTGGCTTTCATTCCAAATATATCAGCAGCATACATTTGCACAACTGGCACAAATAAAATATAATCATCTATTTGAAATTCGTAATCATTTCCAACTTTATCCCGTAAATCATTTTCAATAGTTCGTTCAAAATTACTGTTGTTTACCAATAACCCAACACCTATTAAACTTGCTGGCACAATTGCTTTATGCAACAATGCTGGTCGTTTTTTGGGTTTAAAACTACCAGTTATACTATCCTTGTGTTTATTTATTTGAGCACTTAAACTTGGCACGTATAAAAACAAAAAGCATAGGAATAATTTTGAAATTATTTTCATAGTTTATTTTAAAATTCTTATAGAGCCAATTTAAAAGGGTCTATAAAGTAAAACCGGAAAAGCTTCTCCTTTTAAAAAATTAGTTCTATCATCTGGTAGTTCTAAAAAACCATCAGCCTCAACTAAATTTGCCAAATCACCCGAACCTTTTCCTAAAACTGGGGTTGCATATAATTTACCTTCTTTCTCTTTCAGTTTTACTTGCAAAAAGTAAGTTAAGCTTGGTTTAAAAAAGAAGTCTTCTGAAAGAATGCCTTTTATTTTATTTTCAAAATTCAACCCAACAGATTTTTGATGCCAAGGATAAAAGTATTTTAAACAATTAACAAAAGTTGAAACTGGATTTCCAGGAAAAGCAAAAACAGTTTTCTTCCTTCGACTACCCTCAGCACAAGTTTTAGTTCCAAACCAAAAAGGTTTTCCCGGTCTTTGTTTTACTTTATGAAATAATTTTTCAACACCTAGCTCCATTAATACTTCTGGTATAAAATCAAATTTTCCTTTTGAAACCGCGCCGCTAAAAATCAGTACATCATATTCATTTAAAAACGAATTAATCTTTGATTTCAAAATTTCTTTATCATCTAAAATATGTGCTGTTTCAGCTTTAATCTGTAATTTTTCTAACAACGAAATAACGGTATATACATTGCTCCTTCTAATTTGATGTTCTTTAGGTGATTCATCAACTTCAACCAATTCATTTCCAGTAGAAACAATTATTACGCTTGGTTGTTTTGCAACTTTCACTAAGTTTTTCCCTACAGTTGCAACCACACCAATTTCAGCAGGAGAGATTAAGGTATTTTTTGATATTAAAATATCACCACAGACTCTATCCAAACCTTTTTTATGAATATTTTGAAATGATTTAACAGTGTCTAAATCAATCTTTGCTTCTCCATCTTCAATGCTTAACAATTCATATTGAATTACCACATCACAACCTATCGGCAGCATTGCACCTGTCATAGATTCAATACAATTATTTTTATTTTTCAAGGTTAATTGCGGACTTCCTGCAGCTTGAACCCCCTCTATTTTGAAAGTTCTTTGACCGCTATTAAAAGCTTCTAATGAAAAAGCAATTCCATCCATACTCACCCTATTAAAAGGTGGGAAATCTCGATCAGCAACAATATCTTCTTTTAAAACGCGACCCACCGAATTGATAAAATTCACCTCTTCAATTCCAAAATCTATTGTGTTGTTGTTTATAATTTCTGAAGCTTCTTTTATTGTTTTCAAGTTCATAGTATAAGATTCCTAACTTTGCAGGAATTAAATTTTTGATTATAACTTTTTCTTTTTATTTTATAAATCAACCTCCAATTGTAGACATACTTTCTGAAACATCGTTTCCTCTTGAAGCTTCGGCAATAAAACCGTTTTCAGGTTTTTTATGTACGGTTGAAATAAACAATTCTTTCAATTCATTATCACTAGCGCCATTTCTAATAAAATCTCTCACATTAAAAACACCCCCATCAAACAAACAGTTTTTAAACATACCTGTGGCTGTAATTCTTATTCTATTACAATCATTACAAATGGTTCTGGTAAATGCCGGTATAATACCAAATGTACCTTGATATCCGGGAATTTTAAAATTTCTAGAGGTTGAAGATTTGTTAGATTGCAATGTTTCAACTTCGGTATAATGTTGTTGAATATGCTCTAATATTTTAGCGTAATTCCAAACGGCCTCCACAGGGCGCTGACCATCTCCATTAAAAGGCATTTCTTCAATAAAACGAACTGCAATATTTTTATTTTTTGAAAGCGCTACAAAATCAATAATTTCATCGGTATTAAAACCTGATTGCACCACCACATTCAGTTTCAAATTTAAATTACTTCGCTCTAATTTCTCAAAAGTTTCATACACGTTTGGAAAAACATCTCTTCTTGTAATTTTTGCAAATTTCTCTTTTTTCAAACTGTCAATACTCAAATTAATTGCATTGATATTTATTGCTTCTAACTTTTCAATGTGATTAGAGATTAAGGCACCGTTTGTGGTGATATTTATTTCGTCTAATCTATCATTGAATGACAGTGATTCTAAAAAATGAACAAAGTCCTTTCTTACAAATGGTTCTCCACCAGTTAAACGAACTTTATTTACACCCAATTCGGAAAGTACACGTGTAATACGATACATTTCTTTATACGAAAGTAATTCTTTTCTATCTACAATATCCACCCCATGAGCAGGCATACAATATTGGCAACGTAAATTACAACGATCTGTAACTGCCAATCTCAAATACGAAATTTCCCTACCAAATTTATCTATCAACTGCATTAATTAAGTGTTATTTTATTTCTTCCTAAGGTAATAATATCTTCCTTTTCTAATTTTTTTAACACCCTTGAAATTGCTTCTCTTGAAACACGCAAATCACGAGCAATATCAAAATGCTTTTTGTTTATTTCATTGGTTTTATACACTAAACTCGTATATTCCAAATATTTCATAACCCTAAACTTCAAGTCTTCAAAAGCGATATCGTTTATTTTTTCCAATAGAAAAGATGTTTGATTTTGATTCATTTTTAGAAAAAAAGATCTCCAAGAACTATATCTAAAAAACCACAAATTTACTATTTTGGCGGGAACAGCTATGTAGGTTAGGTTACTTTCAGCTTTAATTCTAATT
>Ga0224504_10000426_pt1 | contig 18842 bp, 17 predicted proteins | sample SF_Oct11_sed_USG_3_FD_170160 | JGI IMG/M metagenome (GOLD analysis project Ga0224504, IMG submission 170160) | Sediment microbial communities from San Francisco Bay, California, United States - SF_Oct11_sed_USGS_24 | ecosystem: Environmental > Aquatic > Marine > Sediment | place: USA... | reverse complement strand
TGCTGGGCGAACAGGCGATGGCCTTCAACGCCAAGCGCGAAACCGGCGCCAACGTGATCGAGACAATGGCCGGCATCGCCGCGGCGGTCGACGAGCTCAACGAACGCACGATCCCCGGCCAGGGCCTCGTCCTGCGCCAAGTCTACGACGAGACGGTCTATATCAACTCGGCCATCGACCTGGTACAGCAGAACATCTGGATCGGCGGCACCCTGGCCGCCATCATCCTGCTCCTGTTCCTGCGCTCGCTCCGCGCGACGCTGGTCATCTCGCTGGCAATCCCGGTTTCGGTGGTCGGCGCCTTCGTCGCCATGGCCGTGCTCGGCCGCTCGATCAACGTGGTCTCGCTGGCCGGCCTGGCCTTTGCCGTCGGCATGGTGGTCGACGCCGCCATCGTCGTGCTGGAGAACATCTACCGGCTGCGCGAGCGCGGCCGGCCGGCCGGCCAAGCGGCCTACCAGGGCGCGAGCCAGGTCTGGGGCGCGGTGCTGGTCTCGGCGCTCACGACAGTCATGGTCTTTATCCCGATCCTGGTCATGCAGCTCGAGGTCGGCCAGCTGTTCCGCGACATCGCCGTCGCCATATCGGTCTCGGTCATGTTGTCGCTGGTCGTTTCGGTGACGGTGATCCCGGCCCTGTCGCGCTACCTCCTGGGCAGCCGCCGGGGCGTGCCGGAGAAGAGCATCGTCCGCACCCGCCTGCCCGGCGTCGACTGGCTCGCCGAGCTTTTCGTGGCCTTCGTCATGGGGTCCATGCGCCGCATCGTGAAGAACCGCGCGGTGGCCCTCGGCGTCGTGGGCGGCGTGACCATGCTCGCGGCCGCCGGCGCGTGGCAGTTCCTGCCCAAGCTGGAGTACCTGCCCGAAGGCAACCGCAACCTGGTGTTCGGGATCATCATTCCGCCGCCGGGCTACAACCTGGACACAATGACCGAGATCGCCGAGGAGATCGAAGGGGCGATCAAGCCGCACTGGAAGACCGTCTCGGGCCCCGAATCGGAACCGGGCGAGCCGCCCAAGATCGAGCGCTTCTTCTTCGTAGCCAGCCGGGCCAACACCTTCCTGGGAGCGATCTCGGTCGATCCGCAGCGCGCGGCGGAGCTGATCCCCGTGCTGCGCGATCCCGTGTTCCGCGAGCCGGGCACCTTCGGGTTCATCAGCCAGCCTTCGATCTTCGGGCGCGGCATCGGCAGCGGCCGCAAGATCGACTTCGACATCTCGGGCCCGGATCTGGAGACGATCCTCTCTGTCGCCGGGCGCGCCGTGCGCCGGGTCGTGCAGGTCCTGCCGCTCGACCAGGGCAACCAGCTGCGCCCCAATCCCGGTCTCGAACTGGGCGCGCCCGAGGTGCGCGTAATCCCCGACCGCGTGCGTCTGGCCGACAACGGCGTCACCGCGCGCGAACTGGCCGAGACCATCGATACCTTCAACGACGGCCTGCGCGTCGCCGAAGTGACGGTCGGCTCGACGCGCCTCGACCTCGTGCTCAAGGGCCCCGAGGGCAACGTGGTCGAGACCCAGGGCATCGGCAACCTGCCGGTCGTGACCTCCTCGGGCCGGATCGTGCCGACCTCTTCGCTGGCGAACGTGATCCTGACCGCCGGCCCGACCGAGATCCGGCACCGCGAGCGGTTCCGCACGGTCACCCTGGAAATTCGGCCGGCCCCGGGGGTCGCGCTGGAATCGGCGATCGGGCAGCTGCGCAGCGAGGTGATCGAGCCGCTCGCCAAGGAGGGCCTGCCGCCCGGCATCAAGCTCGGCATCTCGGGCACCGCCGACAAGCTGACCCAGACCTGGGAGGCCATGGTGATCGAGCTGCTGCTGGCGGTGGCGATCGTCTATCTGGTCATGGCGGTGCTGTTCGAAAGCTTCTTCTATCCGCTGATCATCCTGCTCTCGGTGCCGCTGGCGGCGGCCGGCGGCGTGGCCGGCCTGGCGCTGCTCAATCTCACCAAGTTCCAGCCGCTCGACATGCTGACGCTGCTCGGCTTCGTGATCCTGATCGGCATCGTGGTGAACAACGCGATCCTGCTGGTCCATCAGACGCTGCTGCTCGTCCGCCAGGAGGGCATGGCGGCCCAGGCCGCGATCCTCGAGGCGACGCGCAACCGCATCCGGCCGATCTTCATGTCGACCCTGACCTCGGTCTTCGGCATGCTGCCCTTGGTGCTGTTCCCGGGCGCCGGCTCCGAGCTCTACCGCGGCCTCGGCTCGGTCGTGGTCGGCGGTCTCGCGCTCTCGGCCATGCTGACGCTCCTCGTCATCCCGCCCATGCTGACCATTCTGGTCGGCCCCCTCGAGCGCCGCGCCCGCACCGCCCGCGAAGAGCCAGGCCTGGCGGAGCCCGCGGCGGGCGAGTAGCGGCGGGCCTCCGGGCTCAAGCCGGATGGTCTTTCAGGGTCTCGAACTTCGGCCTTGTACGGGAAAGCCGCCACCCCCGAAGGCCGCCTCGCATGCGCGCGCCCAGCCGGAAGTCGACGTTGCTGTTCTGGCGGGTGGGAGCCGCCCACAGCATGATGAGCGGAAATTGGCCTGTACATCCAACGGCCGTTTGGGGTCAGGTCGAAGGGGTTAGCAAGGACGGCTTGCGTCCCTGCACAGGCTAACGGCTCCGCGCATCTTCCAAGATCAGATCGGCGCATTTCTCGCCGATCATGGTGGCGGGCGCATTGGTATTGCCGGAGACCACCGTCGGCATGATCGAACAGTCCGCCACCCGCAGCCCCTCGATCCCTCTGACCCGCAGTCGGGCATCGACCACCGCCCGGTCGTCGGGCCCCATCCGGCAGGTGCTGGTCGGGTGAAAAATCGTGTTCCCGCGTTCGCGCGCGAACTGCAGCAGTTCGTCGTCCGTTTGATGATCTTCCCCCGGTTCGCGCTCCAGCTTCAGATACTTGGCAAACGCCGGCGAGCGGGAAATACGGCGGTTCAGCTTCATGCCGTCCACGATGGTGCGGCGATCGTTCTCGGAATCGAGATAATTGGCGCGAATCGCCGGATGCTCCCGCGGGTCGGTCGAGCGGATCATGATTTCGCCCCGGCTTTCCGGCCGAAGATGACAGATCGAGGACATGACGGCGGGAAATTTGTGTAGTGATTGACCGGGTTTGTCGGCGCTGAATGGAATGAAGTGGAATTGAATGTCAGGGGTCGCGACTTCCGGTCGGGTCTTGGCGAACACGCAGACTTGACCGGCGCTGATGGTCAAGGGTCCGGTGCGGAATAAGGCGTACTGCAGCCCGATCATCGCCTTCTTGATCGGATTGTGCACATCGGTGTTGAGCGATCTTGCACCCTTTATTTCATAGAGCGCGCGCACCTGATAGTGATCCTGCAGATCCCGCCCGACCCCCTCCAAGGCCTGCACGACGTCAATTCCAAGCGCACGCAGGTGTTCGGCCGGGCCGATCCCGGAAAGCTGAAGGAGCTGCGGCGAATTGATCGCTCCGGCCGAGAGCACGACTTCCCCCCGGCACCGCGCCGAGCGGTCGACACCGTTGCTTTCCCATTCGACCGCGGCGGCGCGACCCTCGGCGACGACGATGCGGCGGGTCAGGGCGCCGGTGACGACGTTCAAGTTCTTGCGCCTTCGCGCCGGCTTCAGGTAGGCGGTTGCGGCGCTACAGCGAAAACCCCCGCGCGAGGTGATCTGGAAATATCCGACGCCCTCCTGGCGAGCGCCGTTGAAGTCGTCGTTGAGGGGAAGTCCGGTTTCCTCCGCCGCGGCGATGAAGGCCTCGCAAATCGGTCGCCGGTCGTGAATGTCGGACACCTTGAGGGGGCCGCCAACGCCGTGGAATTCGTCCTCGCCGCGCTCCTGGTCTTCCGACCGACGAAAATAGGGCAAGACGTCCTCGTAGGACCAACCGGGGTTTCCCATCTGCCGCCAGAGGTCGTAATCCTCCTTCTGGCCGCGCATGTAGACCAACCCATTGATCGAACTGGAGCCGCCGAGAACCCGGCCCCGCGGCCAGACGATGGAGCGGCCCGCGACTTTTTCGTCGGGCTCGGTGCGGTAGCCCCATGACAGCACTGGATCGAGCATCGTGCGGTAATAGCCGACCGGTATATGGATCCAGGGGTTGCGGTCGCGACCGCCGGCTTCCAACAGCAGAACCCGGTTTCGTGGATCCTCCGACAGGCGCGCCGCCACCGCGCAGCCGGCGGATCCCGCGCCGATGATGATGTAATCGTATTTCTACCACGGCATATTCCCTGCTCTCCCGATTATTCTCCGCATCTTATCATTCCCGAATGGAGCGCAAGCAAAAGACCATCGAAGTCCGGCACCGTGCCAACCGTACAGCGTCCTGCTTGGCATAGGGCAGGAAATCAAAAAATGCTGGATTTTCTGGACGTCAACAGTCGGAGAAGGACTTGGCGGCGCTGATGGACCCGTTGCTGGAGGCCGGTCTCCCGGATTGACCGCTCAGGGGCATGAGCGGTCATTGCCGACCGGTACGCCAGAACGAAAAATCATTCAGTGGACCGATTCAAATCAAGTCGAAAGGTCCATTGCGTTCTTGACAAGATATTTCCGACCGTCCTGTTTTGCCAATGTGATGAATTCATCCAACCTACTAGATGAGACCAAATGCAGCGCATGGAGTGCCGCAATGCGTTGGTATTCATCTCCCGTATTCCACGCTATCTCAGCCCACGCCTCTGTTTGGGTTGAGCCGATCTGCGCAAGAGCTAATAACGCTCGACGGCGTACATATTCGTGCCGATCCTTTAAGAATTCGAGCAAATAAGTCTCAACATCTTCGGGGCTGTCTTCAATTTCTCCAAGTCGGGATGCGATCTGCCACATCGCATCACGTTCATCGCATTTGATCGCAGCCTCTGCCAACAGAAAAAGGCATTCTTTTTGTTTCGCTATCTCATCGATTAGGATCTCGTCTTCATTGTCGCGGGCAATTATATACAGAACATTTTCCGTCTCGGTGAGGTTCCATTGTCTATAGTCTGTTTGTTCAACGAAGTTCGCGAACGCTGTGTAGATTTCCGCCCAGTCTGGATAGTCACACTCCCATTCGCCGAATCGCTGGCCAATGGGATAGTTAGTAAATGCCCAGTCTTTGAAATTTTGAATTGCTCTTTCTAGAGTCACATTGGTGTACCCAAGGTGAACATACGGTGGCAACACGACTGCCGGGTCACTCTGGATGTCCATATCAGTTTTGTCCGAAGCAGCCAACGTGTCTATACCTTCATCTAAGGGCACCATGTCGGCTCGGGGTCATTTTTCCCCGTACACCGGGGGAATCAGCTGCGTCCGGACCTGAGGGCACACCGGAAGGACTCACTTTGAATCCGGACCTCGCGGCCAGAAGGCCCGAGGGTGAAGGCCAAGCGGACCTGAATCGGACATGGCCGGTCCGGGGAAAACCAGCCATCAATAGCGGAACAAGATGTGCACGGTTGATCGACGCTGTCATGATGTCTTCGCGGCCTACCGAGACGATGCGCCTGTTTTTCGGCGTCAAGGCAACATAGTAGTGTTGTGGGGCAACGAACCAACACAGCGCTTGGAGAACGACATGGCGACGGTCCAGCCCTTCCGAATCGCCGTCCCCGACGAGACCCTGGAACGCATCCGCGCCAAGGTCGCCGGCTACGCCTGGCATGAGATGCCGAATGACGGCGGCTGGGCCTACGGCACCAACCTCGACTACATGAGAGAGCTCTGCGCCTACTGGCTCGAGGACTTCGACTGGCGGGCGCAGGAAGCCGCGCTGAACCGCTTCCGGCACTTCACCACGCCGGTCGAGGACATCGATATCCACTTCATTCATGAGAAGGGCAGCGGTCCGGCGCCCCTGCCGCTGCTCATCAGCCACGGCTGGCCGGGCTCGGTGGCCGAGTTCCTCGAGGTCATCGAGCCGCTGGCCCATCCCGAACGCTTCGGCGGCAGCGAAAAGGACGCCTTCGACGTGGTCGCCCCCTCGCTGCCGGGCTTCGGCTTCTCGGGCAAGCCCAAGCGCCCCATGGGGCCGCGCAAGATGGCCGGCCTGTTCGCCGAGCTGATGACCGGTGTGCTCGGCACCGACGGCTACCTCGCCCAGGGTGGCGACTGGGGTGGCGCGATTTCCAGCTGGCTTGGCTACGAGCACGCGCCGGCCTGCCGCGGCATCCACATCAACATCATGACCATGCGTCACCCGGGCGGCCCCCAGGGCGCGGAGGAGCAGGCCTGGGCCGCGCGATTCGAGAAAGAGCAGGAGCCCGAGATGGGCTACCGGACCCAGCAGGCGACCAAGCCCCAGACGCTCAGCTACGCGATGATGGACAGTCCCGTCGGCGTCGCGGCCTGGATCATCGAGAAGTTGAACTCCTGGTCCGATACCGAGGGCGACGACATCGAGAGCGTCTACACCAAGGACCAGCTGCTGACCAACATCATGGTCTATCTCGTTACCGGCACGTTCAACACCGCCAGCTGGATCTACGCCGGCCGCCGCGAGGAAGGCGGCCGCATCCTGTCGCCGGAGGGCAAGCGCATCGAGGTGCCGACCGGTTGCGCCCTGTTTCCGGCCGAGATGCTGTCCTGGCCGCCGCGCAGCTATGTCGAGCGGGTCTATAACGTGACGCACTGGACCGAGATGCCCCGCGGCGGCCACTTCGCCGCCATGGAGCAGCCCGACCTGCTGGTCGAAGACATCCGCACCTTCGCCCGCAGCCTGCGCTAGCCCGGATATCTCGCCGCTGGGCTAAGCCTTGCCCTTCCAGGGCACCAGCAGGCGCTCCATCCGGCGCATCAGCACGTCGAAGAAGAAGGCGATCAGGCCGATCACGACGATCCCCAGGAAGACGATGTCGGTGGCCAGGAAGCGCGCGGCGTTCAGCACCATGACGCCGATCCCCGCCTTGGCGGCGACCATCTCGGCCGCGACTAGGGTGGTCCAGCCGAAGGCGATGGAGATCCGCATCCCGGTCAGGATCTCCGGCAGCGCCGCCTTGAGGACCACGTGCCACATGACCTGATGCCGGCTCGCGCCCATGGAGTAGGCGGCGTGGATCTGCTCGATCGAGCAGGACCTGACGCCGGCCCGCGCGCTGATCGCAAGCGGCGCGAAGCAGGCGAGATAGATCAGGATGATCTTGGCGAAGTCGCCGATCCCGAACCAGATGATCGTCAGCGGCAGGTAGGCGAGCGGCGGGATCGGCCGGTAGAACTCGATCGGCGGATCGAAGACACCCCTGGCAAAGCGGTTGACGCCCATGGCGATGCCGATGGGGATGGCCGTGACCAGGGCCAGGAAGAACGAGCTGAAGACCCGGTAGAGGCTCCACAGGATGTGCTGGTGCAGGGCGTTCTCGCTGAAGCCCAGGCACTCGGCGACGACCTCGTCCCGGGCGCCGATGAACACCAACAAGGTTTCCATGTAGTGGTCGTAGCAGGAGATCTTCAGGAACTTAGAGAACACCAGCCCGGGCGGCGGCACAAACAGCGCCCTGATCAGCTCAAGCTCGGTGACCAGCCACCAAGTGCCGAGAATGACGACGATCGTCACGACGCTGATCAGCGTGCTTTTCCCGGTCCCGGGCGCCCCGTAGGGGTCCTTCGTCTCCTGTCCGTTGCCGAAGATCCGCGAGAGCGCCATGGCGATTACTCTTCGATCTCCTCGCCGTAGATGATCGACAGGACCTCTTCCCGGATCTTGATGAAGTCGGCATGCGATTTGATCTTTCTGGCGTCGCCCAGCTCGAAGTACCGCTGGCAGAAGTCCAGCTTGTATTCATGGGTGATCCGGCCGGGGCGCGGCGACATCACGATCAGGCGGGTCGCCATGAAGAGCGCCTCCTCAACGGAATGCGTGATGAAGAAGACGATCTTCTTGGTCCGTCTCCAGACCTGCAGGACCAGCTCCTGCATGTTCTCCCTGGTGAAGGCATCGAGCGCGCCCAGGGGCTCGTCCATCAGCAGTATCTCTGGGTTCGTCGTCAATGCCCGGGCCAGACCGACGCGCTGCTGCATGCCGCCCGAGAGCTGGTAGATCGGGTGGCCGCCGAACTCGGACAGGCCGACCAGGTTCAGGTTCTCCTCCGCGATCGCGGTCCGGTCCTTGGCGCCGACGCCCTGGATCTTGAGCCCAAAGGCCGTGTTCTCCAGGACGTTGAGCCAGGGGAAGAGGGCGTGCTTCTGGAACACCACGCCCCGGTCCCGGCCCGGGCCGGTGATCGGGCTGTCGTGCAGCAGTATGGCGCCGGAGGTCGGAGGCAGGAACCCGGCCATGACGTTCAGCAGGGTCGTCTTGCCGCAGCCCGACGCGCCGAGCGCGACGACGAACTCCTCCGGTTCAAATTGGAGATTGATCCCCTCGAGGGCGGTCACGCCCCCCCCGCCCGTGGCGGCGGGGAAGACCATGCCGACATCCTTGAGGCTCATGACCGCGGGCATGAAAGACGCCTGGGGCGTGAAAGGCAGGAGGGTGGCCCGGGCACGGCGGCCCGGGGCCCCCTCACGACGCCGGAGCTAGCACTTGCCGTCCAGGACCATTTTCACGAAAGTCGCGTTGGACCCGCCGTCATAGCTGTCCAACACCTCGTCGATCTTGCCCTGATCCTTCAGGAACTCGGAGGTCGCCTGAAGCGCCTTGGCGACGCCACCGCCGAGCCATGTCGCCGAGGCCTGCTCCTCCAGGGTCGGATAGCCGTAGAGCGCCAAGACCCCGCCGACCTGGTCTTCCTGGCCCGAAACCGCCTGGGCGATGGCCTTTGCCTTACCACTGCCCGGACCATAGTCCTTGGGATTGGCCCTGTACTCGGCGTCTGCCGCGGCGACCATCTTGACCCACTGGCAGGCAAAATCCGGGTTCTCGTCCGTGAAGCCCTTGCGGGCGACCATGGCGTCGAAGGTCGCCTTGCCCCAGTTGCTGAGGTCCCCCGAGGTCAGCAGAACGTGGCCCTTGCCCTTCATCCGGCCGAGCGCCGGGTCCCATACGAAGCCGCCGTCGATGTCGCCCCGCTCCCAGGCGGCGACCATGTCCGGCGGCGACATGTCGAGCACGTTGACCTCCTTGGGTGAGATCCCCAGCTGCTCCAGGGCGAACATCATGTGGAAGTGGGTCGTCGACCCGAAGGGCACGGCGATGGTCTTGCCCTTGAGGTCCTGCGGCCCGGTGATCTTGTCGTTGACCACCAGGGCTTCGGCGTCGTTGATGTTGTCGTAGATGTAGATCACCTGAAGGTCGACGCCTCGGCTGTAGCCCGCGGCGGTCGGCGACGAGCCGTTGAGCGAGATGTCGATGGAACCGGACGCCATGGCGTTGATCACCTCGGTGCCCGACGTGAATTTGAAGAACTCGATGCTCTTGCCGCCGAGCCCTTCCTTCTGCAGCTTCTCCATGTTCGCCTTCCAGGGACCGTAAACCAGCTGGTAGCCGATGTTTACGTCGGCGGCATTCGCCGTTCCCATCAAAAGGGCGAACGTGGACAGTGCTGCGATCCAGATCTTTTTCATTTTTCTCTCCCCGTTCCTACTAGTTTGGCAATTGTTGGCGAAATCTCATCCTTCGTTTTCCTTTTGGCCTCAAGAAACCTTAAACCCAGACCGCCGTGGGGACAAAGCGGTTTATCCGCGAGGCGCGGTCGGTTATCCGCGACGCCTCAACGAGCGCTCATCCCCGGGCGGCAATCGGTGGGGGAGTCGAAGGTCTCGTCTTCGGGCCCGGGGTCTACCATCTCAGCACGAGGCCGAAGACGAAGAGCGCGGCCCAGCCGATGAGGAAGGCGACGCCGCCGAGCGGTACGACGCTTCCCAGCGCCTTCACGCCGAGCACGGCCATGAGGTAGAGGGTGCCCGAGAACAATATGGTGCCGAGCAGAAAGGCCCAGCCCGCCACGCCCAGGGCGATCGGATGCCGCACCTCGCGGCCGGCCAACCAGGCCACGGCCAGGAGGGCGAGCCCGTGCGCCAATTCATAGCGCGTGCCGGTCTCGATCCAGCCAAGCGCCTCGGGCGACAGCCGACCCTGCAACAGGTGCGCCGAGAAGGCGCCCAGGGCGACCGCGATGAATCCATTCGCGGCGCCGGCACAAATCCACAAGCGAATCACGGTCCCCTCCTCGACTTGTTCGTCTTCCCTGGTCCATATCCGTGTGTCCCCCCTCCCAATGGCGGCCGCCGAAAGGCGCGGCCACTCAATCGTCCCAAAGGCCCCGGCGACTCAACACGGCTTTCAGCATAGCAGGCCGGTCGGTAATGATCCCGTCGACGCCGAGATCGATCAGGCGTTCCATCTCCGACTCCTCGTTGACGGTCCAAACCTGGACCTGCAAGCCGCGCCTCCGGGCCGCGGCGATCAGCTGCCGGTCCACCACCGGCAGGCCGCGGTAGCGCACCGGGACCTGCGCCGCCGCTTCGACGAAACCGCCGACCGGCAGGCCGAGACTGGCCAGGCGCAATCGTAGGACCCCTCGACTGCCGAGTGAGGTGCAAAGCCGTGGCCCCAGCAGATCCCGCATTCGATTTACCCGCGCGTCGGAGAACGAGCCGATGCACACGTGGTCGAACACGTCGGTTCGCCGGATGGCATCGGCAAGCGGCTCCACGGCCTGATCGCATTTCGGCTCGATGACGTAGCGCACCCCGGGCCAGGCGTCGAGCACCTCCTCCAGGCGCGGTATCGGCTCCCGCCCGTCGACTCTCGCACCACGCAGTTCGTCCCAGGTCAGCTCGGCGACCGCGCCGGTCCGGTCGGTCAGGCGCTCGAGCCGCTCGTCGTGGAACGCCACGGCCACGCCGTCGCGGGTCACCTGCACGTCGGTCTCGATGTAGCGGAACCCGAGCCGCACGGCATTCTCGAAGGCGGCCATGGTGTTCTCCGGACCTTCCTCGGCTCCGCCGCGGTGGGCCAGGGCCATCGGCCGAGGATGGTCGAAAAATGGGTGCCGCGTCGCGGGCATGGTCATGAGCATTGGGTCGGCATACTACTGGTAAAGGTCATGGACGACGACCATTGATATAGTGCGTCCACACCGCCGGGGCGAGTAGCCATGGCGCAGACCGAGTTTCCCGCCGGGTTGTAAGTAAGATTCCGTATTGCAATCCCAGTGAGTAGTCTTATGATACTATACGTCTATAATGAATATCTCGCGACAACCGGATGAAGGGCGAACAGGTTTCTTATGACAACCCAAACACTCGTGCGTCGGTCGGCACCGAATCCGATCGATATTCATGTCGGCGGGCGCCTGCGTTTGCGGCGCTTGGCCGTAGGTTTGAGCCAGGAGCGGCTCGCCAAGTCAATCGGCATCACTTTCCAGCAAATCCAGAAGTATGAACGCGGCACCAACCGCATCGTTGCGAGCCGGCTGCACGACCTTGCTCGGGTGCTCGACGTACCGGTCGGCTATTTCTTCTCCGACATGGGAGAGGGGACGCTGTCCGACTCCGCCCCGGCGCCGCGGGAAGAGGCGATGGCCTTCGCCCATGACCTCATGGGGGAGCGGGAGACGCTGGAACTGGTGCGGTCCTATTACAACATTTCCGACCCCAGAATTCGCAAACGCCTCTTCGATCTGGTAAAGTCGGTGAGCAAAGCGGTCAACTAAGCCAACACAGAACGGGGCAACACCATGCAGCGTCGCGCGCGGATCGGTTCGATCCTGCGGGCGGCGCTGTTCTTTGTGTCCGTGACCGGTTGCCTGGCTGCGGCAGCATACTCGGCCGGCGTCGAACTGCGCGGCCAACCCGAGGTGATTGCGGGCGACATCGTCGAATTGCAGGGCCAACGCCTGCGGCTCGACGGCATCGACGCGCCGGAGCCCGGACAACACTGCATCGTCGAGGACCGCCTGTACGATTGCGGCGAGGTGGCGCGCACGGCCCTGCTCGACCTGACCGCCGGCGTCGAGGTGGTCTGCCGGCCGCTCGGTCCCGGACCCGGAGGCAGCAGGACCGCGCGCTGCTTCGCGGCCGGCTACGATCTCTCGGAAGGCATGGTCTATACCGGCTGGGCGCTCGCCGATCCCGCGACGCCCAAAGTTTATGGCCCCGTGCAGGAGCGGGCGAGGCAGTCGCGGCACGGCCTCTGGCGCGGGCGTTTCGTGGCGCCCTGGGACTGGTCGGCCGGCAAGCGCCTTCCCGAAGAGGACGGCCGCTGAGCCTCGCCCCACGCCTCCAACGCTCTTGCCCGGACGCCGTCGCTGGGTCGAATATCGCTCCGAATGGAATGGGAGTCGACCGCCATGGAGGGCGCGCCTTGGCCGCTTGCCGCCGACCTCGAGACCGAGCTCGCCGCCGCGCTCGGCCGCCTGGCCATCGAGAACGCGCTGGCCCTGCCGCTGCTCGGCCCGGCGGAACGGGGCCCGCTGGTCGAGGCCGCGGAGCGCCTCTCCTACCGCGCTGCCAGACCGATGCTCGGCGAGGGCGAGCGGACGGTACGCCAGGATTTCGAGCTGTGCATGACTGTCGAGTCCGGCAGCCCGTTTCACGCCCTGGCGGCGGCCCTCGAGCGCGCGGTAGCGGGCGCGCTGGCCCGCCTGAACCCACCGCCACTGGCCGCGCCGCCCCGGTTCAACGATTTGATCGTGCAACGCTACCGCCCGGGTTCCCTCGGCATCACGCCGCACCGCGACCACATCCGCTATCGGGACCTGGTGGCCATCGTGACCCTGGCCGGGCGGGCGCGCTTCTTCCTTTGCGCCGACCGTAGTGGCTGCAACGCGCGCGAGGTTCCGATCCCGCCGGGCAGCCTGCTGCTGATGCGCGCGCCGGGCTTCGGCGGCCTTCGGGACCGGCCGTTCCACATGCTGTCGGACGTGACCGAGACGCGCATCTCCCTGGGCCTGCGACACGACGTCGAGGCAGGCTGACTCGCTTCAGCCGGTCTTGCCGTCGGGTGGCGGCCCGTCGCTGTGGGGCAGCCGGGCCTTGCGCTCGATGTCGCCCAGGACGACGCCGAGGTTGCGGGCGTATTGCTTGGCGGCCTCGCGCGCGGGCTGGAAGTCCCAGGGCGTATGACGGCCCTCGGAAATCGCCCGGAAGGCGAGCCGGCGCCGGCGCTGCGACAGGAGCACCGCGCGCCTCAGGGCGGCGAGGTCCCAGCGCGCCGCCACCTGGGCCTCGAAGGCGCGCTCGGCCTCGGCGTGCGCGGCACGCCCCGCCAGGTTGTCCAGCTCCAGCGGGTCGGCCTCGAGATCGAACAGCTGGGGCGGCGAGGCCTCGCCTACGACGTACTTGAAGCGGCCCTCTCGCACCATGACCAGAGGTCCGGCCGCGCCCTCGCCGAGGTATTCGCCGAATACCCGATCCACCCAACCCGCCTCCCGGCCGTCGAGCAGCGGCATCAGGCTGCGGCCCTCCAGCGGCTCCGCCGGCGCGGGCGCCGCGCCGGCGGCGAGATCGCAGAGGGTCGGGAAAAGGTCGAGCAGGGAGACGCAGCGGGCCACCCGGCGCGGCGCAAAGCGGTCCGGCGCGTGGACGATCAGCGGCACCCGCGCCGCCCCCTCGAAGAAGGTCATCTTGTACCACAGGCCGCGCTCGCCGAGCATGTCGCCGTGGTCGGCGGCGAAGATCACGATGGTGTCCTCGGCAAGCCCGGTCGCCGCCAGGGCGTCCAACAGGCCGCCCAGCTTGTTGTCGACGTAGCTGATCGCGCCGTAGTAGGCGCGGCGGGCGTTGCGGATACGCGCTTCGGTGACGTCGTAGCGCTTCAGGCCGATGCAGCGGGCGATCCGCCGGCTGTGGGGATCCTGCTCCTCGAGCGGGATCGCCGGCACCCGGGGCATGTCGATCTCCGCGGCATCGTAGCGCTCCCAGTAGGGCCGGCCGATCGTGTAGGGGTCGTGCGGGTGGGTGAAGGAGGCCAGCAGGAAGAAAGGTCGGTCGTCGTCGTCGCGCGCCAGGTCGTAAATCCGGCGTTCGGCCTGAAATGCGACGTCGTCGTCGAAGTCGATCTGCTGGCTGCGCGCGCAGGGCCCGGCCTCGACCACGCTCAGCATGGTGTGGAAGTAGTCCTGATGCCTTTCCGGGTGCTCCCAGTCGGGCGTCCAGCCGAAGTCGGCCGGGTAGATGTCGGTGGTCAGCCGCTCCTCGAAGCCGTGCAGCTGGTCCGGGCCGACAAAGTGCATCTTGCCGGCCAGCACCGTGCGGTATCCGGCCAGGCGCAGGTGGTGCGCGAAGGTCGGGACGGACGCCGGGAACTCGGCGGCGTTATCGTAGGCCCCGATCGCCGAAGGCAACTGCCCGGACAGCATGGAAAAGCGCGAGGGCGCGCAGATCGGCGAATTGCAGTAGGCCGCGTCGAAGACCACACCGCTCTCCGCCAGCCCGGCGAGGCGCGGAGCCTTGACCACCGGATGGCCGTAGACCGGCAGGGCCGGCGCGGCCATCTGGTCGGCCATGACGAAGAGGATGTTGGGTGTCTTGTCGGGCATCTCGGAGCCTTTCTGCTTTCGGCTAAAGCCGAGCTTTTCGATCCAAAAAATCACCCCCACCCCGACCCTCCCCCGTCGAGGGGGAGGGAGAAACGGTCGAGCGACCCCGCATTCCCCTCCCCCCTTGCGGGGGAGGGCCAGGGTGGGGGTGTTCGGCCGGCGCACGGGATTCCCCGCTATACCGGCCTAATCAGCAGCATCTCATTGCCGCCTTTCTGGAACTCGTAGTCGACCTTGCGGATTTCGGTCGCGAGGCCGCGCCCTTGCAGATGGTCGATCACCGGCGGGAGGTGGCGCGAGCGCTCGCCCTCCATGTCGAGCAGCGGAAAGATTCGGACCTCCGGCGCGACGCGGCAGAGCTCCAGGACGGATGCCAGGTGAAAATCGAGGTCGAACTGCGCGCTGTACAGAAACAGGAAGTGGGACGAGAGCGCGAGGTCGAAGGCCTCGTCCTCGAACGGCAGGTCGGGCAGCGCGGCCTCGAGGTAGCGGCCCTCGGCGAGGCCCTCCTCGTAGTCTTCGAGGAAATGCTTCATGGCCGAGAACCGCGTCGCCTCGAGATTTTCCGGCGTGCCGTAGGCATCCCAGACGAAGCGGTGCCCGGCACTGCGCAGACCGGCCGCTATGGCCTCGCGGCTCTCCTCTATGCGCGCCTTGATGTCGTCCTTGGACAGGCCGTAGAGCGGGTCGGCGGCGACCACGAGATGACCGAGGCGGCTCGCCTCCACGGTGAAGGACGACGGCCCGCCCGCGCAGTCCAGGATACGCCGGTGGGGCGGCACGCCGGCCAGGTCGAAGAACGCGGTGTACTCCGCCCGGTTGCGCCCCCAGGGCACCGCCGTATCCAGTTTGAAATCCCCGGCCACGGAAAGGTCAGACCGAGGCGAGCCCGAGTAGCTCGCGCGCCTCGGCGGCGCTGGCCGCATGGGCGCCGTAGTCGGCGCAGAGGCCGGCGAGGCGGGCGACCAGATCGGCGTTGCTCGACGCCAGGCGCTCGCGGTCGAAGCGGACGTTGTCCTCCAGCCCGGTGCGCAGGTGGCCGCCGAGCTCCAGGGCCCAGCGATTGACCTCGAGCTGGTGGCGGGCGATGCCCGCGGCGGTCCAGGTGGCGTCGGGCAGCAGCTCTGCAAGCTCTGCGATCAGGAACTCCAGGACCTTGCGGCGCGCCGGCAGGGCGCCCGGGATGCCGAGCACGAATTGAACATGGAGCGGCGCGCGCAGCAGCCCGCGGTCCAACAGCTTCGCCGCGTTGTACAGCATGGCCAGGTCGAAGACCTCGATCTCCGGCTTGATCTCGTGCTCCAGCATGGCGCCGGCAAGCTCGTCGATCAGCGCCGGCGCGTTGTCGTAGATCCAGTTCGGGAAGTTGACCGAACCGGTCGCCAGGGACGCCATGTCGGGCTTGAGTGAGAGCGCCGCGCCGCGTTCGGCGCTGCTCCGGCCCCGCCCGCCGGTCGAGAACTGCACGATCATGCCTGGGCAATGCCGTTTGACGCCCTCCTGGACCTCGGCGAAGAGCATCGGGTCCGAAGACGGCTCCTCCTCGGCGTCGCGGACGTGGATGTGGACGAGCGAAGCCCCGGCCTCGAAGGCCTCGTGGGTCGACTCGATCTGCTCGGCCGGGGTCACGGGCACGGCCGGGTTGTCCGCCTTGCGCGGCACCGAACCGGTGATCGCCACGGCGATGATAGCTGGTCTGGTCATGGGACAGTTGTAGCGCAAGGCTGCCCTTTGCGCGAGCGCGGCGAGATGCTAGTACCAGCCCCGCCCTGGCTGCGGAACGGGCCTCGCCCCTCGTCCCTCGGCAGGCTCGGGATGAGGAAGCTCAGGGTGAGGCCCTCATGCTGAGCCTGTCGAAGCACAAGGGCCGCGTCCGTCACACAATCCGGCCCTGCCCAGATGCGCACAGACGACTTCGATTTCGACTTGCCGCGCGAGCTGATCGCCCAGCACCCGGTGCGGCCGCGCGACGCCGCGCGCCTGCTCGAGGTCGGGGTGGAGCTGGCGGACCGCGCCTTCCGCGACCTGCCGGACCTGCTCGAACCCGGCGACGTCCTGGTGTTCAACGACACGCGGGTCATTCCGACGAGGCTCGTTGGGCGGCGCGGCGCGGGCAAGGTCGAGGTCACCCTGCACAAGGCCGAGGGCGAGGGGCGCTGGCGCGCCTTCGCCCGGCCGGCCAGGAAGCTCAAGCCCGGCGACCGGATCGATTTTGCGGGCGGGCTCGCCGCGGAGGTGGCGGTCAAGGCCGAGGGCGGCGAGGTCACGCTCGCCTTCGACCGCGCGGGCGCGGACCTGATGGCCGCTCTGGAGGCCGAGGGCGCCATGCCGCTGCCGCCCTATATCCGGCGCCAGGCCGGCCCCGATCCGCGCGACCGGGACGACTATCAGACGGTCTTCGCACGCCGCGACGGCGCCGTGGCCGCGCCCACGGCCGGGCTGCACTTCACCGAGGCCGTGCTGGCCGCGCTGGAGGCGCGCGGCGTCCGCCGCGTCGCCGTGACCCTCCACGTGGGCGCCGGCACTTTCCTGCCGGTCAAGGCCGAGACCGCGGAAGAGCACAGGATGCACGCCGAGGCCGGCCTGCTGACGGCGGCGGCGGCCGAGGCGATCGAGGCGGCGCGGGCGAGTGGCGGCCGGGTGGTCGCGGTCGGCTCGACATCGCTGCGCCTGCTGGAGAGCGCAGTGGCGGCCGACGGACGCCTGCGTCCCTTCGAGGGGGAGACCGACATCTTTATCCTCCCGGGCTACCGCTTTAAGGTCGTCGACCTCCTTCTCACCAACTTTCACCTGCCGCGCTCCACGCTGTTCATGCTGGTCTCGGCCTTCGCGGGCACCGAACGGATGAAAGCCGCCTACCGCCACGCCATCGAGTTCGGCTATCGCTTCTATTCCTACGGCGACGCCTGCCTGCTGCACCGGAAGGGCGCGCCGTGAGGGCGCCGACCTTCGGCTTCGACCTGCTGGCCCGAGACGGCGCGGCGCGGCGCGGGCGGGTGACCACGGCCCACGGCAGCTTCGAGACCCCGGCCTTCATGCCGGTCGGCACCGCCGGCACGGTCAAGGGCCTGACGCCCGAGCAGGTCGCCGCGACCGGCGCCGAGATCGTCCTCGGCAACACCTACCACCTCATGCTCCGGCCCGGCGCCGAGCGAGTCGCGAAACTCGGCGGCCTGCACCGCTTCATGAACTGGCCGGGGCCGATCCTGACCGACTCCGGCGGCTTCCAGGTCATGTCCTTGGCCGAGTTGCGCAAGATCACGGACAGGGGCGTCACCTTCAAGTCGCACATCGACGGCAGCCGCCACGAGTTGACGCCGGAGCGGGCGGTCGAGATCCAGCGGCTCCTGGACTCCGACATCACCATGGTGCTGGACGAATGCACGCCCTTTCCGGTCAAGCGTGACGCGGCGGCCAGGTCCATGGCGCTTTCGATGCGCTGGGCCGCACGCTGCAAAGAGGCCTTTGAGGCGCGGCCCGGATACGGCCTCTTCGGGATCGTTCAGGGCAGCGTCTTCGAGGACCTGCGCGAGCAGTCCGCCGCGGCGCTCACCGGCATCGGCTTCGACGGCTATGCGGTCGGCGGTCTCGCCGTCGGCGAGGGCAAGGCGGACATGCTCCGCATCCTAGACGTGACGGTCCCTGCCCTGCCCGCCGAGCGGCCGCGCTACTTGATGGGCGTCGGCAAGCCCGACGACATCGTGGCCGCGGTCCGGCGCGGCATCGACATGTTCGACTGCGTGCTGCCGACCCGCTCGGGGCGCACCGGCCAGGCCTTCACCCGGCGCGCGGTCTTGAACCTGCGCAACGCGCGCCACCAGGACGACCCCCGGCCGCTCGACCCGGACTGCCCCTGCCCCGCCTGCCGCGACTATTCCCGCGCCTACCTGCACCACCTGTTCAAGGCCGGCGAGATGCTGGGCCCGATCCTGCTCACGCTCCACAACCTCGTCATCTACCAGGAGCTCATGGCCGGGCTACGGGCGGCCATCGAGGCCGGCACCCTGGAGGTGTTCATCGCCGCCTTCGAAGAGCAGCAGGCCGAAGGCGATCTGCCGACGCTGTAGGCTCCCCAGAAAATGTGGTCCGACCACATTTTCTGGGGGGTTTCAGCTACGGGCATTCGCCCTGTCGGTCCACTTCCGTGCAGCCGCAGTCCTCGATCTGCGGGATCGACCCGGCGGCCAGGACACAGCCGAGAAAGCCCTGCACCTCGGCGGTATCGGTCCGCGCCATGATGGCCGAAGCCCGGCATATGGAATCGCCCGAGCTCGTTATGGCGACCTGCAGCTCGGCGCCCCCGTCGTCGTAGAACAGCGGGCCGCCGGAATCCCCGCCGCAGGCCCCGGTGTGGCCCCGGGCCGGGTTCTACGAGCCCATCATGAGGTTCATGTTCGGCCCCATGAAGCCGACGAACGCGGTCCCGGCCGTGAACAGGCGGACGCCCAGCTTCGACAG
>Ga0224504_10000424_pt1 | contig 18902 bp, 16 predicted proteins | sample SF_Oct11_sed_USG_3_FD_170160 | JGI IMG/M metagenome (GOLD analysis project Ga0224504, IMG submission 170160) | Sediment microbial communities from San Francisco Bay, California, United States - SF_Oct11_sed_USGS_24 | ecosystem: Environmental > Aquatic > Marine > Sediment | place: USA... | reverse complement strand
CATTGCCATGGACATCCACGACCAGACCCTTGCCGACCTCGCTGCGGTGAAGCGAAAGCTCGAACATATGCGCCAAGAGGCCCCCGGCAATGAAGATGTAACAAAAATTGAAGTCGACCTGCAGAGGGCGATGACCAACCTGCGGGTCGTGATGGATAACCTGCATCCGCAGACCCTCGACATCCTCGGCTTGCCGGCTGCGACAGAGTCCTTCCTGGAAAAGACCTGCGAGGCACCAAACAGCCCGGAATATCATTTCCTGGTCGATGATGAGGTCGAGGCCCTCAAGTTGTCGCGTCTTACCCAGGTTACCCTTTACCGGATCATTGTCGAGGCCGTTAATAATGTGATGCGGCATGCGCACGCCAGCCAATTCGAGGTTGGCATGGGCTTACGCAGCGGCTCACTGGTTATTACAGTGGAAGATAATGGCCGTGGCTTCGATACCGCCCCCCGGCTACCGGACCAGGTTGGCGGCAGGGGGCTGCACAACATTCGCGAACGAGCCCGGGCGATCTGTGCAGAGGTCAACTGGCGTAGTTCACGGTTTTCATCCGGAACGCGTTTTGAACTGGTCTTGCCGCTCAAAGATCCGAAACTTTCGGGTTAAATATTTTCATTCTCTCTGCCCACAACCATTTCAGGAGACGACACCATGACTCCATACGCTCTCATCATTGCAGAAGACAACCCCAAGGATTTTGAATTTCTCAAGCAGATGGTTAATGATTGGGAGCAGGAATGTACGATTGAACACGCCCCAGATGGTCAGGTCGCTTTCGAACTGGCCCTGGCTCATGAAGAACCTCTGGTTATCAGTGACATCCAGATGCCGAATATGAACGGGGTCGATTTTGCCAAGGCGCTCTGGGAACGCCAGCCGCATGCCCGGATCGTCTTCTGGAGCCAGTTCAAAGACGAGATGTACGTTCGCTCCCTGGCCAAGATCGTCCCGCCGGAGACGGTCTACGGCTATGTCCTCAAGTCCAGCCCACGAGAAAAAATTTCGACGGCCATGGCAACCGTTCTCTTTGAAGACCAGTGCTGGATCGATCCCGAGGTGCGCAAAGTGCAGGGGCGGACCGGGCACAGCCAGACGGCACTGTCTGACATTGAATACGAGGCACTGGTCGATATCTCCCTCGGGCTGACCGACAACCTGATTGCCCAACGTCGCTACCTGTCACGCCGTGGCGTTCAGAGCCGCCTGAATTCGCTCTACGGCAAACTGAGTCTCGACCAGGAACAGTTCCAGAGCGACAAGGTCGGTGACGCCTTCAACCTGCGTAATCGCGCCGTAGCTGTCGCTCTGCGTCGCGGGCTGATCAATGCCTTCGAACTCGAACACGAAGAAGAGGAACTCCAGCACTGGTTGAAGCGCTACAAGAGCGGCAGGGGCTAGGATGACCTCAGAATCGGGAACCCTTTTCCTCTACGGCTTTGGCATTGTAAATCCCCACTGATTATGCTAAAAATTGGTCATACCATATCACAACTGGAGAAAAGGCATGACCATTGTCCTCGAGCCGATTCGGCCCAAGAAAATATCTGAAGAAATTGTCAGCCAGGTCAAACAACTGATCTCCAAGGGGGAGCTCAAACCGGGCGATCGCATCCCCTCGGAACGGGAATTGGCAACCATGCTCGGCGTCAGCAGGCCTTCAGTCCGTGAAGCGATCATGGTCCTTGAGGCCATGGGTTTCGTCGAGTCGAGACAGGGCGGCGGGACTTATGTCAAGGCGTTGACCGAGGCGAGTATCATGAACCCGCTGGCCAAGCTGGTGGAGAAGCGTGATCCAGAACTGTTGAGGTCTCTTGCCGAAGTGCGCATGGGCCTGGAAAGCTGGTCGGCGTACCTGGCGGCCCAGCGCGCGACGGACTCCGACATCGCCGAGATGCGGCGCCTTTACAAGGTCATGGAGAAGCAGGCGGCAAAAGGCGGCTGGAGCCCGGATGTCGATGCCGAGTTCCACTATGCGATTACCTCGGCCAGCCATAACAGCCTGCAGATGCATGTGCTCGACTCGATCCATTCCCTGTTTCATGCAACCATTCAGGTCGCCCTGATGGAATTTTATCAGCAGGAAGGCCACGTTCAGCTGTTGTTGACCCATCACCACGATATTATGGAAGCGATTGCGGCGCATGACCCGGAACTCGCCCGTAAGAAGATGATGGAACATCTGGCGTTGGTTGAAGAGAAGATGGCGCAGCTTTTGGGTAAATAGGACCAGGACGTACCCGCCGGTTTGGCTAGGAATTACCAAAGAAAAACAATTAGGGCAACAGATTAACCATCTGTTGCCCTAAACTTCACTCAAACTCCACCTGCCACGTGCAAATCCCGCATCACGCTGAAAAGCAGCTTGCCGTTTCTCAGCCCGTTGCCATCCCTAACAGTTCTGTTATATGCACAACTTCCTGTGGCATGCCGGCCTGTTTCAACCCCCATGCGAGTTGCAGGTGACAGCCCGGGTTGGCGGTGACCAGCAGCTCGGCGCCCGTCGCCTGAATATTCTCCAGCTTACGGTCGAGGATCTGTTGGCTTTCTCCGGTGTATTTAAGGCTGAACGTCGCTGCGCTGCCACAGCACCAGCTGGCTTCGTTCAGTTCGCGGAAATCGATGCCGGGAATCGCTTTGATCAGGTCTCGTGGCTGCTTGCTGATCCCCTGGGCGTGGCAGAGATGGCAGGGCTCGTGGTAGGTAACCACTTTTTCCACCGACTTCAAGCTTTCGGTGCGCAAACCCTGCTCGCCCAAAAACTCGCTGATATCCTTGATTCTCTTGTGGAAGAGCTCCAGCTTGTCGTGTTCTCCGGATTCTTCGAGAAGCTCCTCGTATTCCTTGAGAGCAGCACCGCATCCGGCACAATCGGTGACGATCGCATCCACCTCGAGTTCCATGAACAGGTCGAGGTTGTGACGGGCCAGGCTACGGGTGGTCTCGCGGTCACCTTCATTCAGATGCGGCGCGCCGCAACACTTCTGCTCTTTCGGAGTGATTACCTCAAAGCCTTGGCTGGTCAGAACCTTGACCGTCTGCCTGGACACTTCGGGGTACATCAGGGTCATGATGCAGCCGAGGAAAAATGCCACCCGACCTCGCTGCTCACCTTCGGCCGGGATCACCTCGGGCAGTTGCGGGCGTAACGGCGGATGCAGCTCGGGCATCATCCCTTCGGCCTTTTCCATCCAGTCCGGGCCGAGCTTGAGGATGTGCGAATGACGGATCAGCCACTGGATGCCGAGCTTCTGGTAAAGCCGGGCCGGCAACATCGAGGTTTCGAGCAGATCGGGAGAGGGCAGCATGCGCTGCAACACAAACTCGCGAAACTTGCGCACTGCGCCAGTCAGCGGGAACGCCTCGTTGGCCTGATTGCGACAGGCTTCCATGACCTGGCCGGCATGCACGCCGGAGGGGCAGGACGTCGAACAGGCGCGGCAATCGAGACAGAAAAAAGACTCTTCCTTGAGCGCTCCGGTAAAATCGATCTGGTCATCGGCGACCGCCTTGGCCAAGGCAACCCGGCCGCGCGGCGAGGAGCGTTCCCGGCCGGTCAGGACATAGGTCGGGCAGGTCGGCAGACAGAAGCCGCAGCGCATGCATTGCAGCATTCCTTCGTAATTCGGTTCGTCGGCAAGGGGAAAATTGCCAAGACATTGTTTCTCAGCCACGCTTCTCCTCCGTTGCCTCGTCGTGAAAGATCTTGCCCGGGTTCAGAACCCCGTGCGGGTCAAAACTGTGCTTGATGCGGCGCATAACATTAACACCGCCTGCGCCTACCTGGCGCTCGAGGTAGTCTTTCTTCGCCAGGCCGATACCATGCTCGCCGGAAACGGTGCCACCCCAGGCCAGCACCTTGTCATAGAGTTCATGGTAGAAGGCGTGGGCCCGTTCCATTTCGTCGCGGTTGCGCTCGTCACAAAGCACGGTCGGATGCAGGTTGCCGTCGCCGGCGTGGCCGAAAGTGCCGACCTTGAGTTGGAATTTTTCGCTGAGGCGTTCGATCTCGTCGAAGGTTTCAGCCAGTCGGCTGCGCGGCACCGTGGCATCTTCGAGCAGCGTGGTCGGTGAGACCCGCGCCAGGGCGGACAGGGCGGTCCGCCGGGCTGCGGCCAGCTGGTTGGCGTGCTCGGCATCGGCCGCCTCGTGGATTTCTGCAGCGCCGACCCGTTCCAGCACGGCACGCACATCATCGGCTTCCTCGACGACGGCAGCGTGATGACCATCAACTTCAATCAGCAGCAATGCCGCCATCTCCAACGGCAAACCGATCTTGGCATAGCCCTCAACACACCTGATCGTCGCGTTGTCCATGATCTCCAGCGTCGAGGGAATGATCTTGGCGGCGATGATATTGGCAACAGCCTGACCCGCCGTACGGGTATCCCTGAAGTAGGCCAGCAGGGTACGCTTGGCCTGCGGCGGCGGAATCAGCTTGAACGTTGCCTCAGTGATGATGCCGAGCGTTCCCTCGCTGCCGACCAGCAGGTCCTTCAGCGCGTAGCCGGCAACATCCTTGACGCTCTTGCCGCCAGTGGTAAAGGTCAGGCCGTCGCCGAGAACACCGTTAAGCGCCATGACGTAATCACGGGTGACGCCGTACTTGAGGCCGCGCAGGCCGCCGGCGTCTTCGGCAATGTTGCCGCCCAAAGTGGAGATTTTCTGTGAGCCCGGATCGGGCGGGTAGAAAAGCCCTTTGGCCATGACAGCATCAAAGAAATCAAGAGTGACCACCCCGGCCTGAGCCGTTGCCGTCAGGTTTTCCTCGTCAATCTCAAGGATGCGGTTGAGTCGGGTCATGCACAGGACGATCCCGCCCCGTGCCGCGACACTGCCACCGGAGAGGCCGGTCCCTGAGCCGCGCGGCACGATCGGCAGTCCTTCTTCGCGGGCAAAATTGACGACCTCGACGACATGCTCAGACTCAGTCGGGAAGACCACGACATCCGGCAGATATTGGATCTCCGGCGTGGCATCGTAGCCGAAAGTGATCAGGTCTTCATGCTCGTGCAGGACATTTTTGGCGCCGAGCTTGTCGATAAGATTCTGAATAGCTGATTTTGAAATCATGATTATCCCAATATGTCTGTAGAGAGCCTTGCCTGGCCCAGGTGCTTATGGTATCGAATTCCCGGCAAAGGCCGCCAGTGGTTTGTTGGTCAGAACCCTTCTTCGTGGTAGCCGTCCGGGATGCGTACAACCAGTACCGGCTGGCTTGCGCTGTGCAAAACCTTGTGAGTATTTGTGCCCAGCAACGCATCACCGACCACGCTATGCCGATGTGAACCCATGATGATCAGGTCAACATCGTGCCGTTTGGCATTGGCCAGGATGATCTCAACCGGGTGTCCTTCTTCAACCTGAATCAAGCTGACCCGGTTATTGCACCGCGGGTCGATGCCACATTCCTTTTCGCACAATTTGCTGATCCGTTCCCTGAGTCTCTGTTTGGCCTGGTTGCGCGCTTCGAGATGCATTTGCTCGGCATCCTGGTGCGAGACATGCAACTCGACGAGGCTCTGGGCAAAGTCCGATAGTGGCTCAATGGCCGAAACCGCAATGATCTGGGCATCCAGTTGACTGGCCATGGTCAAAGCGTAGCGGAACACGTGTGGGGCGCCGGCGCCCATACCGGTAGCGTAGAGGATCTTTTTGATCTTGGGTAACATGGCTTGGCCTCTCGAGGTTTAGTCCATACGTTGTTAATTGCCGAAAAAGACCCCTGGCAGCCAGGTGATGATTTCCGGGAAGAAGATCAAGGTCGCCAGGCCAATAACCTGAATGGCCACAAACGGAATAATTCCCCGATAGACGTCGCCCATCGTGTATTCCGGCGGGGCAACGCCTTTGAAATAGAACAGGGCGTAGCCAAACGGCGGCGTCAGGAAAGATGTCTGCAGGTTGATGCAAACCATCATCGCAAACCACAGCGGGTTGAAATCAAGGTCAAGGGCGATCGGTGTGAAAATCGGCACGACGACCAGCAGGATCGCTGCCCAGTCGATAAACATGCCCATGACGAAAACAACGGCCATCATGATGATGAAGACGACGTAGGGGCTGACGTCCATGCCGAGCAGGACATCCGCGACCACGTCTCCTCCGCCCATGCTCAAAAAGACCACGGAAAAGAACTTGCCGCCGACAAACAGGGCCATGATCATGGCCGTCGTCCGGGCCGTCGCGATACACGATTGGGAGATCACGTCCCAGTCCAGCTTCCTGGTGGCCATGGCCAGGATCAGTGCGCCGATGCAGCCCAGGGCCGCAGCTTCGGTGGGCGTGGCGATGCCAGCCAGGATCGTTCCCATGACGGTGAGAATCAGGCCGAACGGGGGAACGAAGTTCTTCATGGTCATGGCAACTTTTTCAGCGACGGTTGCGGTACGGTCTTCCTTGGGAATCGGCGGCCCCATCTCGGGATTGATGTAGCAGCGCACACCTACATAGAGCAGGTAGAGGGCGGACAGCAACAGCCCAGGCATGATCGCTGCGGCAAACAGGTTGCCGACGGACGTCTCTTTCTGGCCGGTCAGACCACCATAAACGACCAGCATGATCGAAGGCGGGATCAAAATACCCAGAGTTCCGGAGGCGCAGATGATACCGGCACCGAGACCGCGATTATAACCACGACGCAAGAGTGCAGGTCCTGCCATGAGACCCATGGCGACAACCGAAGCTCCGATAATTCCTGTGGTTGCGGCGAACACCGTTGAAACGACGATGACCGCCATGCCCAGACCGCCGCGCAGCCCGCCGAGGACCTGGTAAAGCGCGTCGAAAAGGCCCTCGGATACCTTGGACCGGTCCAGAATCTGCGCCATGAAAATAAACAAGGGAATAGCGACCAGGGTATAGTTGAGGAAAATTCCCCAGGCGTTGTTGGCAAACAGACCCAGCAGGGCAGAGACATCGAAGCCGTTGTCGATCAGGCCGAACACGGTTGCCACAGCGGCCAGCGTGACGGCCAGGGGGTGCCCCAGGGCAATCGAGGCCATCAGTGCGATAAACATCAGGATAGTCAGGACTTCTACGCTCATTGGTCTTTATTCTCCAGGGGAAGCTGATAATCAGGGCTTGCTTTCAGGGAACGAATGTCTTGGATCAGCTTGGCGACTCCCTGAAGAAAGAACAGAACGAAGCCAAACGCCATGAGCGTTTTAACCGGGTAGATCGGCGGAGCCCAGGAACTAGAAGCATGTTCCCACTGCTGCCACGAGTTGGCGGCAAGCACACAAACGTAATAAGCCAGCAGTCCGATCGTGGGCAGAAACAAAACGACGTTGGTGATGATCCGCAGGATCGTCCGCGGTCGCTCCGACAGCCTTGCCTCAAAGACATCAATGGCGACGTGAGTGTTGTGCTTGTGCGCGTAGGCCAAGGCAAAGCTGTAGTGGGCTCCGTAGAGGAACACGGTCAGTTCGAAGGCCCAGGACGTCGGGGCATTAAACCCGTAGCGCATGATGACCTCCCAGACAACCACCATTATCAGTGGCAGGACCAGATAGGAGGCGTAGAAGCCGAATTTTTCGTTGAAAGTGTCGATCGCGCTGCCAATCTTCTGCATGTCAACCTCTAAGCAATGAGTGATGAATCATCTGTTGCCAGTGTAAGTATGCGGGGGCCCGCAGGCCCCCGCCAGGGTTGTGCTTTATTGCATGTGCTGGCCTTTGACAAACTGCTCGTAAGGCCACGGCGCGATCCCGCCGCGCTCCTTGCGCCAGTCGGCAAAGTCGGCCTTGAACTGGTCCTGGGAATCCATGACCTTCTTGACATCGGGGTACTTCACTTTCAGCCCTTCGATATATTCATGCGAGGCCTTGGCAAAACTGTTGATGGTCTCCTCGTCCATGCGGACGAATTCAACCTTCTCTTTGAACAGCTTGACCGCTTCGGCATTGAGGTTCTCTTGCCAGGTGTTTGCCCAGAGCTGGGTCTCCTTGGCGGCGATGTCGACGATCCACTTCAGGTCAGCCGGCAGCTTGTTGTAGGAGTCCTGGTTGATGAAAAAGGCGCACTGGCAGGATGGCTGGTGCACTCCGGGCTGGATGACGTACTTGGTGATGTCGTCGAAGCCCATCGGGTAGTTGATCGCCGGGGTGCTGAACTCGGCTGCGTCGATGACGCCGCGTTCCAGGGCCAGGTAAACCTCGCCGCCCGGCAGTGGCGAAACGCTGGCGCCCAGTTGGGTCATGATGTCCATGTACCAGCCCGGGGTTCTGACGCGCATGCCTTTGAAGTCGGACATCTTGGAGGCCTTCTTGTTCGAAAAGAGGCCGAGCTCCTGGCCGACGTTGCCGCCCGGCAGGGCGAACAGGTTGTAGCGTCCGTAAAGTTCCTGCATCATCTCCAGACCGCCACGCTCGTAGAGCCAGATGTTGTAGCCTTCGGCATCGAGGCCGAAAGGAACCGAGGCAAAGGCGACAAAGGCTTCGTTCTTGCCCTTCCAGTAACCGGGCCAGTCGTGGCCGATATCGGCCTGGCCTTTGCTGACCGCATCGAAGCTTTCCATGGCGCCGACCAGCTCGCCGGCCGAGAACAGCTTAATGTCGAGGCGGCCGCCCGAAGCCAGCTTCACCGAGTCAGCAAAATGTTGTGCCACGTCATAAAACAACAGCCCTTTGGACCACGGCATGACCATCTTCCACTTGAATTCTGCGTCTGACGGTTTGATGGTGCGCAGTTCTTTTTTAACTTCCTCATGACGTTTGTCGGCGCCGAACTTTTCGCGTTTTGCCGCGAATGCCGTCGGGGCCAGGGCCATGCTGAGGATCACCAGCAGGCCAACTATCATTTTCATCTTCCGCATGTTCTACCTCCTTCGTTTGGGTTGCAGGTTTTTTGTGGCTAGAGAGCCACCAATAAACAACATGATAAGACCACTAAATGGTATGACCAGTTGTTGAACGGTATCGAATCCTCCTTTTCAGGTCAAGAAAAAAATCAAACGATGTTTTTTATCTGTCTCAACGACCTACCTGAATTCAGCGCCTTTCTATCTTCCTGCGCTGGCGCAGGCTCTTGATTTTGCGGGCCACCGTCGGTTGACTCATGCCAAAATGTGTCGCAATTTTACGGGTTGTCCGATATTCCCTCAATGCCTGCATCAGCAGCGTATCTTCATATTCCCGCAGCAGGTCGACCAGGGTCTTGCGCTCGCCGGTCTCTCCGGCAGTATCGCGGCCGGTTGGTCCCAGTGAGTCGATTTCGCTGGCGGTCGATGTCACGATCATACGTTCGACGACATTTTCCAATTCCCTGATATTGCCTTTCCATGGCAGTGATGTCATGGTTTCAACCAGTCTATCGGAGAACCGCCTGTAGCTGTTGTAGCGCCGATTGTAATGATCGGTAAAATACCGGATCAGCAGGGGAATATCTTCACGCCGTTGACGCAGGGGAGGAATCTGCACCGGAACCACATTGAGCCGGTAATAGAGGTCCTCCCGAAACCGGCCGAGGGCGACCTGGGAGCCCAGGTCGCGATTGGTCGCAGCGATGATCCTGACATCAACGGATTGCTCTCCCCGGCCGCCGATCTTGTGAAACGCCTTGTCCTGGATGACCCCAAGCAGTTTCGACTGCAGGTGCAGCGGAATCTCGGTGATTTCATCGAAAGATCGTACCGCCGTCAGCCTGCTCAAACAGGCCTGCCTTGCCCTTCCGGTCGGCCCCGGTAAAGGCCCCGGCCTCATAGCCAAACAGTTCGGCTTCGAGCAGCGATTCGGGTATCGCCGCGCAGTTGATCTGCAGGAGCGACTTGTGCTTGCGTTCACTGGCCCGGTGAATCACCTTCGCAAGAAGGCTTTTACCGACCCCCGATTCGCCGGTCAGGAGGATGGTGGAATCGGTACCGGCAACCCTGATCGCCAGGTCAATCACATCGCTCATGTTCTGGCTGCAGGTGACAATATCCTCCTCGCTCAGCATCTGGGTGCGGGCCGTGTCTGCATCAATCTTCTTGCTGTACTGGACGACCGTCAGGTCCCAGATGGTGTTGATGATGTAGCGGATGTCGCCTGTATCCTCGAACACCGGTCGCCCTTTAACCAGCAATTTACGACCGGTCCGGGTCGAATAGGTTGCTGTCACCGGCAATTTCTTTTCGATGACCAAAAGGCTTGCCGAACCGGAAAAATAATTGTCGGGGCCGACCAGGTCATAGAGTGAGCGACCAACCAGTTCTTCGTTGGTAAAGCCTGACATCTCCTCAAAAGGCTTGTTGACCTTTATGGTCACGCCTTTGCCGTCAACGATATAGATCCCGTTGGCAACATTGTCGAAGATGATTTCGAGCAGCTCTTGATCCATGACGCGACGGCTAACAGGCTGTCCAGCCACAATCGATGGTGAAATCGGTGCCGGTCATGCAGCCGGCAGAATCCGAACAGATATAAAGGACAGCATCACCGATTTCGCTCGGTTCGATCATCTTTTTAACCGCGGCCTTTTTCAACATGATCGTCTCGATGACGTCCTCTCTCGGGATACCATGGGTTTTCGCCTGGGCATCGATCTGGTTGTCGACCAGAGGGGTGCGGACGTATGCCGGGCAAATGGCGTTGACCGTGATCCCATAGGGGCCGCCTTCCAGGGCGGTGGTCTTGGTCAGTCCCATCATGCCGTGTTTGGCACTGATGTAGGCCGACTTGAATTCCGAGGCGCGCAGGCCGTGCACCGAGCTGATATTGATGATGCGCCCCCAGCCTTTTTGCTTCATGTGCGGCCAGCAGTACTTGATGAGCAAAAAGGGTGCTGTGAGCATCAGCGATATGATGAAATTCCATTTTTCTTCCGGAAAGTCCTCGATCGGACTGACATGCTGGATGCCGGCATTATTGACTAGCACATCGACAGATCCGAACCGTTCCACCGCTTCAGCAACCAGGGCTCTGCAGGCCGATGCATCGGTCAGATCGACCTTGACGAAATGTGCGCCGATGCGGCCGGCCTGTTGGCCGCCGATCTCGGCATTGACATCAGCCATCACGACCTGGTAGTCGGCATTGGCCAGGCTTTCAGCAACGGCCAGGCCGATGCCGCTGGCGGCTCCGGTGACAAGTGCAACGCGTTTCTGCATGATCATCTCCTTGGGTTGCGTCTCAGGCACCTTTGATGCTCGGCGCGATCTCAAAAGCACAGCCAGTCGCCGCGCGGATTTCATCAAGTGAAGAGAATGGTGAGACTTCGAGGAGGGTCATCCCCCGGTCGGCGTTGATGTCGAAAACCCCTTTGTCGGTGACCAGCAGGTCGACAACCTTCTGGCCGGTGATCGGTAGATCGCACTGCTCAAGGACTTTCGGGCTGCCATCCTTGGCATTGTGCTCCATCATCACGACCACTTTCTTGACCCCTGACACCAGGTCCATGGCACCACCGGGCCCTTTGACCATCTTGCCCGGGATCATCCAGTTGGCGAGGTCGCCGAAACGGTTGACCTGCATGCCGCCCAGTACGGACAGGTCGACATGCCCACCGCGGATCATGGCAAACGACTCGGACGAGTCAAAAAAGCTTGCGCCCAAAATAGTGGTGATGGTCTGTTTGCCGGCATTGATCAGGTCGGCATCGACCTGGTCTTCGGTCGGAAAAGGTCCGATACCGAGCAGGCCATTCTCTGATTGCAGGGTGATATTGATGCCTTCCGGGATGAAGTTGGCAACCAGGGTCGGCATGCCGATACCGAGGTTAACGTAGTCGCCGTCTGATAGCTCCTGGGCGACCCTCTTCGCCATCCATTCGCGGGTCTCGTTGAAGCCCCTGGCCGAGATACCGGCCCCGGAGACGGTGCGTTGTTCGATCGGCTTCTCATAGTCCGTGCCAAGCACCAGGCGGTCGACGTAAATTCCCGGGACGTGAACCTGATGCGGGTCGATCTCGCCGATCTCGACGATCTCTTCGACTTCAGCCACAGTGACGCGGCCCGCCTTGGCGCAGGCCGTATTGAAGTTGTTGGCGGTTTTGCGCAGGATCAGGTTGCCGGCTTTGTCCGCCTTCCAGGCCTTGACGATTGCAAGGTCGGTGGTGATGCTTTCTTCAAGGACATAGGCAATACCGTTGTACTCCTTGACATCTTTGCCCTCGGTGAGCACCGTGCCAACGCCGGTCCTGGTGAAGAAAGCCGGTATCCCGGCGCCGCCGGCGCGCATTTTTTCCGCCAGCGTCCCCTGTGGAGTCAGCTCGAGCTCCAATTCGCCGTTCAGATACTGTTGTTCGAAAAGCGCGTTTTCACCTACATAAGAGGAAATCATTTTTTTGATCTGGCGGGTCTGCAAAAGTAGGCCGAGCCCAAAGTCATCGATGCCGGCATTGTTGCTGACAACCGTCAACCCCTTCGTGCCGGCTGTGCGCAGGGCCAGGATCAGGTTCTCCGGGATGCCGCAGAGACCGAAACCACCGGCGGCGATGGTCATGTTATCGTGGAGCAGGCCCTCAAGGGCTTTTGCTGCATCAGTGTAGATCGGTTTCATGTTCTCTCCTCGAATCGAATGGCTCAGACAGTTTCAAACAGGACGGCGACGGCTTCACCACCGCCGATACATAAAGAGGCGACACCGAAGCGTGCCTGACGTTGTTTCAGTTCGCGTATCAGAGTTGCTGCCAAGCGGCCGCCGCTTGCACCGATCGGGTGTCCGATCGACACGGCACCGCCATTGACGTTGACCTTGTCCGGATCGATCTGGAGCTGCTTGATGGCAACCAGCGGCACGGCAGCAAACGCCTCGTTGATTTCAAACAGGTCGATGTCCTGTAATTGCAGGCCGGCCTTGTCGACGACTTTGCGAATGACTTCCGCCGGCGCGTCGGCAAAATTTTTCGGCGCGAGACTGTGGGTTGCAGAGGCAACAATTCGGGCGATCGGGCTCAACCCGTGCTGTTGCAGCGCTTCGCTCCCTGCCACAAGCAGCATGGCGGCCCCGTCGTTGATACTCGACGCATTGCCGGCAGTGATCGTGCCATCCTTTTTAAAGACCGGTCGTAGCGAAGAAAGTTTATCAATGTTGCCTTTGCCTGGCTCTTCATCGGCCGTGACAACCACATCGCCCTTGCGGCTCTTGACCGTAACCGGAGCCAGTTCGTCGGCAAAGGTGCCATTGCTCAACGCGGACTGGGAGCGTTGGTAGGAACGGGCGGCATAGCTGTCCTGATCATCCCGGCTGACCTGGTGTCGCTCAATCCAGGCCTCGGTGATGTCACCCATATGCATTCCGGTCTCGGCATCAAGCAGACCGTCGACCAGCATCATGTCGAGCACCTGCCCGGAGCCCATGCGCTGGCCGAAGCGGGCAGTGGGAAGCAGGTAGGGTGCCAGGGACATATTTTCCATGCCTCCGGCTAAGACGATGGCGGAGTCAGCCAGGCGAATCGAGTCCGCAGCGAGCATGATGCTTTTTAGACCGCTGCCGCAGACCTTGTTAACCGTCATCGCATGAGCACTGTCCGGAATACCGGCTATGCGCATCGCCTGGCGGGCCGGGGCCTGGCCTGAACCGCCCTGCAGGACCTGGCCGATAATGACTTCATCAATTGCCGAGGCCGGCAATCCGGTGTCGGCCAGGATGAACTGGATAACCTGTGCAGCGAGTTGCGGGGCTGTAATGGTCGCGAGGGCTCCACCAAAGGAGCCGAAAGGGGTACGGCGTGCAGAAACTATAAAAACATCCGGCATATGAACCTCCTGAAATTATTGGTCAACACTGAGAAGCTATTCGCAAGTCCCATACCAAGGGTGAAAAACATGATAGAGTGGGGCCTCAGCGTCTGTGTGAACTGTCCGGTGCAGGAGGAATGAGTCATCATTGAATCACGATTTGCGCCGTTGTCAAATCACTTCACCAAAAAATCCGGACATGGCGAATGATTCATTTTCGAATCGTACGATTCGAAAATGAATCGCATTTTGCAGGTTAAATCTAAAGATAGAATAGTGTTTGTTTTTATTTCTTGACAGATCCGAGGAGAGAAGTCTACCATAAATTGGTCATACCAATAACTTGTTTTACCTTAAGGACCAATTATGGAAAATTTTATCATCGCGGCACGCAATGTTGGCGCAGACGTTCAGCTGATTTCAAACCTGGAAGAACTCGTCGCATACATTGACCAACGGATTGAGGGTGGCCTGTTGTTGTCACCTTGTCCAAGCCTCAAGCGCGCCGGTTTGTCAGCTATGCTTAAAACAGCAGGTGTGGATGTTGTTGAAGAAGAATTTCGCGCGCATGGAGCAAGCGCTGCAGCAGGTTTGACAGGAGCGAACTTCGGCATCGCAGCAACGGGTACGGTCGTCCTAGAAAGTACCGATGAAGCCGTACGGATTGCCACCACCCTGCCGGAGAAACATTTCGTGCTCCTCGACCCACGCAAAATTCTGGCGACGGCTGATGAGGCCGTGCCGCTCCTGGGCGATTTCCACAAGCAGATGCCGCAAGCCTACCTTGCCTATATCACCGGTCCGAGCCGGACCGCTGATATCGAGCGGGTCCTGACGATAGGGGTGCACGGGCCGGCTGAATTGCACATCCTGTTGCTGGAAGGACTATCCGAAGACTTGATGGAGAGGTGACCGGGACGAGGGACGCGAAAATCCTTGAACCTACCACTTTTCATTTATTTACCGATCATCGATCATCGATCATCGATCACTGACTACTGACTACTGACTACTGACTACTGATTACTGATCACGGATCACTGACCACGGACTTAACTATGAATAAAGCAGACCGTAGCAGACATTACAATGACCGGGTCCGCAAGGCCATAGCGAAACCGCGCCTGCAGGATACCCTGCATCGCTTCGCCGATGCTTACGTTATTGCCCGCGAGGCGGCTTTTGCCGGCCAGGATTTTGAGGCATTGCGCACTGCGATTGGTGAGATGAAGGACGAGGTGCGTGACAACCTGCCCCGTTATCGTGATGAATTCATCGCCAACGCCGAGGCAGCCGGAGCAAAAGTCTATATTGCCCGGACCGCTGCAGAGGCCAATGCGTACATCTGCAACCTGGCCAGGGATCGCGGCGTCAAAACCGTGGTCAAAAGCAAGAGCATGGCGAGCGAGGAGACTCATCTCAACCATGCCCTCAAGGACGCCGGCGTTGAAGCCCTCGAGACCGACCTGGGCGAATGGATCATCCAACTGGCCGGGGAAAGACCGAGCCATATGGTGATGCCGGCGATTCATATGCTCAAAGAAGAAGTCGCCGAACTGTTCAGTAAGGTCACCGGTAAAGAAGAGCCGGCCGAGATCCTGCACCTGGTAAGGCTCGCACGCAAACAGTTGCGCCAGGGCTACCTGGATGCCGACATGGGGATCTCCGGGGCCAATGTTGCGATCGCTGAAACCGGCGGCCTTGCCCTGGTGACCAACGAGGGCAACGCCCGTCTGACCACGACCCTGCCGAAAATTCATGTCGCCCTGGTGGGCATGGAAAAACTGGTACCGACGCTCGCCGATGCCAATCGGATCATCAATGTCCTGCCGAAGAACGCCACCGGGCAGCTGATCACCTCCTACATCACCTGGATCCGCGGGGCGGTGCCCTGTGGTGACAAAAGCAAGGAACTGCATATCGTCCTGCTCGACAACGGCCGCTCCGCCCTGGCGGAGTCGCCGCACTGCCGCGACGCCCTGCGTTGCATCAAATGCGGAGCCTGCGCCAACGTCTGCCCGGTCTACCAGACCGTGGGCGGTCATGTCTTCGGCCACATTTACATCAGCGCGATCGGCGTTATCCTCACCGCGTTTTTCCACGGCCTCAACAATGCTTCTGAACTGGTCCGCGCCTGCATCGGCTGCCGCTCCTGTGTGGCGGTCTGCCCGAGCAATATCGACCTTGAGAGTATCATCCTGCACTTGCGCGAAGTGATCGGCGAGGAAGAAGGCGTCGGCGCCGGCAAATCAATTGTCTTCAAGAATGTAATGCGCAACCGCAAGCTGTTCCACGGTATGCTGCGGGCCGCCAGCGTGTTGCAGAAACCGGTGACCCGTGGCGAGCGCACCATCCGCCACCTGCCACTGTTCTTCTCGGGACTGACCGAATGGCGTACGCTGCCGGCGATCGCCGACAAGCCCCTGCGCGACCTGTGGAATGACATCCCGCAAAAAGTCGAGAAGCCGCGTTACCGGGTAGCCTTTTTTGCCGGCTGCCTGAACGACTTCGTCTATCCTGAGATGGGTATCGACCTGGTCAAGGTCCTCAATCATCTCGATGTCGAAGTGACCTTGCCGCTGGAGCAGAGCTGCTGTGGGGTGCCCGCCCTCTACTCGGGAGACAAGGACACAGCGGTCGCCATGGCCGAACAGAATATCGATGCCATGCTTGAGAACGACCCCGATTTTGTGGTCACCTCCTGTCCGACCTGTACCATGGCCCTGCAGCGCGATTTTATTGATCTGCTCAAAGACAATCCGGTCTGGGCCGAGAAGGCTATGAAGCTTGCTGAGATCACCATCGATATCTCCTGTTTCATCACCGACAAGCTCGACGGCGCGGAAGCCTTCGGCAAGGCCATCAAGGCCGAGAAGGTCACCTATCATGACTCATGTCACCTGAAGCGCGGTGCCGGGGTCTGGGAGCAGCCCCGTCGATTGATTGCCGACTCCGGCCGGGAAGTCGTCGAAATGGCGCACAGCGACCGCTGCTGCGGCTTCGGCGGTTCCTACTCGTTTACCAGCCACGCCGACATTGCCAAACAGATTCTGGGTGACAAGATCAAGGACATCGAAGCGAGCGGTGCGGCCTGTGTGGCGATGGACTGCCCGGGTTGCATGATGCAGATCCAGGGCGGGCTGCAGAAACAGGAAAAGGACGTCAGGGTCAAGCACACCATCGAACTGCTGGCTGAGAACCTCGACGATTAGTAACCCACCTCGATGAGCAACTGACAGGGGCACTTCCCGGACACTTCCGGCAAGTGCCCCGATTTATTTCGGACTTATAAACGAAAAAATGTTCGGCCGCAAAGACACGAAGACAAAGCCATCGAACCCGGGCGTGAATCACTGCAAAATACACTTTATAGCTCATAGATAATTGATTTTTTGGTGTCTTCATGGCTTTGTGGCGACGAATCTTTGTTTGAATTATAGGACTGATTTATTTGTGGGGCATCGTTTAATATGGCACAATTCAAAGAGTCGCCATCTGTGACAGATTAGGAGCAAGGTTGTCCAGTTTTAGTGAGAATCTCAGCAGTGCCGTTGTCCAATTACCCGCCATCGCGTTAAGACGCATGGTAGGCGTTGTTCGAACGCTCGACAGGCTGAGCCGCAACCCGCAATATCGTGAGCAGGTCTACGCAGAAGTCCCGGACGTCGCCCGCTTTGATCCGGGACACGATGCGGTCATGATGTGCTACGATTTTCATCTTGCCGGTGAGATGCCACGGTTGATCGAAGTCAACACCAATGCCGGCGGCGGCATGCTGGCCTACCTGGCGCAGGCCCCTGCCCTGCCCATCGATCACCAATCCCTCCCGGCAAAGTTCAGAAAGCGCCTGCTGCAGACCTTCTCGGATGAAATAAAAAAACATTCGGCAGGTGCCAAGCTCAAGCCGGAACGGATTGCGATCCTCGACGAAAATCCGACCGAGCAGTATCTTTATCCTGAGATGGCGGCCTTTGCCGACCTGTTCAGAGCCTGGGGAGTGCCTACAGAGATCGTCGAACCACGCCAATTGCATACTTCCGCCGAGGGCGTCGACTTTGATGGCCAACCCGTCGATCTGGTCTACAATCGTCATTGCGATTTCTACCTGGCAAGCGACGAGATGGCCGGGCTGCGTCAGGCATACCTGGCCAGCAAGGTCTGCCTGACGCCCAATCCTCACATGTACGGCCTGCTTGCCGACAAGCGGCGGATGATTCTCTGGTCTGATCCACAACAGCGTGCCTCCTGGCACCTGTCCGGGAATGATGAACGACTGCTCGAACAGACTGTTCCCAACACCTCGCTGCTTGCCGCAATGGACCTGCAGCGACTGTGGTCAGATCGCAAGCGGCTCGTCTTCAAACCGGTGGACAGCTTTGGCAGCAGGGGGGTGCTGATCGGAGAGAAGCTCTCCCGCAAACGGTTTGACCAATTACCGGCGGAGCGAACCCTGGTGCAGGAGCTGGTCCCGCCTTCGATGAGCGAGACAGCCGATGACGGCCCGATGAAAACCGACCTGCGCGTGTATGCTTATCGTAACCGGGTGCTCGGTGTGACCGCCCGCCTGTACCGCGGGCAGGTGACCAACCTGCGTACTCCAGGCGGTGGGTTTGCCAGCGTCCGAATCATTTAACCTGGCACTTTCTTCTGTACAAACCACTTGCCCTTACGATTAAATCGAGAACCCCGGAGCCAACAAGGAATCGAAAAAAGGGATCAGAATTGTAATTCTGATCCCTTCATTTTGTTTTTTCGCGCCTCTCACTTCGCGCTTCGATGATTTGTCTCCTCGACAGGGAAGTTTACAGAGCGACGTGAAACCCTCTTCAGTTTTTCTCAACGGCGCAGCTGGTAGCGTCGCACTGCGCGGTTATGCTCTTTCAGCGTCGCACTAAATTCATGGGTGCCATCGCCCTTTGCCACAAAATAGAGGGCTTTTGTGTCCGCCGGGTTGACCGCTGCACGCAGGGCAAACTGCCCCGGGCTGGCAATCGGGCCGGGCGGCAGGCCTCTTTTCCGGTAGGTATTGTAGGGTGTCGGCGTCTCCAGGTGTTTGCGGGTGAGGTTGCCGTCAAAATCAGCAATCCCGTAGATCACTGTCGGGTCTGCCTGCAGGGCAATTCCGCGCTTGAGGCGGTTATGGAACACGGCCGAAATCAGCGGCATCTCCATGACATTGCCGGCTTCCTTCTGGATGATCGATGCCAGGGTCAGTAACTCATGCCGATCCAGGCCCAACTCGTC
>Ga0224504_10000423_pt1 | contig 18936 bp, 18 predicted proteins | sample SF_Oct11_sed_USG_3_FD_170160 | JGI IMG/M metagenome (GOLD analysis project Ga0224504, IMG submission 170160) | Sediment microbial communities from San Francisco Bay, California, United States - SF_Oct11_sed_USGS_24 | ecosystem: Environmental > Aquatic > Marine > Sediment | place: USA... | reverse complement strand
GTGGTTCCGTCCTTGAGCAAGTCCATGGCGTATTCAGTGAACAGGTTCCGGACCTGGATAATGCCGCGGATTTGGCAGGGTTCTTTGCAGCGATCCAGGAGTTGATGGCTGCCGGACAAATACTTGCCTATCATGACCGGTCTGACGGCGGATTGATTACCACCCTTTGCGAGATGGCATTCTCGGCTCGTTGCGGTCTTGAACTCACATTCGAGGAGGCTCCCGGGCATGACCCCGATAAACTGCGCGCACGTTTGTTTGCCGAAGAACCGGGTGCTGTTATCCAGCTGACCGAAGCCAATAAGCAGGCGGTGCTTGGGTGTTTTGAAAAGCATGGCGTGGGGGACCTGGTTACCGATATTGGCAGAGCGGTTCCCGGCAAGACACTTAACCTGAGTGTGGGTGGACAAACTACGCTTCAAAGTGACTTGAGTCATCTTCACCAGGCCTGGAATGAAACCAGTTTTGAAGTTCAGAAATTGCGAGACCATCCGGTGTGTGCAGAAGAGGAATTTGCCCGAAGCTTGCGTTGGGATCAGCCGTATCTGAAGCCAAGGCTAAGTTTCGATCCATTACAAAACCCGGTTGCCCCGGCTATCGCTAAGCAACCGAGGCCTGCAATTGCCATCTTGCGTGAGCAGGGTGTTAATGGGCAGATTGAAATGGCCGCTGCTTTCGACCTCGCCGGTTTCAGAGCCGTCGATGTACACATGTCAGACTTGCTGGAAAAACGTAAGGATCTGTCGTCATTTCAGGGTCTGGTGGCCTGTGGTGGTTTTTCCTATGGCGATGTCTGGGCGCAGGCCGCGGATGGTCCTCTTCCATATTGTTCCAGGCGGAATTAAGAGACCAGTTTGCAGCTTTCTTTGAAAGGACCGACCGTTTTTCCCTTGGGGTATGTAATGGTTGTCAGATGCTTTCCTCATTGCGGGACATCATTCCCGGCACTCAAAGCTGGCCGGATTTTGTGGCAAACCGTTCAGGGCAGTTTGAAGCTCGCCTGAGCCTGGTAAAGGTACCCGAATCGACATCGTTGTTTTTCAACGGTATGGCTGGCAGTCTGTTGCCGGTGGCAACTGCCCATGGTGAAGGACGCGCCCGGTTCCACGGCCAGGAATTGCCACAGAACCAGGTTGCGTTGCAGTATGTCAACTCGGAAGGAAACTCCAGGGTTGGATACCCGCAAAACCCGAATGGTTCTCCACTCGGAATAACCGGACTATGTAATAACGATGGTCGGATTACGATTATGATGCCTCACCCGGAAAGAACACTGCGAACGGTTAACTTTTCCTGGGCACCGGAACACTGGCCGGAGGTTTCTCCCTGGCAGCGTATCTTTCTGAATGCACGGCAATGGGTAAAATGATGAACGAAGCAGCAGGCAACCAGGACTTACGCTTAGGCGAATTGTTGATCCTGGCGGTTTTGTGGATGATCTTTGGCTTTATGCTCTGGTTTTACCTGAGTGCCTTTCACGGTGTCCCGGTGCGCATTTTGTCCAGTGAAATTCTGTCAGCTTTTCTGGGTAGTGACTTCCAGACCATCATACCCAACCCGGACAAGCATTATCTGTTCCAGGTGCAAACCAATATACCGTTCAAGTTTCCGGATGGCAGTCGTGAGGCCCTGGGGTTTATCGTTAATCCGTTGATCTTCGGTTATGGTTTACCGTTACTGTTTGGCCTGGTGATGGCATCAGGGGTTTCCATGCTAAGGAAGCTTGGCATTTTGTTGGGCGGTTATGTGACCGTCATGTTGGTACAAGTATGGGGTGTTGTCTGGCAGTCTTTGAAGATGCTGTCTTTTAATTTCGGATCAGCAGCGAGCCAGGTGGTCACGGATGCCGGAATTCCAAGTGATTTGATTGCCCTGTGTTACCAGTTGGGTGTTCTGATATTGCCGCCACTGGCACCGATTATTTTGTGGGTATTGGCCAACTGGACATTAATTGAGCAATTCACGGGATGGCAAAAAAACACTGATTCATGAATGCGGGGAACTGTAAGGGCAGGATGATGGTCTTCTTGTTTGGCGTCTTTCGTATTCAGCTACATAGTATGCCAACTGACAGATAGGGCTATAATTTCACAAAGTATAAAACTCCCAAGGGATTTTACGTGCAAGCAACTGAAGAACTACAAGCCAACAACGACAATCAGTCCAAGACCGTTGAAGACGAGGTGTGTGCCTTTCTGATCGAAAGCGGTCGTTTGAAAAAGCCTGACCTTAAGCGCGCCGAGACGTTTCGTGATCAGAATGGCGGCGAGCTGGTGACATTGCTGGTCCGCCTCGGGCTCGTTTCAGAGCGTGACGTGGCCGAAGCAGAGTCTAATCTGCTGGATCTGCCATTGATATCAACGGCCGATTTGCCGGATGAAGCACCGGAAATTGGCAAGCTGTCATTGCGTTATTTAAAACAGAATCTGTTGTTACCGGTGAGTGTCACCGATACCGACATGGTTGTTGTAATGGCTAATCCCAGGGATGAATATGCACTCAAGGCGCTGTCCATGGCCAGTGGTAAGACCATCTGCCCGCAGGTGGGTGTGGCCTCTGAGATCGAGAACGGTATTGAAAAACTTTACGGCGTTGGCCGTAGTGCCATGGGTCAAATTGTCGATACGCTCGGCGATGAAGACGATGATCTGGAAGATGTAGAACATCTGCGCGACCTTGCATCAGAGGCTCCGGTAATCCGCCTGGTTAACCTGATCATGCAACGGGCTGTTGAGGCAAGGGCATCGGATATTCACATTGAACCGTTCGAAAACCGGCTTAAGGTCCGTTACAGGGTAGATGGCGTATTACAGGAAGTAGAGGCTCCACCGGCAAGTTCTACTGCGGCTGTCATTTCACGCGTCAAGATCATGGCCCGGTTGAATATTGCTGAGCGCCGGCTTCCTCAGGATGGCCGTATCATGCACCGTGTCCAGGGTAAGGAACTCGATCTGCGTGTTTCCACCATACCCACCTCGCATGGTGAGAGTGTGGTGATGCGTATTCTTGATCGTGAAAGCATTGTGCTGGATTTTGATTCGCTGGGTTTTGACGAGGGGTTGAAAACCGACTTCGTCAAGGAGCTCGAAATGCCACATGGCATTATCCTCGTCACCGGCCCGACCGGTTCGGGTAAAACGACCACCCTCTATACTGCACTCAGCCAGATCAACACCCCGGCAAGAAAAATCATCACTGTCGAGGATCCGGTGGAGTATCAACTTGAGGGTATCAACCAGATCCAGGCACAATCATCGATCGGTCTGGATTTTGCCCATGCCTTGAGGGCCATTGTCCGTCAGGATCCGGATGTCATCATGATCGGCGAAATGCGGGATCTGGAAACGGCCCGCATTGCCATTCAGTCTGCACTGACCGGTCACCTCGTGTTGTCCACCATTCATACCAATGATGCGGCGGGTGGAATTACCCGTATGTTGGACATGGGTGTAGAAGATTACCTGTTGACCTCTACCGTCAATGCCATTCTGGCACAACGCCTGGTGAGAACGCTTGGTGAAGGAGCCAGGGAGGAAGTAAAGCTGTTGCCGGAAGTTGCTGCAGAGATGGGTTTCGCGACATTTTTGGATCAGGATAGCTATACAGTGTACCGCCCAGTTGCCACGGAAGAGAATCCGACGGGTTATTTTGGCCGTACAAGTATTCTGGAGTTGTTGCAGATGACAGATTCGATCCGTCGATTGATCATGCAACAGGCAACTTCGGGTGAAATTCATGAGATGGCGGTTCAGCAGGGTATGCGAACCATGTATCAGGATGGTTTATTGAAATGTTTGAATGGTACTACCACGCTTGAGGAAGTGCTCAGAGTGACACAGGAATCCTGATGCCGTTATTTGAATACAAGGCAGTTTCCCCATCAGGTGAAACCGTGCGCGGGACAATGGAGGCTGCTTCGAAGGAGTGGATGATTGCCAAGCTCCAGGAGAGCGGTAATATTCCCCTGTCGGCCAATGAGGCGGGCAAGGGTGGCTTCAACCTGGATTTCCTTAGCCTGAAAAGACGTGGCATGAATGGCCGCGAAGTCGGTCAGTTCACACAACAACTGGCAACTTTACTTGGTGCCGGATTGCCGCTTGACCGTTCACTCCAGGTTTTACTTGAGTTGTCTGAAAACGACCGTATCAAGCAAACTGTGAGCTCAGTACGTGACCAGGTCAGAGAGGGCGGAAGTCTTTCGGACGCACTGGACGCGCAACACGGTTCGTTCAGCAGATTGTTTATTAACATGGTAAGGGCCGGTGAAATCGGCGGGTCTCTGGACACGACACTGGATCGACTCGCAGACTATCTGGAGCGCTCAAAGGATCTGAAAGACAGCGTTATTTCAGCCATGGTTTATCCCATCATGTTAATGATACTGGCAGGTGGTTCCCTGGTTATTCTGTTGGTGTATGTCATCCCGCAGTTCACCCCGATTTTTGAAGAACTGGGTGGTGATCTTCCCATGGTGACCAAGATGGTATTGGCGGTCGGCAGGGTTTTGCAAAATTTCTGGTGGGGTCTTATTGGCCTTGCCTTCCTGGGAATGTACCTGTTTCGCCGCATGTTGGCCGATCCGGAAAAGCGACTGGCCTGGGATACACGGGTTTTGGGAATGCGTTGGGTCGGAGACCTGGTTTCCAAAATGGAGATTGCACGTCTTACGCGGACGCTCGGCACCCTATTGACCAATGGTGTGCCTTTATTGGCGGGTCTTTCCATTGCTCGTAATGTCATGTCCAACAGCTTGCTTCGGCAGAGTCTTGAGGCAACCACATTGAAAGTCAAAACAGGTGGTGGGCTGGCTCACAACCTTGCAGAGACCGGGCAGTTTCCCCGGCTTGCCCTGCAAATGGTGAGCGTAGGCGAAGAAACGGGGCAATTGGATGTCATGCTGATGAAAGTTGCGGACACCTATGACAAAGAAGTGCGTATTACCATCGACCGCCTGTTGGCAATTTTTACACCGGCTATAACGCTGTTGATGGCAGTAATGATCGGTACAATCGTCATGTCAGTATTAATGGCGATTATGGGTATTAATGAACTGGTTGGTTAAATGCACGGTCAGATATCGTGCAAACCTTGGAAAAGGAACCGCTAAGTGCAAACAAAAAAGGCTGGTTTAAATAGCCAGAGATCCTGGCAGGAGACTTCGGGAATGAATTTGGAAAGACGTTACAACATGTACAACAAAAAGCAGAGTGGTTTTACACTGGTCGAATTATTGCTGGTGCTGGTCATTCTGGCTTTAATTGCCGGCCTGGTATTGCCGGGTATTATCGGAAAGGCTGAGAGTGCGAAGGCCAAGGCTGCTTCGTCGCAAATCAGCCGTATATCGATGTCGGTTGAGAGCTTTTATCTTGACACCGGTAATACACCAGAGTCACTCGATCAACTGGTCAATGAACCTTCGGGTGTTTCCGGCTGGAATGGCCCGTATATCAAGAACTCCCTGTTAAAAGACCCATGGGGTCAACCCTACAAATATACTGTACCTGGACAGCATGGTGATTTTGATATCGTGTCCTATGGTGCTGACCGTCAGCAGGGTGGCGAGGATAATAATGCGGATATTAACAGCTGGGATTAAAAGGTGGGATCCCACTTTCAGTTGACATCGCATAAGCCCGTGAATTCCAGAAAGTCAGGCGGCTTCACCTTGGTTGAGGTGATGGTGGTCATGGTTATTATCGCACTGGTAATGGGTCTTGTTGCGACATCCATGTCACGCAGTATTTCAGGTGCAGAGGCGCGGGCTGCTTCACGAAAGTTGGTCGCTTCGTTGCGCTATACCAGGGCCATGGCGATTATCAAGAAAAGTGAACAGGTTTTTCAGGTTAATATTGAAGACCGCAGTTACCAGGCACCGGGTCGAGATCAGATCAATCTGCCTGAAGGTGTGGATTTGACCATCACAACCGCGCGTTCAGAGATCACATCCGAGGCCGTATCGGGTATACGTTTTTTCCCTGATGGAGGTTCTACCGGTGGTCACATTGAGTTGACTGTCAATGAACGGGAATACCGGGTAAATGTTGCCTGGCTAACTGGTGAAACAAGTCTTGAGAGGCAGGAAGGATGAAGTCTCTGCAAATGGTTTTGCCTGGCAAAGGCATGCGGAGGTCACAGGGCTTTACTCTGCTGGAAGTTATGCTGGCATTCGTAATTTTTGCCTTGAGTTTTGCAATCGTACTGGAAATCATGGCAGGTTCAATGCGCAGCGTCATGCGGGCGAGCGATGATACTGAGGTTGCACTGTTTTCACAGTCGCTCATGGATCTGGTCGGCACTGAAATTCCGATAGAAGAAGGTCAATACAGTGGTACAAGCATGGATCGTTACCAGTGGGAAATGAATATCACTTTTTATAACGCTGGCGGCGAAGCCGACGATACCGGCGACGCAGGCATGATTACCCAGGAACTGGCTGAATTGTCGGGTATCGAGTTGTACCGGGTTGACCTGTATCTTGACTGGGAGGCTGGGCGAAGGCAGCGGGATTTTCACTTCAGCACCATTCACAGTGTTCTGGCAAACCGGCAATGATGGCACCATTTAACAACTCATCACCTCAACGTAGTTCAGGGTTCACACTGGTTGAATTGCTGCTGGCGATAACTTTGATGAGCATTTTGCTGGGATTGACATATACCGGTCTGCGTGCCGCCACGCGGTCTTCACAGCGCGGTGAATTATTGTTGGCTGCGGGCGGTGAGTTACGCGCTTCCCACCAGTTTATTCGTCGCCAGTTAAATCAGATGTTACCCCTGCCGTACGCGGTGACAGAAGATGCCGAGGAGCTTCGTGTTGTCTTTGAAGGCGATGCAAGACGCATCCAGTACGTTGCTCCCATGCCCGGCTATCTCGGTGCCGGGGGGCCGCAGGTACAACTAATAGAAATTGTTAATGCGGATGATGGTGAATTGCTTATCCAATTCAGCCATGCATTGCTGCAAGGTTTCGAAGAAAGCCGACTGATGGATCGGGATCCGGTGGTTTTGCTTGAGGGTGTGAGTTCGGCCGGTTTTGAGTTCCTCACGAAGGACGAAGAGGGCGAGTTAATCGGTTGGACTGCCAACTGGGATCAGGAGAATACATTACCTGTTGCAGTTCGCCTGGATCTTGAGTTTACTGAAGAATTGAACATGCAATGGCCGGACCTGGCGGCCGGTGTGCGGGTGGATGCCTCGTCACTCAGGGCCGGCGGTGGAGTCTCGGGGGCGGCAATTTACCAGCAGAGTATTCAAGACCTGATCAAAGTTAAAAATCAGGATGAGTCATGAAGAACGGCCGCCGGATAAATTCTCAGCGTGGCATAGCACTGGTACTGGTATTATGGGCATTGTTGTTGCTTACAATTGTTACCGGCTCGTTCGCCCTAATGGCGCGAATGGATCGCCTGGAGGCTCATACCCTGCTGTCAGGAACACAGGCACGCTTGAGTGCACAGGCTGCAATCAACCTGGCGGTACTGGCGCTTCGTGATCCGGATGATCAAACCAGGATGCTTGCTGATGGCCGTGTATATCAGACGGAGCTTGATGGGGTTCTCGTGGAAGTCAGTGCCATTGATGAGCGCGGTAAACTGGACATCAACGCCACGGACGAGTTGATACTGGCGAATCTGTTCACCGGACATGGGCTTGAGTTTGACGCAGCCGAGTTACTGGCCGCTGCTGTTCTGGATTGGCGTGATGAGGACGAACTTGAGCGTGTCAATGGAGCTGAAGAAGATGCCTATCTTGCGGCGGGTCTGGAAGTGGGGCCGGCGAACAGACCGTTTATGATGACCGAGGAATTACTACAGGTTATTGGCATGGATTACGACTTTTACCGCAGGTTGGAACCTGCTATAACGGTGTTCTCGCGTACAGCTGAACCCGACCCGGCATTCGCGCCGGTTGAGGCGTTGATGGCACTACCGGACATTACTTACGAAGAAGCAGTGAACTTTGTGCAGGAAAGAAACTCTCAACTACCCGGTGAGTCACTGGGCACGGAATTGCCAAATGGTACTGTGGTTATGGAACAAGGCAGAGGGGTCACGTATAGTATTGAGGCCAAGGCGACAATGCCTAATGGCGTTTGGGAACAGTTACAGGCCACAATCCGGCTCGGGGGAAACCGTAACGGTAGCCCCTACCGTGTTTTGCGTTGGCGCGAAGGATTTCAATATTAGGACCTTTTGACAACGATGGCGATCGCACTTAACAATACCATTCAGAATTTTCGTTATCGGCTTACGAGTGGCCCGGTTGGTCAATTCTTTGATTGGTGGATGGAAGAGCTGCGCAATGCGATGCCGTCCGAGTTGCGTACACGCATGCAATATGCCCGTCGCAAGCTGTTAATGCAGATCAGTGATAGTGAACTTGTTTTCAGTATAGATAACGCCGATTCAATCCAGTCTCTTGAATCGCTGTCCATCAATCAGGACGCACAGATACAAACACAACAGGTAAGGGATCTCTTGCATCGGCATGAGCTTGGAGAAGTCCATCGGGACCTGCTGCTTTCGCAAGAGATTGTGCTGCATACAGACGTTTTAATGCCGCTTGCCGCCGAGGCTAATTTGCGACAGGCTCTTGCCTATGAAATGGACCGCCACACACCATTCAGCGCCGACGAGGTATTTTTTACCTGGCGTAACCTGACCCGTAACCGTGATGCCGGTCAATTGCACTTCGATCTGTATGTGACGCCTCGCGAAACGGTAGAATCAAAAATCGAACAGCTTAAGCGACTGGGTTTGGCTCCGACCGGAGTTGATGTTGCTACACCCGATGGCCCAATGGGTATCAATCTGCTCCCTGAAGCCCTGCGCTACCATATTGTTAACAAGCAGGTTCGTTTGAACCTGGTTATAGCTGCGGTTGCAGTTTTCCTGATGATACTGGTTATGGCCCAGTCATTGTGGTTGCGTGAGCATCAGCTAGAGGTCATAGATGAGGCCATTGAGAACGTGCGCGCGGAGGCGATGGCTGTTCAGCAGATACGACAGCAGATTGATGATGCCACTGAAGCCGCCGGCTTTTTGCAGAATCGCAAGATTGAGAATGGGTACAAGCTGGAGATGCTCGCAGAATTAACCCGCATCCTGCCTGACAATACCTATCTGGATCGTTTGTCGATGAATGAGGGCACCACCCAGATGCAAGGTAAATCCGGAAATGCCCAAAGCCTGATCGAGCTGATCAACAACTCTCCTCAATTTGAAAATGCATCATTTCGGGGCCCCACACGACTGGATAATCGAAGCGGCAAGGAAATTTTTGATTTGAGTGCTGACAATTCGTCGAAGGATGCTGAATGATTCAAATTATATCGGATCAAGGCAACTCAAAAGCAACGGCTTTGATGTTATTGGTGATTGCGGCATTGCTCATATACCTATTGTTCTTTCATTGGTTTGTGATACGTCACCTGGAGTATGCAGAGGAAGTTGGTGAATTGAGATCACAATTAAACCGGTTCCAGACTGTGGCCGCGCAAAGTGAAACATTACAGCTACAGTTGAACAGCGTACGCAGCTCACAAAACGATGAAGGGCTCTTTCTTAAATACCCCTCATTCGATGAGGCAGCAGCTGCACTTTCCGGCAATATCGGCGATATGGTTCGTACCCAGGCTGATGATTCCTGCCAGATTGTTAGCCGGCAGCCGGTGCGGCCGAGGGTTCAGGAACGCTTTCAAAGAGTCACTGTAAATGTGCGTATGCGTTGCGATGCCGAGGATTTCCTGCAAATTCTGTACGGCATGGAAACCAGTATGCCCCTGATGCTGGTTGATAACCTGAATGTTATCCGGCCCAGGACCACAAGACGTCAACGCGGCCAGCAGACACAGCCACAAGGTGCGCTGGATATACGTTTTAATGTTTCAGGGTACTTGAAATGAAATGGTTGCAGGATAACCCGCTTGGTATGGCGCTTGCCGGCATTAGCGGGCTGTTTGTTTTGCTTTCCCTGGCTATGGCCATAGTCTGGAATCTGCCCGTTTCAACTGAGGTTGCCGGAACAGAGGCACAAGTCATTGCTGACAACCAGGTTAGTTTGGACACCCACCAGATTGGAACACTGGGTGAATACAAGGTGATTAATGAAAAGCCGGTGTTCAATGAATCGCGTCTTCCCGTAATTGTAGAGCTCGATGATGGATCGCAGGAAGACGACACGACGATAGAGGTAAAAGGTGCACCGGATGTCAGGTTAACCGGCATTGTAATAACACCGGGGTTGAAGATCGCGTCACTGACTCCGACCGATACAAATATCGAGACCGTCATGGCCCACGAAGGCGAGTCCCTGACGGGAGAGTTTGTTGGCTGGCAGGTAGCGGTAGTCAATCCGCGGGCGGTGGTGCTGGAATCGCGTGATGGCCAGTCGCTGGAGTTAGACCTGCAGGTTCATGATGCCACAATTGCAGAACCGCCCCCACCTGTGGTCAAGCCGCCGGTAACGGCAGCCACGGCTGCGGCAGGTCAGGAACCGGACGAGACGGGTGAGGATGATGAGCCTTTAAGCAGGGCGGAGCAGATTCGCCAGCGGATCGCCGAGAGACGTGAGGAACTGCGTCTTGAACAGGAAGCACAGCAACCACAAAACAAAGGCAAGCCTGAAGCAGGAGCTGCTGCAGAAAAGCCGGCGCACTACCAGAACGCCATTCGTGCATTGATGAACAAGAATATGAAGGATCAGGGCAGTAATGATAAAAAAGATGGATAAAGCGCAAATTACCGGGAGTGCTATCAGATGAAATCACTGATTTATGCTGTGGTTATTCTGCTATTGGTTAACAGTTGTACTACAACGTCGGAAATACCACCAAGGCCCGGACCTCACCATCAACGTTTGGACAGGGCGGAGTTGGCAGCGGATGAATCACCGATATTTACTTCCGCGACTAATGCCTCGGAAGCGGGCGGTGTTGAAGATGTTGAGTTGAGAATCGGCGAATCACCATTTATTAACGAGGATGCAGCGAGACGTAAGCTAAGCGCGGTTTCGGAAGACGGCGAGATCGTCTTGAACTTTGAAGGTGAGTCCCTGCAGTCAGTGGTTCACACGATTCTCGGTGAGGTGTTGCAGGAAACGTTTGTCATTGGCCCAGGTGTCAGCGGGCAAGTGACATTTTCAACGTCCAAACCGGTTTCCCGTGATCAGTTGATGCCCATCCTTGAGTTGCTGTTACGCTGGAATGGCGCGGTGATGGTTTTTACTGAAGGTCGTTATCATATCCTGCCGGTATCCGAAGCGGTCCGTGGCAATCTTGTACCGATACTCAGTGAAGACAACCTGGCGATGGGCTATGAAGTCTGGGTCATGCCATTAAAGTACATCGGTGTCGCCGAAATGGCTGTAATACTTGAGCCTTATGTGCGTGAAGGCGCCATGGTGAGAATTGACCCGCTCCGGAACATGATCTTTCTTGCCGGTACACAGGAAGAGTTACGTAACTACCAACAGACCATAGACATATTCGATGTGGATTGGCTGGCTGGTATGTCGGTTGGTATCTATCCCCTTGAAACTGTGGACGTGGAATCCATTACCACTGAACTGACTGAAATATTCTCTACGGAAGGTGAATCACCATTGGCTGGCATGTTTCGTTTTGTGCCATTAGAGCGTCTGGCATCGATTATGGTGATCACCCCGCAGGAGACTTATCTTGAGAAAGCGCGTAAATGGATCGAGACGCTTGATCGTGGCGCCGCAGGTTCCGGTGTACAGTTATATGTTTACCGGGTGAAAAACCTCGAAGCACAGATATTGGCGGATTATCTGACTCAACTGTTCGGTGGAACCACATCAGCCCCCCGGCAAAATAACAACCGTGGCACCCTGGCACCTGGTCTTCAGGAGGCTCAAAGGAGTTCTATCAGTGACTTCAACCAAAATCGCGAGTCAGCTAATGACCGGGGCCTGCAGAGTAACCGGACTGGCGGCGGCGTGGTTTCTACCGAAGAAGGTGATATTCGCATCACTTCTGTAATTGAGACCAACTCCCTTCTGATTCAGGCAACGCAAAATCAGTACTCATCCATACAGGCGGCCATTGAGCGTATTGACCAGGAACCGCTGCAGGTGCTGATTGAGTCACAGATCCTTGATGTGGAACTGAATGAAGACCTGGAGTTTGGCGTAAACTGGTATCTGACCAATAATCCTGATGCGATCGGTGGCGACGAAACCATTGGCGACGGTTTTGATACGTTGACAATGGGTGGATCCACCAACTTTTTTGCAAATATCGTTGGTCCCCTTGGGAATGGCTTCATAAAAGCCACCATCAGCGCACTGGATAGTGTTACAGATGTCCGTTCACTTGGAGCGCCTTCACTGCTGGTCCGTAATAATGCCACCGCGACCATCACGGTTGGTACCCAGGTCCCGGTGCAATCCTCCAGCATCTCTACCGGTGGTATTGGCAACGTTGTCAGCAGCGCCCAATATGTGTCAACCGGTGTAACTTTGACCGTGACACCAAGAATCAACCCTGGTGGACTGGTTTACATGGATGTGACGCAGGAGGTCAGTCGTGCTGGTGCGCGTGATCCTGATATATCGGCCAGCGGCAACCCGCCGATTAATAACAAATCAGTCACAAGCCAGGTGGCGGTGCAATCAGGGCAAACCATATTTTTGGGCGGGTTGATCTCCGAACAATCCAGCAAGGGCCGCACCGGCGTTCCTTACCTTAACCGGATTCCGATTGTTGGCAACCTGTTTGGTAGTACGAAGACCAATACAGTCCGCAGTGAAACCATCGTAATGATTACCCCGACCGTGATTGAGAATATCAATGACCTGAAAACAGTCAGTGATGATATACGGGTTGAATTTATGAAGGTCCCCCCCATTAATCACGCCACCCTGCACGCCGAGGACTGATTGAACATGAAAAGCAAAAATAATTTCAAGTATCGGTCCCTGGGGATGCTGGTCAGCCTGTTACTGTTATCAGCCTGTGTAAGCACAGAGCCAAAGGTCTCTGATATTGAAGAGCGGGTTACGGCATATTGGGATACGCTGTTGAGCGGTGACCTTGCTGGTGCTTATGAGTTTCTATCGCCGGGCTACCGTTCCAGTGTGTCTTCAATGGATTACCAAAGGTCCATCCTGATGAAGCAGGTGCAATGGACAAGCGCCAAATACGTCAAAAGCGATTGTACAGAAACGACTTGTACCGTGGAGATTTCATTGGGTTATAGAGTTGCCGGTGCGGTTCCCGGGGTGAAATCCTTTACAGGCTCTCAAAATGTGGATGAGTCGTGGATTAATATTGACGGTATGTGGTATCTTGTTCCCTAGCAAAGATGCCTGGTTACAAATGCTGCAGAGTGATTTAAATTATTGCCTTGCTTAGAATTTTATCGTAAGATTGCCATGCAATTTTGCATCAATAGCGTGTTATAGCCGTTGTGAGGCGGTTTTACGGCACGCCAGAAAGTCTATTTTTTGCCCTGTCTACACAATAGGAGTGTTGTAATGAACAGAAAGAACCTAACAGCAGCAGTACTTGCAGGACTGGCGGGAGTCGTCGGCATTGCCGGTTCGGCTCAAGCGGTTAATATTAATCCGGATGGTACCGGCCAAGTATTGTTATACCCGTATTACACGATCAATGGTGGAAACCAAACAATTTTCTCCGTGATCAATACCTCAGAAGACGCTAAAGCAGTTAAAGTGCGTTTCCTGGAAAGCGAAAACAGCCAGGAAGTTCTGGATTTTAACCTTTACATGTCAGCATTTGATGTTTGGTCAGCTGCTATTAGTGAGATCCCAGATGGCATGTCATATCCCGATTGTGATTTGCTTGGCACAGGCGTCGTTTGCGAAGGTCCTTTGTTGACAATTGCTGATGACGAAACAACTTGTACTGTTCCTCAGTTGAATGGCATGCAGCCATTCCTGCCGTTCAAATATCTTGACGACGGTGGTACACAGGATCAGAGCCGCATGAATGCAGGTCATTTCGAAATGATCGAAATGGGTACACTGATTGAAGGCGAGTGGGCAGCAGTTGCGGCTACGCATATACTTCATGAAGTAACTGATCCAGATGATACAACTGTTCCACCCGTAGTCATTGACACATTCTGGGCGCCGGCAAGTTGTGATGTGCTGACACTTGCCTGGACTGATCTCGACATCAACGCTCCAGGAGGCGAAGGTAGATGGCTGGTCGATCCGACTGATGGTGTTTCTGCACCTTCCGGTGGTCTTTTTGGTGGTGCAGCTATCATTAACGTAATGGGCGGCAACATGCACACTTATGATGCGATGGCATTGAATGGCTGGAACAGAAGTGGTTTCACCTTCGGTCCTGAAGGCGATTCAATTCACGCACAGCCTGGTTTCACTGAGCCAACTTTGGCCAGTGGTGACTCAGTAGTTGGTTCCGTATTTACTGAAGCGGGTTTTGCTCTGGATTCAGGCGACTTGGAGGAGCCAATTGACGCGGTCTCTTATGTTCTGATGCATGATGCGATCATGAATGAGTACACAACAGAAAAAGCTGTTTTGGCTCAGACCGAGTGGGTTGTTACTTTCCCAACGAAACGCTTCTATGTAAACCAAAGTCCGGTACGTGCTCCTTTTACTACCGAATGGGATTATACAGAGTTTGATTTAGACGATGACGACGAACTGGTTCCAGTGGGCCTCGCGACCGCGTGCGAAACTGTAGAACTAGATAGAATGTATGATCGTGAAGAGCGGTATCCTGGTGATCCGGAATGTGGTACGCCTGGTGGCGAGGCTTGTCCTCTCCCGGGTGGTCCAATCGTTTCACCGGCACCTCCGATTGATCCTGTAGATCCGCTTGCGCCAATCCTGTTCAACCTTTGCTATGAGTCGAATGTTATTCGTTTCGGTGGAGATGCTTACCACATTCCTGGAGCGGGTAAGCCAAATATGACCGAGATTCTTGGCGCACCTCAGTACCTTAACTTTGACAACGAAGAAGCTGGGTACCAGTATGGTTGGGCACGTATAGAGTTGGATGACTATATTGACGTAACTGCGCTGCCTGGCGGTGGTTTCATTGCGGTAGAAGCTTCGCGTGATCCTATCGGCCTGTTGAACGGTCTGCCTACCACAGGTTTTGCAGTCTCGAAGTTCTACAATGGCTTCCTGACCGATCTGCAAGGAAACCGTGTACTGTCAGCTTATGGTGGTCTGGTAGATCACAGAAGTTCACGTAAAGTTGGTAGTGACTAAGTCTGGAGTCAACTTTATATTGAGCTACTAAGCTTGATCGAAGTAAAAAGGCCCGCAATAGCGGGCCTTTTTTTATGTGTTAACAACGCGTTAAATAAAGATGGTGATGTGAACTTATGCTTGCCGTGAAGCATTTGGCACCCTATAATGCGCTGAAATTATAAAACACGTTCATAAGAGCGGGATTGAGGGGCGATTAATGGAGAGGAAATATGCGTTTAGCGATAAAATATGTGCTGTTTTTAGTTCTTGTTAGTAGTCCGGCGTTCGCGCAAATCAAGGATGTCTGGATTGATAACAGCAGTATCCCCGGCAATGTAGTTGATAATGTGTACCTTACCACCGATGGTGAGTTGCATATTGAAACCAGTGGTGATTACCAAATTGTAGCAGTAACCCCGAGTGGCGTTGATCCGTCTATTGAGCGTTTTAACGTCAATAATGGTGATACCAGCTCTATTTTGCTCGGTCAGGCGTATATCGTACGTTGGGATTCAAGCAACGCGGACAGCTGCACCGCATCTTCCCAGCCAGCATTGAGCGGGTGGAATGGTTCTCTCAGTCCTGATGGAACCAGGTCTGTTACTTTTACGACCAGGGATGATTACGTATTGGAATTAACTTGTTCTCGTAGTGGACAGCCTGATGCGGTTCGTACTGTCACCGTTTTAGCGGGACGCGCAGTTATTACCAAGTTTGATGTATCACCTGCATCTGTAGATCGCGGGGCAAACCAGATATTAACACTGGATTGGGCATCAACAGAAGCAGAGTTCTGCTGGGGTGAGCCGGATCCACCATGGGTTGATTCCGATGACACTCAATTGGCTACAACCGGTACACAGAACATAACGGTGTATAACTTTAGTGCGCCTATCACTTTTACGTTGCACTGTACTGGTTATCGTGGAGAAGAGACCACCCGGAGATTTGTAGTCACGGTAAACGAACCACCAGCCGAAGATTGCACCAGAACATTGAGTGCTGGTTCAGAGGTAAACTGGAACGACGTATTCAGATTAGACTGGCCGGGTCCGAAGTCTGAACAGGTTACAGTTAGAGTACCGCGTACCAGTTACATATCACTCGAGTTTAATACCGGACAAATTAACGATACCGGCAAACTGATTAATATTGAAGCTGCTGGCACAGAAGGGTCCAGACTAGGTGCGATTAGCCGTTGTCCTGGAGACTTTGACGTGGAACCTGAATGCAAGTTCTTGACGCACACTTATGCGGGCTCTGGAATTCTTTGGGCAACGACAGGTGCTGCTGGCTATTGTCAGTTAGAAAAGGATACAACTTACTATTGGAACACCACTTTCACTGATGGTGTAACCGGGAGCTCTACCGAGTGTCTCGGGACATATTGCTTTACCACGCTTCGTGTGTGGAATAGCGACTACGTGCAGTAGAGTGTAAGCTGATAGTTTAGGTTTTACCGGGGCTGATTCAGTCTTAACGTAATGCCCTGCAGTTATGGTAAAAGGGCCACCCAAATGGGTGGCCTTTTTATACCTTGATTTCTCTTGATAACTTAGCGAAAAGTTAGGGAATTATTCTGATGCGAACCTTAAATTTATTCTTGGTGCTGGTGTTCAGTTTATCCAGCTTTTCTTTACCTGCCGAACAGGATAAGACTATGCCGGAAGGTGTCATTGCCATTCGTGGTGATGGCGTTGTTACACAACAGATGTTTGATGCAAGGATGTCGAAAATTCCAGAGAAGGATAGGGCCGGTGTACTGTCAAGTCCGAAGCGTCTGGAAGGTATTCTTGCCGACCTTGTATTGGTTTCTCAGTTAAGCGCCGCAGCTGAAAAAGCCGGTTATGACAAAGATGAAGTAGCGCTGTCCCGTATGCAACTGGCCGCGGAAACAGAACTTGGTAATGCCTGGCTTGACCATTATGTTAACTCGCAACCTGCTGCTGACTATACCAGCATGGCTCACGAGTATTATCTTCTCAATCAGAAAGACTTTGAAACAAAAGCGAGTAGGGATGTAAGCCACTTACTCGTGTCGACTAAAACACGGACAATTGAAGAGGCTGAAGAGCGTGCCAGTGCCTTACTTGCTCAAATTGAGCAGGACCCTTCAAGTTTTGACCAGTTGATTCTGGAAAACTCTGACGATCAGAGTATGCCTGTCAATAAAGGGCACTTTAAGGCAATAAGCAAGGGCAATATGGTTAAACCATTTGAAGAAGCACTGTTCAGTTTGAAAACAAACGGTGATTTTTCAGGTCTGGTTTACACTCAGTACGGTATCCATATTATTCGACTTGATGGTATCAATCCTGCTCGCATAAGGGATTTTGAAGAGGTTCGCGAACAGTTGGAATTAATTCAGGAGTCAGAGCACCTGGATCGGATTCGCCTTACTTACATGGAAAAGCTTGTTGCAAACGACTCTCAGATATCAGAGGAAGAAATTCGGGTGATTCTTTCCCGGTACATGGGTGAGGACAAATTACAGGATAACGCCAAAGCACCAGAATCCGAGTAGAATAGGCAGCCACGCACACCCTGTGGCGGTTACGGGTTCTTCATGAAATACGCGATTCTGGAAAAATTTGAGTATTCGTTCTTCCGTAATCTGGTAATCCGTCAGATTCGCCAGGATTACCTGGAGAATCTGACGGGATTTGCTTGGTTGATTCTGCAGCCACTGATATTACTGGCAGTGTATGCTTTCGTATTTACGACGATATTCAAGGCCCGTTTGCCGGAGGCGGCAGAAATCGGCTTTGTTCCTTACCTGGCCGTGGCATTCTGGCCCTGGACGGCATTCTCAGAATCAGTGTTGCGTGCCAATGGCTCAATTACCACCAACGCTGCGTTGATAGGTAAAGTAGCATTTGCCACCGAGCAAATACCACTGGCTTCAGTCACCGCTACTTTTCTCATGCATCTGATCGGTTATATCGCAGTGCTGATTGTTCTGCAACTAATGGGAACCAACATTCACTGGTTGTATATGTTGCTGGTAATACCGGTCTTTCTTTTGATGTGGTTATTCGCTTGTGCCATTGCACTGTTTACAAGCGCAATTCAGGTTTTTGTGCGTGATGTCGCGCAAATATTGCCACCCTTGATGACGTTCTGGTTTTTTACCACGCCCATCTTGTACAGTGCATCCTATTTACCGGAATCGGTCCAATGGTTTTCCCAGTTCAATCCGATGGCATGGTTCGTGGCCAAGTTAAGGGAGTTGTTGCTCTTCGGCGAGGCAGGTTTTGACGTCACCACGTTGGTGATAGTTCTTTTTGTTGCGTTATTTTTCTGGATTTCGCTGCTCTTTTTCCGGCGGTTTGCCGGTCACTTTGAAGACTTCCTCTAATGGACTCCCTGGTCAAAATAGACGGTGTATCAAAGATATATCCGCGCGTTCATAAACCACATGAACGTTTACAGGCTTTTATCTCATTGTTGTTTGGTCGTGAACCCGCGAATGGAGCCAGGGTGCTTAACAACATTAATTTCGATGTCATTCGCGGCCAGTCAGTGGGTATTGTCGGCGAGAATGGTGCCGGAAAATCCACGCTGCTAAAGGTGCTTACGGGGGTCATACAACCTACCAGCGGACGCGTCATGGTACACGCCAATATTGCCGCGATGCTGGAACTGGGTGCCGGCTTCCAGCCCGATTTTAGCGGGATGGACAACGTGCGTATGAAGGCGTCGCTGATGGGTTTGAGCAAGCATG
>Ga0224504_10000422_pt1 | contig 18991 bp, 17 predicted proteins | sample SF_Oct11_sed_USG_3_FD_170160 | JGI IMG/M metagenome (GOLD analysis project Ga0224504, IMG submission 170160) | Sediment microbial communities from San Francisco Bay, California, United States - SF_Oct11_sed_USGS_24 | ecosystem: Environmental > Aquatic > Marine > Sediment | place: USA... | reverse complement strand
GATGTAAATCATTTAAATATTTATAAAACAAACATATATAATTTTTTATTGCGCTAATAAAAATAAATGGTCCATTAATGGTCCATATTCCTTTTAAAAAACACATAATTGTGAGCAAATGCAGGATTGCCAAAAGGTTTGGTTTGGTATGTTCGGTTTAAATCAAAATGCAAATTGGTCCATAAGTGGACCATTTGTTATGGGCTTGTCGGTCTGGCGCGGCATAACATACTGAATTTAAATGGAGCGGGTGATGGGAATCGAACCCACGTAGTCAGCTTGGGAAGCTGAAGTTCTACCATTGAACTACACCCGCACTTTCGCCACCGACGTTAATTCTACTATGGCTTGCAGCTTAAATCAGCAGGAGAGCGCCTGCACATGTGCACGGCTGGCGGTCGCCAGTGCCTGCAGGTCATAGCCTCCTTCAAGTATGGATGCCACCCGTCCCTGGCAGCTGTCTATTGCCAGGTCACAGATCTGATCCGTTATCCAGTGATAGTCGGCGTCCTGAAGTTCAATCTGTCCGAGCGGATCACGTTGGTGGGCATCAAAACCAGCTGAAATCAGGATCAGGTCGGGCTCAAAGCTATGAACTGCTGGTAAGCCGTACTTTCTCCAGGTGTTCCTGAATGCTTTGCTGCCATCACCGGGAGCCAGCGGCAGGTTCAATATATTACCGCAACCGGTTTCGTCAGCTTGTCCGGTTCCGGGGTAGAGCGGCATTTGATGGCTGGAGACAAATAAGACATCGGGGTCATGCTCAAAAACAGCCTGGGTACCGTTGCCGTGGTGTACGTCAAAATCAACAATTGCGACCCGGTTTATCATGGGGTTTTCCAGTGCATGACGAGCACCGATTGCGACATGATTGAGCAGGCAGAAACCCATCGCAGTTTCCGGTTCGCTGTGGTGCCCCGGCGGTCTTACAGCGCAAAAGGCCTTGAGTGCCTTGCCAGCGAGTAGCTGGTCAATGGCGTAACACAAACCACCGCTGGCGCGGAGCGCTGCGTCAATCGAACCGTTACTGAGAAAGGTGTCGGCGTCAATTGCAGAGATACCCTTTGATGGTTCCTGCGAGGTTATACCGGCCCAGAACTCTGCAGGATGGACCCGCAGGATCTGTTGAGTTGTTGCAAGTGGTGCGGGTAGTTTTTGTAATCCCTTAAGGTCTTCCAGTCCGCTCAATACGGCTTCTACCCGGCGTGTGGATTCAGGGTGTTTGGGCCCGGGGTCGTGACGTAGACAGTCGTCGTGTTGGATGATGATCGTGCTCATAGGGTTATTCTGATTTTTTATAATTATTGATAATTGGGTCAGGGTGCCAACCATTATGCTTGATGATTGACATGCAGAGTCAATTATTCAAAATGAGACAGAATCTCAAAACAAGGAAAGACTCATGGTTTCCTTAACCTCTTCCATGACCACGTAGCTGCGCGAACCGCTGACACCTGGCAGTGGTAAGATTTTATCTCCGAGCAGTCTCCGGTAGGCTTTCATGTCCTTCACCCGGGCTTTGATCAGGTAGTCAAAGTTTCCGGATACCAGGTGACAATCCATTATTTCTGTCAGGCGACGGGCTTCTTCACGAAATTTCCTGAAGGCATCGGGTGATTTGTGTGACAGATCAATTTCGACAAATACCAACAAGCCTGCATCGACGAGTTCGGGATCCAGCAGTGCTGTGTATCCGCGTATGTAGCCCTGTCTTTCAAGACGCTTAACGCGCTCGATACATGGCGTGGGAGTGAGGTTAACTTTTCGCGCTAGCTGCACATTTGATATCCGCCCGTCAGCCTGCAAGCACTCGAGTATGCGCCGGTCGGTTCGATCCAGTACCTTTGGGCTCTTTGTCTTCTTGCTCATAGAAAAAACTACATATTTGGTATTAAGAAGACTAAAACACTATCAAGTAATTATCAATAGAGAATAAAACTGCTTTATTGTATATAAAATAGTCTTTTAACATAATTAAAGGTGTTGTCATGAGAATTGGTGTACCAAAGGAAATTAAAAATAACGAATTTCGCGTGGGTCTCGTACCTGCATCCGTTCGCGAACTGGTTAACCATGGTCACGAGGTTTTTGTTGAAACCAAGGCCGGTGGCGGCATTGGCATGTCAGATGATGATTATGTAGCGGTTGGCGCACAGATTTTGAACGATGCTCCTGCAATATTTGCGAAGGCCGAGATGATCGTCAAGGTCAAGGAACCGCAAGCAGTTGAACGCGCCATGCTCACACCGGACCATGTCTTGTTTACCTACCTGCACCTGGCGCCGGATGCGCCACAAACCGAAGAACTGGTCAAGAGTGGTGCTACCTGTATCGCTTACGAAACAGTAACCGACAATAAAGGCAGTCTGCCATTGCTGGCGCCGATGTCCGAGGTCGCCGGCCGTTTATCCATCCAGGCGGGTTGCTGGTGTCTTGAAAAAGCTCATGGTGGTTCCGGTGTATTAATCGGCGGCGTACCTGGTGTTGAGCCAGCCAAGGTTGTCATCATCGGCGGTGGTACCGTGGGTCTCAATGCCGCCCAGATGGCGGTGGGTATGGGTGCACATGTTGTCATCCTTGATCGTGACCTGAGTGTATTGCGTTTCATCGATGCGACATTTGATTCACGTATACAGACGGTTTACTCGAATGCAGATTCAATCGAGAGGCATATCAAGGATGCCGATCTCATTGTTGGTGGTGTTTTAATCCCGGGTGCTGCTGCACCTAAACTGGTCACACGCGAGCACCTTTCAATGATGCGAAAAGGCTCGGTATTAGTCGATGTGGCCATCGATCAGGGCGGCTGCTTTGAGACCTCCCGTGCCACAACTCACCAGGATCCTATTTACGTAGTTGATGATATTGTGCATTACTGTGTAGCCAATATGCCCGGCGCAGTCCCACGCACTTCAACCTTCGCATTGAACAATGCAACACTGCCGTTTGCACTTGCCCTGGCTGACAAGGGTGCCAAACAGGCCATGCTGGATGATCCTCATCTGCTTGAAGGTCTTAATGTACATCGTGGTATGGTTACGTATAAAGACGTTGCGCGAGACCTCGGTTATGATTATGTACCTGCGGTTGAGGCGCTCAAAACCGCCTGAAAACCACGTTAGGCACGTTGATGTAAGGAGCAGCCAGAATGAGTGAAAAAAACCAATCCTTGGAATCATTCTGGATGCCATTTACAGGCAACCGGGCGTTCAAGAAAAATCCGCGCCTGGTTGCCCGTTCCAACGGTATGTTCTACTACACGCCGGATGGCCGGGAGATTCTCGATATGGTGGCCGGTTTGTGGTGCTGCAATGCAGGCCATGGCCACCCCGCTATCGTTGAGGCTATCCAGACACAGGCGGCGGAGATGGATTATGCGCCGCCTTTTGGTTTCGGTCACCCGGCGGCATTTGAAATAGCCGAAACATTGACCACCCTCACACCGGAAGGAATGAACCACGTGTTCTTCACAAATTCCGGTTCTGAATCAGTCGACACTGCCCTGAAAATTGCACTGGCTTACCAAAAAGAGCGGGGCCAACCATCACGTACACGGCTAATAGGACGCGAGCGTGGCTATCATGGTGTTGGTTTTGGTGGTATTTCAGTTGGTGGTATTCCCTATAATCGTAAACAGTTTTCAAATTCCATGATCCCCGGTGTGGATCACCTGCCGCATACACATTTGCTTGACCGCAATGCCTATTCGCGCGGTATCCCGGAGTTTGGTGTCGAACTGGCCGATGAGCTGGAAAATATTCTGACCCTGCACGACCCGGGTAACGTGGCCGCCGTCATCGTTGAACCGATTGCGGGATCAGCAGGTGTTCTGATACCACCTAAGGGTTACCTGAAGCGATTGCGAGAGATTTGTGATAAACACGATATCCTGCTGATTTTTGATGAAGTGATCACCGGCTTTGGACGTCTCGGTGATAACTTTGCCGCGCAGGCCTTTGACGTTACACCGGATATCATCACATCGGCAAAGGGTCTGACCAGCGGTACTGTGCCGATGGGGGCAGTATTTGTACGTGATGACATTTACAATGAATTTATGTCCAAGCCGGGCGTGGCCATAGAGCTATTCCATGGTTATACCTACTCCGCTCATCCATTGGCAGTTGCAGCCTGTAAAGCAACGCAAAAGGTGTATGCCGATGAAGGGCTGTTCCAGCGTGCTGCTGATATGGCCCCCGTATTTGAAGATGCCTTGCACTCCCTTAAGGGTGAGGCGAATGTCATTGATGTACGCAACTATGGTCTGATGGGTGCTGTCGAGTTCGCTCCAATTGATGGTCAGCCGGGAATGCGTGGAGCGGAAATCATTCAAAAATGTTTTGAAGCTGATTTGATGGTCCGTGTAACCGGTGACACCATCGCAATGAGCCCGCCGCTGATTCTTGAGGAAAGTCATATTCAGCACGCGATTGAAACACTCAGAACAGTATTGAGAGCATGAGATTAATGGAAAAACTGACGCACTACATCGATGGCAAGTTTCTTGAAGGCGCGAGTGGCCGTTTTGGTGATGTCTTTGACCCCGCAACCGGCCAGGTACAGAAAAATGTGCCACTGGCATCTGCCCAGGAGTTGGATAAAGCCGTAAAAGCTGCCGCTGCTGCTTTTCCTGCCTGGGCGGCAATGCCTGCATTGCGCCGGGCGCGATGTATGTTTCGTCTTAAAAATCTGATTGAAGAGCGCAAGGATGAACTGGCAGCCTTACTGACATCCGAACATGGGAAAGTCCGTGATGACGCTTTGGGGGAAGTAACCCGGGGCCTGGAAGTGGTTGAGTTTGCCTGTGGTGCACCACAATTGCTGAAAGGAGAGTTCTCAGACAGTGTTGGTGTTGGTGTAGATGCCTACTCCTTCAGGCAGCCACTGGGTGTGGTCGCAGGCATTACCCCTTTCAATTTTCCCGCCATGGTTCCGCTGTGGATGATCCCAATGGCGCTGGTGTGCGGTAATACTTTCGTTCTCAAACCTTCTGAACGTGACCCGGGTGCTTCCATGCTGCTGGCTGAGTTGATCAGTCAGGCAGGTGTTCCTGACGGTGTTTTCAATGTTGTTCATGGTGACCGTGAAGCGGTCGATGCCATCCTGGCACATGAAGATATACAGGCTATCAGCTTTGTTGGTTCAACACCGATTGCCAAAAAGATCTATGAAGTCGGTTCTGCAAATGGAAAGCGGGTACAAGCACTTGGTGGCGCGAAGAACCACATGGTCGTGATGCCGGATGCTCCGATGGAAGCTGCAGTTGATGCCCTGGTGGGTTCGGCATATGGCTCTGCCGGTGAACGCTGCATGGCTATTTCAGTCGCGGTGGTGATTGGCGATGAAACTGCGGATGCGCTGGTTGCCGAGTTGAAACCCAGGGTGAAGGCACTCTCCATTCAGCCTGGAAATGTGAATGGTGCCGAAATGGGTCCATTGATTACCGGTGAGCACCATGCAAAGGTCTCGGGCTATGTGAGCCTGGGTGTTGAAGAAGGGGCAGACCTGGTTGTAGACGGGCGAAGTTATAAACACGCTGATGAGCCGGATGGTTTCTTTATAGGGGGATGCCTGTTTGACCATGTCAAAGCGGATATGCGTATTTACCAGGAAGAGATTTTTGGCCCGGTACTATGCGTGGTCCGTGTTAACTCTTACGATGAAGCGGTTGACCTGATCAACGCACATGTTTACGGCAATGGTGTGTCCATTTTTACCCGTGATGGCGATGCGGCACGCAATTTTGTGCAAAACATCCAGGTTGGTATGGTCGGTGTGAATATTCCAATTCCAGTGCCAATGGCATTTCACAGTTTTGGTGGATGGAAAGCATCACTGTTCGGTGATCACCATATCTACGGACCGGAAGGCATACGCTTTTACACTCGGGTCAAAGCAGTCACCCAGCGCTGGCATACGGGTATCCGCAAAGGCGCAGATTTTCATTTTCCACAGCTGGGTTAATAGCTTCAAATGACGTACTAAGAACAGGCGCAGTCACCCCGGCCTGCGCCGGGATGACTGCGCTTCGGGTTAGCAGCAATTAACTGAAAAACATTACCCTGACCAAACCAAAAAGTGCACCCAACACCAGCACCACATTTGACAACAATGTAATGGCCATGCCCGGTGTGCGGGTTTTCGGGTCTTTTACATATTCGAGGGAATATAAGAACCGGCCAACCAGGAATGCCAGGCCGGGTATCAGAACCCATATTTCACTCATATAAAAGGCAAAAGCATAGGTTGCCGGAATAAAGACAATCAGTTGTTCCAGGGTGTTTTGCTGAACCCTGAATAAACGATTCCAGGCTTCATCACCATCACATGCCGGCGCGTTGACATTGTATTTTCCACGTGCCAGTCCAACACGGGCGGTGAACCAGACATATTGAAGTAACGCCAGTAAGACTATCAGTGTAGCGTGATCCATTCGTATTCCTCTTTGTATTTATTGGTTCAATTCAAAAAAGGTGCATTGCAGGCCTTAACAAACCAACAGACCGGATAAAGACTAATCTGCTTTCCCACGTTTGTCGCCATGTACCCAAATGACCTCTTTGCCACCGTTTGCCCTGGCTAGCACCCTGGCGAGAACAAATAGAAGGTCCGACAAACGATTCAGGTAGCGCAGGCTGATCTCGTTAATATCTTCAACTTTTGCGAGAGATACCATCAAGCGTTCAGCGCGCCGGCAAACCGTGCGTGCAAGGTGACAACGGGCGGCAGGCTCAGAACCGCCAGGCAGTATGAAATCCTTTAATGGCGGCAGGTCTTCATTGAAATGATCAAGGTCGGTTTCAAGTTGATCAACACAAGGTTCCGGAACCAGTTTGTAGCCTGGCATACACAACTCGCCACCCAGGTCGAACAGTTCATGCTGTGTTCTTGTAAGACAGGTACGTACTGAGTCATCGATTTCGCTAGCCAATATCAGGCCCACCATGCTGTTTAACTCATCAACGGTACCAAAGGTTTCCACCCGTAGATCGTCTTTGTCGACGCGTGATCCATCGCCCAGACCGGTTGTGCCCTTGTCACCGGTGCGTGTGTAGATTTTAGAAAGTCGATTACCCATATTGTTTGGCCGATTCCATATTGTTAAAAAGAATCAATATATCACGCCGGCAGTCGTGGGCGTCTATCGTTTGATGTAGTCGTGTTCTGCAGAGCAGGGAAGAAACTACAGATAGCAATGATCCGATGAATCCTGCATGCACAGCTGCGCCATCTTAATAGTCAACATCCAGAGACAGCAATGTATGCAGCAAGGCGTCCTGAAAAGTTATATTGCCGGTGAGTGCGGTATGTGATTCACACAGAAAAATCGGGTGGTCCAGCGGGAAAGAAACCCATTTATGCCGCGGTACCGACGGGTCAAGTGACTCTCTCGCCAGCAATGAGGCTTTGGTTACCGTACCATCACCCGGCTCAAGCATCACCCTGCCGTAATCCACGCCCGTAACGGGCTGTTTGATCTCTTTGGGCCAAAGCCGGACTTCAGATATTCCGTTGACCTCTTCAACAACAATACGCGCGGGCGTTAGTGCGCAATCACCTCCCATCACGATAAGCTTGTAGGGTTGATCTGGAAGTGGAACTGTCAGTGACCAAACAAAACGCCTGGCACGCTCGAGGTGTTTTTCAAAATATTGCTCGAGCAAATCAATGTGGGCGAGTCCGTCTGCCTCATTTTCAAAACCCTTCATGATTCTGGCCCGTACGACAGGATCAAATATTGACCATTGAAACCGTTTCCAGATATCTATATCAAAAAGATCACGGTTAAGTGGCTTGCCGGAGGCTGCGACAATCCAGTCATTCAGTGCATGCGGAAACAGTTGATACGCACTGGGCATGGTGGCCACCACTTCGGTAGGAATGGTACGTGCACCAACCTTGATACCGCTGATAAAGGAGTGAAGTGCTCCTGCAGAACCGAGGTTGGGGGTGCCCAGCAGGATGATCCGGCGTACGTTTCTTGCACCACTCAGGTTGACGTCAAAATCGTTATCATCCAGTGTGTCCTCATCGCCATACCTGAGGTAATAGCGGGCGATAAGCCCGCCCATTGAATGAGCAACCAGGTCAACTTTCAGTTCCGGGTTAGCGTAGTCCAGCTTTATCTGTTCGATAAATTGCAAAAGTTCACGGACAGTCTGGACATTATCCTGACGCCAATCATAGGTGAATACGTAATAGTTACGTGCCGATGAAGGTTGGGTCACACCAACACTTGCGTACTGGTAACCGCCAGCTGATTCCAGGGTGTCGGTAATTCCCGCATAAAAATCTTTACCGACAACGGTGTCAAGAATGCCTGTTGTTTTCAAAGAAGACTCTTTGGGCAACAGACTGTCAGGATCAATATCGAGTGCAATATCCTCGTAGTTGGAAAACAGCAGGTCGGACAGTTTGCCGGGCCAGACCTCTTTGCCGCTGTTGATGTCCGCAAGCCTGGAGCCCATCGTACCGTGAATTAATACGACCGGTGGTTGCTCGACCGTTCTGTTCTGTTCGTAAAGGCGTTTCAGGTCCGGTTTCACAGCATGGCTACAGGATTGTATTCCCAGTGCCAGAAAAACCATTGCCATGGATAGTAACTTCGAGTTCAATGCGCTCATATTTTTCTTCTGTTGGGGTGTAATTCAGACGGTGTTCCTACATAGGTTACTACACCATGGTTACACAGAAGCACCCGTCCGGTTCCATTGGTATGCATTAAGAACTGAAATGGCCAGGGTATATTTCATTTATATCCGGGTGGTGGCAGGGTTTATCCCGTTGGATTGGAGTAGAATTCCGGCATTGCTTTTTTTTACCTGGTGGTTATATTGGTCACCCTTTCGGAAGAGATTCAGCTGATGTTAAAACATACCCCTTTGTATAACGCACATGTTGCTGCCGGTGCCCGTATGGTGGATTTTGGTGGTTGGGAGATGCCGATCAACTATGGATCGCAGATTGAAGAGCATCATAAAGTAAGACAGGCCGCCGGTATGTTCGATGTTTCACATATGACGGTGGTGGATATCAACGGTGCCCAGGCGCGGCATTTTCTCAGCTATCTGCTGGCCAATGATGTTGCCAAGCTAAACTCCCCCGGACGGGCCTTTTACACCTGTATGCTGAATGAAAAGGGTGGTGTAATTGATGACCTGATAACTTACTTTCTTGATGAAACCTATTTCAGAATGGTAGTTAATGCTGCCACCCACGATAAGGACATGGCGTGGATTGAGCAGCAGGCGAGGGCGTTTGATGTGATCGTTACGGAGCAGCCTGAACTGGCCATGATTGCTGTTCAGGGTCCCGAGGCACGTGCTGCAGTATTGGCCCTGTTGCCTGAGGGTGACGCGCTCAATGCGGCAGAGTTAAAGCCATTTAGTGCAGGGCAATTCGGTGACATATTCATTGCCCGCACCGGGTACACGGGTGAAGACGGTTTTGAAATCTCGTTGCCGGCAGAAGCAGCAGTGGTCCTTTGGGATCAATTACTGGCTGCCGGTGTCGCGCCTTGCGGCCTGGGTGCCAGGGATACCCTGCGTCTTGAAGCGGGTATGAATCTGTATGGTCAGGATATGGATGAAAATGTCACACCACTTGAATCGGGGCTCGGCTGGACCCTGGGAATGAAGGATGACCGCGATTTTATAGGTAAGAAAGCCTTACTGGATCAAAAAACACAAGGTGTCGAGAATAAGCTGGTTGGCCTGGTACTTAAAGATCGTGGTGTATTACGACCCGGGCAGCGGATTATTACCGATGCTGGTGAGGGTGTGACGACAAGTGGTAGTTTCTCTCCCACTTTGCAAAAGGCCATTGCGTTGGCGCGGATTCCTGTAAGTGCGACTGGTGCCTGTCAGGTAGATATCCGTGGCAGGCTACTGGAATGCGGCATCGTAAGACCGCCATTCGCCCGCAACGGTATGGTTTGCGAGGGTGTCATTTAACAGCTAGAATTCTGATATCAACTGAAACTATTGGTCCAACCTTATGCAAAGGGCAGAACACAATGAGTAATATTCCATCGCATTTGAAATATACGGAATCTCACGAGTGGGTGAGTGTCGAGGACAACGGCAACGCGCGTATCGGCATCAGTGATCACGCCCAGGAAGCGCTCGGAGACCTTGTATTTGTTGAGTTGCCGGTTGTTGGTGATGAAATTAGCCAGGGTGACCCCTGTGCGGTTGTGGAATCGGTTAAAGCCGCCTCGGATATTTTTGCACCGGTGTCGGGCCGGGTGGTCGCGATTAATGAAGACCTCGAAACCGATCCTGCACTCATCAATGCCGATCCTTATGATGATGGCTGGTTATTTGAACTGGAACTCATTGACACTGAAGAACTGGATGGCCTCAAGGACGCGGAAGTTTACGAAGCATCACTGGCTGATTGATTCGCAGGCCGATTGATTCGCCGTTTCTGGTCCGGTTTTCAGTTCCAGTTTAGTTAGCCAACTTACTGGGATTCCCTCAAGAGTGCGTTACAAAGCGCAATATTGTCATTGGCAACGCGTTGTATGGGAACCGTTCCCTGCTCGTTGATGGTGATGATATCGTAGTCAATTGAACCTTCAGTACAGTTATCGAATTTAATCGTCAACGTGCCATCTGCACCAACGGGATCGGTTCGCGTGACCACACTGGGGGTGTCAAAGATACCGCCGGAAGTAAACTCAATATTCATAACTGACCTGTCATTCTCTATTACGCCGAATGCCGTCATCCAGCGGTGACCGGGGTCGCCCAGGTTAGCGGTTGCATCCAGCGGTGGCAGTTCGGTGTCATATGTGAACCAGGCCAGGGTCACAAAATTCAAATCTGGAAAAACCGTAATGAAGAAACCCTGACCATCGGTGGCCGGGTCATACCAGGCGTCATTCAGACCTGCGTTCATGATGAACTGGGTGAAGGCGAATATGGGTGTTGCATCCGCATTGCCATTGTTACCCAGGTCGGAGTCGTTCAGATCAATGATGGCACCGATAAAATAATCACCGGCGGTCAGGTTTTCCGGCAGGTCCACGCTTTCATCGATATTCTCGCTTTCACCTGCTGCCAGGTTGCTAATGTTTTTGGTGCCAAGAAGAGTATCGCCGCTTGATACATTGCTATCCGGTGAGGCATAGAAACTGACATTGAACGCGCCGGAGTTGCCATCGCCCAAATTTCTCAATGTGGCCATCACTCTGAAATCTTCACCGGCCTCATAGGCCCCATCGACTGCATTGATCGATTCAACACTGACATCTGCTGTCCCTGAGGCGGCAACTACATTAATACTGCCGTTCATTGCAGTTCCCCCGGTAGCGGCCGAAGTGCTGTGAATGGTGCAATGGTAAAGAATCTCAGCAACCGAATTAAAAGTCATTTCAAAAGTGAAGCTCGGACTTGTAGATGATCTGAAACTGCCATCATCCGCCGTGACGTTGTGTGTCATACCACCGGATGCATTGGTCCAGCGGACAGTATCGCCAACCTCAATGGTAAGTGAACTGGGACTGAATGACCTGGGATCCAAAACCTCGACAGTGTGAGTGGTCGCCAGTGCGAACGGAGGAGACAATATCGCTACACTGCCAAGTAGCAGCAAGGAAAACAGCTTGCAGGTATTGGTGTTTCTGCCAGAAAAAAACATCATCAACGCGCACCTTTATTCAGAAAAGTAAATAGGAACAAGTCAGCCCTATTAGAGACTAGACCAGAATTTGCCGAAATTTATTTCAAAGATACACGAAAATGGTCTGTTAATCAGGCGTCATCGGTCAATATGTGACAGGCCTCCGCATATTTCTGCACGGTGGCTTCAATGATTTCAGGTGGCAAAAGCGGACCGGGTGCCTGTTTGTTCCAGTCCAATGTTTCCAGGTAGTCACGTACAAATTGTTTGTCAAAACTGGGTGGACTGGTTCCCGGTTTCCAACTATCCTTTGGCCAGAAACGGGAGGAGTCAGGTGTCAGGACCTCGTCCATCAGATACAACTTACCGTCCTTATCAAGGCCGAACTCAAATTTGGTGTCGGCGATAATAATGCCGCGTTCAAGCGCGTAACGGGCCGCAAACTCATAGATCCTGATGCTGGCGTCCCTGACCTGGTAAGCCAAATCTTCGCCGATCAAATCAACTATGGCCGCGAAATCAACATTTTCATCATGATCACCGGCGGCCGCCTTGGTTGATGGTGTGAACAACACCTCCGGTAGTTTATCAGCCTGTCTTAAGCCCGTTGGCAGTGGAATGCCGCATACGGAGCCTGTTTGCTGATAATCATTCCAGCCCGATCCGATCAGATAACCACGAACAATGGCCTCCACCGGCAACGGCTTGAGGCGGCGAACAACAACTGAACGGTCTTCAAGCAGAGCGATAAGCCGGGGATCGGCGAAGACGTCGCTTATTGGCACTCCTGTCAAATGGTTGTCGATAATACCCTGCGTTTTTTCAAACCAGAAGTTGGATACCCTGGTTAGCAGCGCACCCTTACCGGGAACCGGGTCGGGCAGGACCACATCAAAAGCCGACAGACGATCGGATGCGACGATGAGCATATAGTCTTCATCAAGGACAAAACTGTCACGCACCTTGCCCTGGTGAATCAAAGTCAGGCAATCGAGCATGTCGGTAGTGTACGCCGGGGTGTCTGCTACGGAAGAAGTATTCATCACATTGTTCCTTTTTTTACTGTGACGGGCTAAAGTGCAATTATATACTTGCCAGCTGCTGGCTTCGAATAGGAAAAACTGCGTTAATGAATTACTCCGGTTTCAGGATTCCCGGCAACTGGTGGGGAAAGTTGATTGGCGGCATCATCGGCCTGATGCGCGGGGGTATTGTGGGTGCAATATTCGGCGTTTTCCTCGGTCACATAGTGGACCGGTTCTTGTCAGGACTAAGCGGCAATAACCGCACACGCGATACATTTTTCTGTGCTTTGTTCTCTACTATCGGCCACATCAGCAAGGTGGACGGGCGGGTTACTAAAAAAGAAATTAAAGCGGCTGAAGAGTTGATGCAGCGACTGCAACTCAATGAGAAGGAAAGACAGCAAGCGATTTATTTCTTCCAACAGGGCAAGGACCCGGACTTTGATCTTCACGGCAAGTTACATGAGTTTGCCACGCGCTCCAAACTTCGTTATGAACTGCGGATCATGTTTATGGAGCTATTACTCGAAGTCGCCGTATCCGATGGTATGTTGAGCGTGGGTGAGGATGCCATCCTGGAGCGCGTGCGAACCGTACTGAAAATACCCATCAATGTGTATATCGCCATGTTACGCGCACGTGAAGCCGAACCCCAGGCTCACTACCGTCCCAACTCCCGCAAACACAAGCCGGCAGTCAACAAGCCCCAGCCATTGTCACAATCATATGCTGTGTTGGGCCTCAAGACCGATGCAAGTGCACAGGAAGTGAAAAGGGCTTACCGCAAATTGGTTTCTCAGTATCACCCTGACAAATTGAGTTCACAGGGTCTGCCTGATGAGGTAATGGAGATGGCAAAAAAACGGGTGCGTGAGATCAATGGTGCTTATGACAGGATAAAGGCATCAAGGGCAATAAAATAGTTTGTGAAACTCCCCCATAATTTTAGATTCACGATATACTTTAAACATGAGTTTTTCAGAGGCTCCCTGACCCAGACTGGAGACTATCATGAAGCAACAGAGTGTTATTTCCCCTTCTATTCTCTCGGCTGATTTCGCCCGCCTGGGTGAAGATACCCAGGCCGTTCTCGATGCCGGAGCGGATTGGGTCCATTTTGATGTGATGGACAACCATTTCGTACCAAACCTGACCATTGGTCCAATGGTGTGCAAGGCCCTGCGTAAATACGGTATTACGGCCCCGATCGATGTTCATCTGATGGTGCAGCCGGTTGATGAGTTGGTAGTGGAGTTTGCAAAGGCCGGGGCGAGTATGATCACCTTTCACCCGGAAGCCAGCATCCATGTAGATCGTACCATCAACCTTATCAAGGAGAATGGTTGCGAGGCAGGCCTGGTATTTAACCCAACCACACCCTTAGGTGTATTGGACTGGGCCCTTGAACAACTCGATATGGTATTGCTGATGTCGGTGAACCCCGGTTTTGGCGGCCAGAGCTTTATCCCGTATGTAATGGATAAAATTGCCCGTGTCAGAAGCATGATCGATGCGACGGATCAGAATATCCGGCTCGAGATTGATGGCGGGGTCACGGTGGACAACATAGGCAGCCTTGCCCGTGCCGGTGTTGATACCTTTGTATCCGGTTCCGCGATTTTTGGTACCGAAGATTATGCCGAGACCATTGCCGGGATGCGCAAAAGCATCGAAGGGCAATCGCCGTAGGGTTTTCCCTTTTTAGTATGAAACGGTGCGTTATAAATAGCGCACCTTACGATTCTGGGAGGGCTGTTACAACCCACCTAAGGGGGCCACCTGCTGTTGCTGCATCAAAGGGATAGCAGGTCAGCAGGGTTAATCGATCGACGCTGTCATCAATCAGCAACTGCTGCTCACGGCTGTCAACGGCTTCCTGCCAGCTTACGCGGTAGTCTCGTATTTCTTTTGAGGTGCGCAGACGAAGCAGGTCACCGTTTTTGAGGTCTTTCAGAAACTTGAAATGTGTATCACGATGTCCACTGAGCACCCGGTCTGATGTGTCATTAAACCCGCCGGTATTAACCAGTGTTGGCCCGAAGGCGAGATTACGGCCTGAACTGCCTTCCAGCACGATCTCCCGCATACCAAGACGCGGCACTTCCAGTATTGCAACCGCACGGGTATCCGCCCATGGCCAGGGTTTTGCATCGGGTTCACCCTCGAGTGTCCGCAACCAGGCTCTTTCCAATAGGTGCTGGGCGAGCTCAGCTTTGACCGGGATCCATAGTGCATCGAAAGAAAAGAAGGCGGCGATGATACTCACCGCCGCCAATAACCAGTGACGTCTTAGTAGCTGGTGGAGGTTCACTACCAAGCCCTGAAGTCCCTGATCAATTCACGAAATGATGTCTTGCACCCAAAGTTTGCGACCTTCGTCATTGGTAAATGACTGCTGCTGAACAGCAGCATGGAAGTTGCCAGCAGCAGTACAAATACAGAAAGCAATAATTGTGCGAGCCAACCAGTCGCGGTGTTCGGGTAACCTGCAAGCCGTGCGGGGCTTCCGGCGGGCAATAGGCCTGGTACGTTGGTCATTGCCTGTGGTTGTCCGTGTTTGCGACGAGGCGTTTTGTCGACGGCGACCAGGCTTGTGTGACGTGTTAGCAGGCCATAATCCAGCGCCAGTCCGGTAATGTTCAAGCGGGTTAACTCAGGATCAGCACCAAACATCAGGCTATCTTCCAGAGCTTCGATTTTCTTACGTGCCCACAGCTTGGCCAGGTTGTCTTCAGCGGGGCCGCTTCTGGCTGCGTCCCAACCATTGACATTGAGGTTCCAGTCCGCTCCATTGAGGTCACCGCACAGACCGATCATGGTGGGTTCTGATGGCAGGCGGGCAAGTAACCACAGCGGTTCTCCTGCATACAAATCAGGAATGATTTCAGGGTAATACTCTGCGGAATCACCCCACTCGACGCATATATCTGTCAGGGCGGGTAAACGAATTCGGCCCCATAGTGCGGACATCTGTTGCGCGACCTCATCAGGCTTACCGATATGAACATAGCTGCCCCGCCCAATTTCAGCGGCCTTACGCATGAACCAGCTGTTAGGCGCATGACCGATGGCTACTGTGAACATGCGGCTGTCACCAAGATCCCCGGCCACCCTTTGCAAGAGTTCGTGTTCGTTCCCGACGGCACCATCGGTGATAAATACCACCTGGCGCATCAGTTGAGAAACCTCCGGCAGGGACAGGGCGGCTTTCAGTGCTGGTGCCATGTCGGTACCGCCATTGGCTTGAAGTCCGCTGATGAAATTTCTTGCGACATACAGACTGCTTTTTGTCACCGGTACAGACTCTTCGAAAAGTAACTCAGTTTCGGAGTTGAACTGCAAGAGATTGAAATAATCATCGCTGCTGAGAGATTCGAGGGCATGCTGAAGTGCGGCTTTTGCCTGTGGAAGTGAGGCACCTTCCATGGAGCCGGAGGTATCAATAACAAGTATCACCTCTCTGGCCTGGGGGGTGATTGAATCTGCCAGGGGTGGAGCCAGCATCAGTTGGGCATAGACTGATTCACCGTCATTGAACGTGGTTAGTGAAGCACTGGGACGGGACTGGAGTGAGGGCGTCCAACTCAATTCAAAGTCCCGGTCACTCACTTCATCGGGGTTGAGAAGTTCAATGGTGTATCCGTCTTCAACCTGACGTATATCTACATCGTGATAGCGGCTTTCAATCGCGGCAAATTGAACAGAACTAATAAGGCTGGCATGCAGTTTGAGCTGGTGCCCGCTGCCGGAATTTGCGGGTACCAACAGCGGTGCGGATGATGTGACGCCAACCTGGTTTTGAGTTTGTGAGCGGCCGGGTTCCCAGCGCGGTGTAAATGTCATGGGCAAACGCAGGCTATAGGTGAAATCACTGTAGCTTACGTTCTGCAGGTAACCGATGGTGATTTCGATGACTTCGCCCGGACCAATATTGGCCAGCCGTGTTTCGAATTGATTGCGACGGTGTTGCTCTACAATAGTGGCTGTCTGGCCCGCCTCCTTGGCTTTTTGGTATGTTAGCCGGGCGCTTTCCTTCTCCTGGATTTCACCTTCCAGCAGACGCTCACCTACTTTGATTCGCATTCGGTCGACAGCGGCACCCTCAGGTAACGGAAACCGGTAAACGCCTTCCGCCCAATGGCTGCCATGGTTGCTGAACTGTTGTGTGATTTCGACACGTGCCACCAGTCCGGTTATAGCAAGTTGAATATCAGTGTTTACCGCCAGTTCAGTAAATACACCCGCGTCACTTTTCATCTCCAGGCCCCATACCTGGTCATCTGCAATAGCGGTTTCGGTCCGAATCACAAATAGCACGATTAAAATGGCAATAACTGTCAGCAGGGTGCGGTCCTGCCAGCTTTTTATCCGGCGTGCGCTCTGGTGCCAGGAAGTATTTCGATGATCCTCATTCAATTGCCATTTACTCATTCGATGGGCAAGCCCGGGGTTTTGAATCCAGGCCTGTTTCTCAAGTTCGTCACGGATTGATCCATGCTGGGGCCGTTTGCTGTTGGTGGTTGTTTTTAAAGATTCGGGCATGTTCTGATTCCCTTGGTTGGTTTAGTTGGTATTAAACGGCTTTAAAATGCATTTGCCGTGGCTGAAATCAGAAAGAATCAGACCTAAATAGGGCAGAAATATGGCAATACCTCTCTCACGGATACACGCTCGGGCCCGGAGGCCTTAAACTAGGGTTGCCGCTACACGTAGCGTGCCTGGATAAGTAACATAAGGGGCAGATATGCCGAGACATATTGCTATTGTCGAAGACGAAATTGCCATTCGCCGCAATTTTGAGGATGCTCTGCGCCGCCAGGGTTACCAGGTAACCGGATATGGTGATCGCAAAAGTGCGCTGGACGCCTTTCGGTATCGACTGCCTGATCTGGTGATCATTGATGTCGGACTGGGTGATGATGTTGAGGGTGGTTTTGAGTTGTGCAGGGAGCTCAGGTCCATGTCGCGGGTATTACCAATCATGTTCCTCACAGCAAGGGATTCAGACCCTGATGTAATCTCCGGTCTAAGACTGGGTGCTGATGACTACCTCACCAAGGACATCAGTCTGCCGCACCTGATGGCCCGGATAATTGTACTGTTCCGCCGGGTTGAAATGTTGTCCGGTGAGCAAAACACCGAAACCTGGATGGAACGTGGCAGCCTGCGCTTGTCAACTGACCGCATGGAAGTACAGTTCAATGGAAATGACGTTCCGTTGACAGTAACCGAATTATGGATTGTCCATTCACTGGCCCGCCGCCCCGGGAGTGTCCGGTCACGTCAGCAATTGATGGATGATGCGAATATACTTGTTGATGACCAGACCATTACCAGCCACGTAAAACGGATCAGGCGAAAATTTAAGGAAAGCGATGCATCTTTCGACAAACTGGATACAGTCTATGGTGCAGGTTACCGCTGGAATGGTTCCGCAGGCTGAATACCGGCAATTGGAATGCGATTAAGAAACCAGTTACTGGCATTGTCCCTGCTGACCCTGTTGCTGCCATGGTCGGGTTGGAAACTGGTACAGGAACTGGAGAACTTTTTACGTCAGGCCGAGGAAAATTCGCTGTTGGCATCCGGCCAGACGCTAACAACGGTCTTGCCGCAGGAGTATCAGGCCGAACTCAGGCTTGCTCGCGGCCAGGCTCTGCCATTACGTCAACTGGCAATGGAGCCCATTGCGGACGGATACTTAACGGATTGGCCGGAGGTCAACCAGAATCTTTCATTTGAATCCCCCAAAGGGTTATTAAAGCTGGAATTGCTGGCAGGCCGTTATGGAAGCCATTTTTATCTTGCGGTCAAAGTAACCGACCCCGGGGAGGTCAGGGCAACTGCATACAATACCGGCGCGAGTGATGTCAGCCAGGCGGCAGGCGTGATGCTGTACGTACAAAGTAACCGGGGACAGTTCAGTTATATGATTTCCAGCGAGGCCCCCGGTCCGTTGACGCTTAATAGCCAGGGAGGCAACGGTACGCGACTCAATGCTGCCTGGATGGATGATACCGATGGTTATACGGTCGAGCTGACCCTGCCCGGTGATGTTGAACGCATCAGCATCGGGGCAGTGGCCCCGGCTTTTACCATGCAGGGAATTTCATATGAACGATACGCTGGCACCCTCAATGGCCGGCACAAGGGGCAGTGGCTGGAATTACTTAGTCGCGATGATGGTGTTTCGCAGTGGCTCACCAAGACCGTACCCGAGAATACCCGTGCCTGGCTGGTCCAGACCGATGGTTGGGTGGTGGCTGACTCCGGTCCTGCAAACAACGCCGGCAATAGTGAACTGACCTGGGTGAAACGCATGCTTTACCAGGCTGTAGCGG
>Ga0224504_10000421_pt1 | contig 19000 bp, 16 predicted proteins | sample SF_Oct11_sed_USG_3_FD_170160 | JGI IMG/M metagenome (GOLD analysis project Ga0224504, IMG submission 170160) | Sediment microbial communities from San Francisco Bay, California, United States - SF_Oct11_sed_USGS_24 | ecosystem: Environmental > Aquatic > Marine > Sediment | place: USA... | reverse complement strand
AAAGGCTTCTTGCTTGTCATCACAAGCCCTCCTTCGCAATTTTTAGTGCGCTTCGCAGGATTGCGCTCTTCGCCATGACTTCCTGGTATTCCTTCTCGGGTACCGAGTCGGCAACGATACCGGCACCCGCTTGAAAACTGTACTCATCGCCGGAAAAAACGAGTGTCCGAATCGTTATAGCCTGGTCCATGTCGCCGCTGAGCCCGAAATAACCGGCAGTTCCCGCGTACAAACCGCGCCCTACCTCCTCCATCTCCTCGATAATCTGCATCGCCCGAACCTTGGGCGCCCCGACCAATGTGCCCGCAGGGAAGCTCGCGGCAAACAGGTCGAACTGATCGAATTCGGCGGCAAGCTCGCCCTGCACACCGCTGACAATGTGCATGACGTGGCTGTAGCGCTCGATGGCGCGGTATGGATCAACCTGTACGCTGCCGGCGCTAGCAACGCGACCCAGATCGTTCCGTGCCAGATCAACGAGCATGACATGCTCAGCAGCTTCCTTCGGATCAGCCAACAGCGCCTCTTCGTTTGCCTCGTCTTCAGCACGTGTGGCGCCACGCGGCAGCGTGCCGGCGATCGGGCGCAATGAGGCTTTGCGGTGGTTGAGCTTGACTAGCGCCTCGGGCGAAGAGCCAACCACTTTCAGGTCGTCGAAGTCGAAGAAGAACATATACGGCGAAGGATTCAGCAGGCGCAGCGCGCGGTAGACCTCGAACGGCGCGACGTTGGTTTTGCCTTTGAACAGAACCGATAACACGATCTGGTAAATATCGCCGGCGGCAATATACTCCTTGCACGCCTCGACGCGTTGCGAAAACTCCTCCTCTGTCAGGCTGGCATCTGCGGGGGAAACGGAGACCTCCGAGTCATTGATCGGAATGGGCCCGCGCAGCTGTCTGATGACCTCGCCGCGGAGTCTCTGCCGCTCATCTTCCGGGCCGTCGTGCAACAAAGCCACGCGGCGAGTGAGGTGATCAAACACGAGGAGCGATTGCGGGGCCACGAAGGCAGCGTCTGGAACACCTGCCTGCTTTTCCGTGGTGACAGGTAGTTTCTCGAACAGTCGGACAACGTCATAGCCCGACACGCCAACGAGGCCGCCGGCAAACGGCAGGTCATCGTCCGGCTGCGGACGCGGTGCTATCGCAAGCGCTTCGCGCAGGGCGCCCAGGTATTCCTGCTGCGTCTTCGGCCGCGGCTGCGTCTCGCCGTTGATCGTAAGCGCGGCATCATCCATGCGAACTTCGACGGCATCGCCGAAACCGAGGAACGAATAGCGCGCGAGTCGTTCACCGCCCTCGACACTTTCGAGAAGAAAGCGCGGGCGAAGGTCACCCAGCTTCAGGTACGCCGATACCGGAGTATCGAGGTCGGCAGCAATGTCGAATGGTGCTTGCATGTATCGTTCTCGTGTCAACGCCAAAAAAAAACCCATCCCTGATATCGGCAGAGATGGGCTTCGTGTTCGTTTCGCTCAGCTACGGGTCAGCCGGCCGCCATCTCCTGTGAGGGCAGCCACCACCAGCGGTTGATGCTGTGAGCGTTCATGTGGCGAGTATCTCCATGTGCCATGCAGCCGTCAACCCCCCCCGTTTGGTTACAACTGATACAGCATGGGTAGAACCAGAGAGAAGCCGATCCACATAATAATAGTGAGCGGAATGCCGACGCGCAGGAAGTCACCGAACTTGTAGCCGCCGGCCGTCATGACAAGCAGATTGGTCTGGTAACCGTACGGCGTCGCGAAACTCATGTTTGCGCCAAACAGGACAGCGAGGATGAAAGGTTCCGCGCTGACACCAAGCTGGTTCGCGATACTGATGGCAATGGGCGTACCAATGGCTGCGGCGGCGTTGTTCGACACGATGTTGGTCATTATCGTCATCAGGAGCAGGAACGCGCTGAGTATCAATGGTGGGGGCAAACCGGATGCGGCGCTGACGAATGACAACGCAATATAATCAGCCATTCCGGTCCCGAGCAGCGCCTTGCCCAAAGCCAGCGCCGTCACGATAATCATCACGACAGGTATGGACAGCGACGTCGCGGCATCACGCCAGCTCAGGCACCCCGTGGCGATCATCAGACCCAGCCCGACGACTGCACTGACAGAGATTGGCATGACGCCGAGTGCAGCAGCCAAAACGACAAACCCCATGATTGTCAATGCACGCTTTGCATGGTGCGTCTGCGGCAGATCAGTGGTGCCATCAAGGACGAGCATCGAACCCGATTCCTTGAGCTGGGCGATTGCTTCGCGAGTGCCCTGCACAAGTAGTACGTCACCGGCACGCAAGCGAATCATGTTCAGATCACCTGTCACTTGCGAACTCGGAGCGCGCGCCCGATGCAGGGCCAGCGGCAGCAGGCCATAACTGTTGGTAAAACGTGCGGCAGCAAGACTACGCAAGTGCAGCGGCGAACCGCGGGTGATGACAACCTCGGCCAATTGCTGGCCCTCGGCTTTTAGCGGCGTGTCCTCATCGACCGGGTGCTCAAGGTCGCTCAGATTGAACAGGGTCGCACCAAGCAATTGTTCGTAATGCTTGAGGTTCTCCGGCGAGTCTTTGACGAACAAGCGGTCCCCGGGCTGGATAATGACCGATGGCAGCTTGGCAAGAAACAACGATTCGGAACGCTGGATCTTGTCGATGCGCAGGTTACCGTCCGCCTTGGCCAGCACTTCGGACAAGGACTTGCCGTCGGCAAACCCGCCTTCTTTCACGTGCAGCTGGGCACTGAAGATGCGCGGCGTGATATCGGCCATTGGCGGCGCGCGGTCCGGCAACAGGCGCGGTGCAACGAGCCACAGGTAAAGAAGCCCGAAACCGCCCACAATCGCGACCGGAAGCACCCATTCGAACATCGTGAATTCGTGCCTGCCCATGTCGTGAGAAATACCGACAACCAGGAGGTTGGTCGATGTACCGATTGTCGTCGACATGCCGCCGATGATAGTGGCGAGGCCCATGGGCATCATTACGCCGGAGACCGGGAACTTTGAGCGCAATGATGCACCGACAAGAATCGGCATGAGCAACACGACAATCGGCGTGTTATTCATGAATGCACTGAGAATAGCGCCCGCGACAAGCGTGGCGACGAGTGCGAGCACCGGCCGTGAAGACCACGCCCGGCCGACAACGGTAGCAAGCGGTTGCAGCGCACCGGTGGTTTCCAGTGCCTTACCGACCATCATGAGTGCACAGATCGCGATCAGGGCTTCGTTACCGAAGCCCGCGAAAAAGTCGGCGGGCCCAACCGCAACCTCACCGTCCTTCACATACGGGAACAACTGAAACCCTGCCGTCAGGAGGATCAGGATCGCAAGTGAGGATGACTCGAGCGCTATGTTGTCGCGCGTAAACAGATACAGCGCGACAACGGTCAGAACCAGAACCGCTATGCCGTGTGCATCAGGTGTTATCGGCTGCAAAGCGTCCCCTTGCTGCTCGGCCAAACGACGGTAGACGTTATCCTAGTTCATACCCGCTTCGCAACGACGGGAATATCCCTTTTGTGACGCAGAATCGCGCTTACACGATCATAGAAGCCCTTGTATTCGCTGGCGTTCCAATGACCAATATCGACATCTCGCCTATATGACACGGTATTTGCGCAATTGAGAACGGGCAACAGGTTTATGTAGCGGGTATCCGCTTTTGACTGCCTCGGAAAAACGTCCCACGGCGAGAGCGTCAGAAGATTACGGTGCCGCAGCGCGTTGTCCACAACGGCACGCCGCCAGCGGGCATTCATCTCTCTGCCGTGCTGCAGAACACGCGCACCCGCCACATCCAGCGCGGGACAATAGCCGTTCCGGTTTGCGAGGTGCCGCGATGAGTTCGCGAGTACCGTCACCACATGATCGGCCAGCGCTCTTAGATCCTGCAGCGTTTTCAGCGATGCCGGATCGGCACACCGCAGCGCCACCAGGTCTCCCCACCCACGCACAAATACAGACAACCTCCGGTTGAGCCAGCTGTCTCGCTGTTGTGTCGGGCTGTCCCAGCGGGTGTTGTCGTGACGACGCTCACCCTCCTCGACCCTGTCGCGCAGCGCAGCATCAAGCGAAGCTCGGCGAACCCTGCCATCGCTGCGCAGGTAAGCGGCGAGATCAAGTTCCAGGGGGACCCACGCGGAATCACTCGGGACCTGTGTGAGGGTCGCAACCAACGTCGCATTCGCCGCCTCATCTGGCAGCAACGGGCACGGCGACGATACGACCGCAGGGAGTACGGCGCCAATCGGTGCGAGGTCCCGCATTTCCCACAGGCACTGCCAAAAGCGCGCCTCGTGTTGCGGAGCGACCTCCTTGTCCGGGTCCACAACAAAGAACATGCCGGCATTCTCTCGCTTGATTCGCGGTGATGCTGCTCCACTAACTCGGCAAGCCGGCCAGATTCTGTCAACTGCCGGGCTGGTGCGCGCCGCTGCACGGGTGTACCTTTGCACGTTCGTACCAAAGGGATACAACATGCCGTCTTTTGATGTGGTCAGCGACTTCGATTCGCACGAAGCTCGCAATGGTGTCGACCAGGCAAATCGTGAAGTGACAACACGCTTCGACTTCAAGGGCACGGGCTCGAAGTTCGAGCTCGACGACGAGGTTATTTCTCTGACAACACAGTCGGATTTCCAGCTAAAGCAGATGATGGACATCCTGCATCAAAAACTTTCGAAACGCGGTATCAACATTGGATGCCTGGACGAACAGGAGCCCGAGTTCTCAGGTAGCGAAGCGCGCCAGAAGGTCATCATGCGCCGCGGCATCGATATCGACCGAGCGCGCAAACTCGTCAAGCAGATAAAGGCGGCGAAACTCAAGGTCCAGGCCGCTATTCAGGGGGACAAGCTGCGCGTAAGCGGTAAGAAGCGTGATGACTTGCAGGCCGTCATCGCAATGCTCAAGGAGACTGACATCGGTCTCCCACTGCAGTATGAGAACTTCCGGGACTGAGGCGAACCTCAGCCGAGCAGGAGCAAATGGGTAGGGGTGTTCACAAATCGCTGCGCCGCCAGGACATCACCTTCGAAGAGAAGGACCAGTCGTTACGCGATGACGTGCGCACGTTGGGCGCAATGGTTGGAGACCTTATCCGTGAACAGAACGGCGACGAGCTGTTCGAACTGGTTGAAGGTGCGCGGCTACGCGCAATTCGCAGGCGAGAAGGAAACGAAAAACCGGGTGAAGAACTGAAAGCGCTGGTCAAGAACCTGGATCCCCGGACGGCCAGCCAGCTGATTCGAGGCTTCTCGACCTACTTTCAGATGGTCAACACGGCGGAGAAAGTGCACCGCATTCGCCGGCGTCGCGATTACCTGCGCGACGTCAGAATCTATCAGCCGGGCGGGCTGGAGGATTCGTTGATCAAGCTCAAAGCATCGGGCATGGACATCGAGGGACTGCAGGCGCTGCTCAACTCCATGTCCATCGAGCCCGTGTTTACAGCACATCCGACGGAGGCGACACGCCGCACGATACTGCGTAAAGAGCAGAACATTGTCAGACATCTTGTCGACCTCCTGAACCCCAGCATGACACCCCAGGAAACGGCCGCAGCCTTGCAGAACATTCGCATGCTTGCGACGACCGGCTGGCAAACCGCCGAGCACCCGTCCGAACAAATGACTGTCGCGGACGAACTCGAGCACATTCTCTTCTTTATGACCGACGTGCTGTATCGCTCCATGCCGCCGTTCTATGAAGACATACGTTCCGCCGTCAATCGTGTTTATGGTGATGAAAGCAAGAAGCTCGAGATCCCCGATCTGGTGCACTTTGCATCCTGGGTTGGCGGCGACATGGACGGCAACCCCAACGTCAATGCAAAAACAATCCGGGCGACGCTGGCGAGACAGCGTTCCCTCATTCTGGATCTGTACTTCAACGAATGCGCGGCGATTTCGGCGAAACTCAGTCAGTCCGTCGACTGCGCGACGTTCAGCCAGGGCATGCTCGACAAGATCGAGGAGTACCGCGGCATCTTCCAGAACGCCTATCACGCGGTGCCCGCCCGCCATCGGGAAATGCCTTACCGTGTTTTCCTGCGGCTCATACAGCAGCGCCTGCAATCGACCTATGACGATGACATTTATCCTTACGAGAGGGTCGAACAGCTGCTCGAGGATATTGAGCTAATCGCCGAAAGCCTTTCCTGCAACAAGGGGCGGCACGCCGGCCTGTTTGTCGTGCGGCGACTCCTGCGCCGCATTCGTGCGTTTGGTTTTCACATGGTAACGCTCGACGTCCGACAGGACGCCGAGGTTCATCGCAAGGTTGTTGGCGAATGCCTGGGTGATGAAGACTGGTTGGAACGATCGGCGAAGGAACGTGCTGCGCGCATTATCGATGCGATCAACACGCGAGAGAACGCTCCAATGACGCTGAGTACGCAGGCGCGTAAAACCATTGCAGTATTTCAGGCCATTGCGTTTTGCCGCAGGAAGTACGGACGACGTGCGATCGGAACGTTTATTGTCAGCATGACCGAAGGCGCCGACGATGTTCTGTCGGTCCTCCTGCTGGCTCAATGGGGCGAGCTGCATAATCGAAAAGGTGAGGTACCACTCGATATCGCGCCGCTGCTCGAGACCGTTGACGATTTGCACGCGGGCCCTGCAATACTGGAGTCCTTGCTGTCTTCCGACCTCTACCGGGGCCACCTGAAGCGCCGTGATAATTGCCAGACTGTGATGGTCGGTTACTCGGACAGTAACAAGGACGGCGGCCTCGCATCATCTCGCTGGGCGATTCAGAACGCCCAGGAATTGCTGGTCAATGCGATGGATTCGGAAGATATCGAGTTGACAATCTTTCACGGCAGGGGCGGGACTGTCAGCCGAGGAGGCAGCAAGACGCATGTCGCAGTGCTCGGAGCGCCGCCGGGAACCGTGAACGGCCGTCTGCGCGTGACCGAGCAAGGCGAAATCATCAACGAGAAATATGGCCTGCGCGGTATAGCGCTGCGCACGCTCGAACAGATTACCGGATCGGTCGCCCTTGCTACGGCACTGCCACGCCACCGCGGCAGCGAAGCGCCAGAGTGGCGTGAAATGATGGACGTTATTGCGGCAGAGAGCCGCGCGGCGTATCGCAAGCTCATTTATGACGCGCCCGGGTTCTACGATTATTTTCGCTCTGCGACACCAATCGATGTCATCGAACGTATGCGCATCGGATCTCGCCCGTCAGCACGGCGCTCGCAATCTGGAATTGAGGACTTGCGCGCGATTCCGTGGGTCTTCGCATGGACCCAGTCACGTTTTACCCTCCCGGGCTGGTATGGACTGGGAACCGGACTCGCCAAGGCAATAGAGCAATTTGGGCACGAGGCTTTTAGTGACATGTTCCGCGAGTGGTTTTTCTTCCGCTCGTTGATTGCCGATGCCGAAATGGTCATTGCCAAGTCGGACCTCGGAATATCAAAACTGTATTCGGAGTTGTCCGGCGACCTTCACGACAAGTTCTTCCCTGCGATCCTGTCGGAGTTTGAGCTCACACGAGATACGATCCTCGATTATTCCGAACATGAGTCGATCCTCGAGGGTGACGTCACGTTGCAGCGCGCCATCATGCTACGCAATCCGTACGTCGATCCGATCAGCCTGATGCAGGTCGACCTCCTGCGACGCTGGCGTGAGTCGAACCGGGAGGACAGCGAAGTATTTGATGCTCTGCTCGCGACCGTAAACGGTTTAGCGCAGGCCCTGCAAAACACCGGTTAGTCTACAACTCCACCCAGGACGTAAATTCCTCAAGCGTTTTTCTCCTGATGTCCGGGACCCGCGCATCGTCGGCCGGATAGCCTGCCACCAGCAGGAGGAACGGCCGTTCACTTTTCGGCCGCCCAAGAATCTCGTTAAGGAATTTCATCGGACTCGGTGTATGAGTGAGCGTTGCGAGCCCGGCCCTGTGCAAGGCCGCGATCAGCATGCCCGTAGCCAGACCGGTCGACTCGGCCGGGTAGTAGTGCTTCACTTTGCGCCCATCCGGCAATTCCCCGAACTTTTGCATAAATACTGCAATCAGGTATGGCGCCGTTTCCAGAAACGGCTTGTGGTCGTCAGTGCCCAGCGGTTTTAGCGCGGCTAACCACTCCTCCGATGCCCGGTGCGTATAGAACTCCCGCTCCTCCGCCTCTGCCGCTTCACGAATGTTCTTTTTTGTTTCAGGTCCACTGACTATGGCGAAGTGCCATGGTTGCAGATTCGCACCGCTCGGCGCCGTGTTCGCGACCTTCAATGCAGTCTCGATAATGTCGCGCGGTACGGGTCGATCGGAAAATTCCCGGACCGTCCGTCTACGATTCATTTCCGAGTAGAAATCCTCGAGCCGTGCGCGCATTTCCTCAACCGGAATCTCGCGATACTGCTCCAGCGGTATGGTCGGATAGTCACTCACATCAATCCTCGTTTGCACCAAGATCCTTCACGATGCTCCATTCGGTCATTACATTTTCGGACACGGCGAAATCTCGTATCGAAATGCCGGCCTTATGGACGCTGCCTGGGTCACCCGTTATCAATGGATGCCAGTCCGGCAAATCTTTACCCTTTGACAGCCTTCGATAAGCACAACTCGCCGGCAACCATCGAAAAGCCTCAGGTTTGTCGGCCACAAGTACCAGGCATTCGGCCACTTCCTTCGCCCGGCTCTTGTAGCCAGTGCACCGGCATGTCTCCATGTCCAATAAGCGGCACGCGATGTCCGTGTAGAAGATTTCATCAGTATCCTCGTCCTGGATCTTGTGCAAACAGCACAATGCGCAGCCGTCGCAAAGCGACTCCCACTCGTCGCGGGTCATCTCGGTGAGAGATTTGCGTTTCCAAAAAGGTTCCGTCATCTTCCCGTACTTTGCGACACCACAGACCGAATATCCACATGCGCGCAGTATTCCTCGACTGGGACACCATGGGCCCGGGTCTCGATATCAGCAAACTGCAGGCCTTACTGCCGGATCTTCGGGTTTTTGGCAATACCGAAAAGAACAAGATCGCCGAGCGAATCGACCGTGCCGAAATTGTGCTTTGCAATAAAGTTCGTTTGAACCGTCAAGTATTCGAGGCCTGCCCCGACATGCGCTTCGCTGGCCTGATGGCGACAGGGACAGACAATGTAGACCTCGACGCGGCTCGCGATCACGGCGTGACCGTGGCGAATATCCGCGGCTACTGCACGCAGTCTGTTGCCGAGCATGTTTTCGGCTGTATTCTCAATTTTGCGCACAATCTCGGCAACTATTCCGCAGATGTGCGCGGAGGCGCCTGGCAATCTGCTGATAATTTCTGCCTGATAACGCACCCGATAACGGAGCTTTCATCGATGACCCTGGGCATCGTTGGTTTTGGTGCCCTTGGCAAGGGCGTCGCGCGTATGGCCAAAGCGTTCCATATGGAGGTTCTCGTCGCGGCACGGCCGGGCACCGATGTTGTTCCAGGTGATCGGGTGCCGCTGGGTGAGCTTCTGGAGCGCTGCGATGTGATCTCGCTGCACTGTCCGCTCACCGCGGATACTCGCGAGCTGTTCAGCGCTGCAGAGTTCGGCGCCATGAAAAAATCCGCGCTGCTCGTTAATACCGCTCGTGGCGGCCTCGTCGACTCACAAGCACTGGTTGATGCTTTGCGCGATGGCGAAATCGCCGCCGCAGTCATCGATGTGCTGCCCGAGGAACCGCCGGTGAATGGCAACCCACTGCTCGACTATGACGACAGCAACCTTATGGTCACACCGCACATTGCCTGGGCCACGTTGCAAGCTCGCCAAAATGCGATTGATGAGCAAACGGCGAACATCGCCGCGTTTCTCCGCGGAAAGGATAGAAACCGGGTCGTTTAGGTGCCGATATTCTGTCGCGCCCACTGGACAATCTGGCGCACACGCGGCGACCCCAGATCGTAGGCTTCGTCAAACGAGACCCAGCGCCACTCATGATGCTCGGGTTCACCGGTCTCGGGCGAGATACCCATCTCGACTTCCTCCTGGTTCGTCGCAGCGATGAAATAGCGCGCAACCTTGCCGCGACTGTAGGGGCCCGTTTCGAAGAAGCGATCGCCCCAGTCAAAGGACAGCTCAGTGATGCCGGTTTCCTCCCCCACCTCGCGAATCGCCGTCTCCAGCGGTTCCTCACCTGCCTCCCGGATTCCTTTCGGAAAATCCCAGTGATGATACGCGCGCAACATCAACGTCATCCAATCCGGACCCGAACGTCGCGCCAGAACGATGCCACAGGACAGCCTCTGCTCACTCAAGCCGGCGCATCCCTGAGAACATCAACGGGAGCCGCATTCACGGCGCCCCGAGCGGCGAAGAATCCGCTGATACAAACAACAAAAATGCCTGCACCTACGCCCGCCAGCCAGATCAGCGGATTGAACTCATACGGCAAATCGAACAGCTGCACCGCAACGACGGCCGCAAGAATCGAAGCACCCGCCGATGCGAGCACTCCAGCCGCTGCTCCAAGGGCCGCGAACTCGGCCATGACGCCCGCAAATACGGTGCGGCGACGAGCCCCCAGTGCGCGCAACATGGCGCTCTCGAAACGGCGCTCATCAATGGTCGACTGCACAGCAGCAAACAACACGGCTATACCGGCTGCCAACGTGAACAAGAATACAGCCTGCACGGCCAGGCTGGCCTTCTCAATGATGCCGCGTACCTGCTGCAGAATCGCGCCAAGATCAATAACCGAAATACTCGGATGCTTGCGCATGAGGTCTATAAGCATCGGCTGCTTCTCTTCTGCAATGCGCATACTCGATATGAATGTCGTGGGCATGCCGTCGAGCGCGCCGGGCGACAATACAATGAAGAAATTGGGCTGAAATGAGTCCCAATTCACCTTGCGGATGCTCGCGATCTCGGCGTCCACTTCGCGCCCGGCAACAAAAAACTTCAGGCGGTCGCCAATCGCAAGACCCGCGTTCATTGCGGATTCCTCTTCGATCGACACGAGCGGTGGACCATTGTATTCGGCCGGCCACCATTCACCGTCGAGGATTTCGTTGCTCGAACTAAGGTTGGCGGACCACGAGAGATTCGCTTCCCGATTTGCAAGCCATTCGCCCTCTTCGTTCGGATAGGCTCTCTCTTTTACGGATTCGCCGTTTATTGTCATCATGCGGGCACGGACAAGCGGCGTGAAGATTGGAACCTCTACCTCGTTCTCCGCGAACAACTCCGCAACCGCATCAACCTCGTGTGGCTGAATGTTGATCAGGAAGTGATTCGGCGCGTCCTCGTCGAGCGTTGCGCGCCACCCTTCCAGCAGGTCGGTGCGCACGAGCGTCAGTAGCAACAGCACGGTAATTCCGAGGCCGAATGCAACGACCTGCACGGCGCTGTCCCGGCCACGGCGTGACACGTTGGCAAGCCCGTAGCGCCATGCCACGCCAACGCCCGAGCGCGCACGGCCGATCACGCTAACGAGCCCGCGGCCCACCGCGTACAAAGCGGCTGAGATAATGACGATTCCCCCAATCATGATCATCAGCATGCGCGGATCACCAACCGAGCGGTACAGCAGCAAGGCAACGGCGGCGAGAGACAGCCCGCCAACGAGCAAGCGCGATGGCGCCGGGGGCATTTCATCATGTCGCAGGACACGTAGCGGCGGCGTGTTGCGCAACTGAATCATTGACGGCAAAGCGAAGCCCAGCAACAGGACCAGCGCGCTGCCGCTAGCGAGAATAACGGGTCGTAACCCCGTGCCGGGAAGATCGCCAGCAAGAAGATCGGACAATATGCGGGCAAGCACTTCTTCGGCAACATAGCCCACGACGCTACCAGCCATAACCCCGAGCAATCCGAGCAGCAATAACTGCACGAGGGCAACCGTGATGACGAAGCCCTGAGTAGCGCCAAGGCTCTTCATCAGCGCGACGGTGTCCATGCGCCGCTGCGCAAAACGGCGCGCTGACATTGCGACCGCAACCGCACTCAGCAGCAGGCTGATCACGGCAGTCAGTGACAGGAACCGCTGCGCGCGGTCCGCTGCGTTATATGCACGCTCGCTGCTTTCTTCCTGGCTGCGGACGCGAATCTCTTCAGGTAGCTTGTCCCGGATAGCATCATTAAATGACGTCACATCATCTTCGTCGCCGGCGACGAGCAAGGCATAGCGGACCCGACTGCCCTCGCCTATCAACCCGCTCGCACCAATATCGGCGATATTCAGTATGACCGTGGGTGCAAGTGACGCGAAACCAATGGACTGATCCGGCCGGTAAGTAAGGACGGCCGACACCCGGAGATGCAGCTCACCAATATCGAGCATGTCCCCGACCTCCGCTCCCACGCGCGCCAGCAACGCACCATCGGCCCAGACTTCGCCGGGCACCGGTATATCGTCGACTTCGCGTTGCTCGCCGAACAATTCGTCAGCTATGCGCACCGCGCCGCGAAGCGGGTATTTTTCACTTACGGCCTTGATCGTCGATAGCGCATTTTCGTCGCCATGAAACACTACCGACGGAAAAGACATTGTGTCGGCCGTCTGCAAGTCGAACTCGGCGGCAATTTCGCGCCACTCGTCGGGCACCGGCGCCTGCGAACGCAGGCGCAGATCTGCAGCCAGAACTTCATTGGCCTGGCGCGCGACCGCCTTGCCGATGCGGTCTGTCAGAAACCCGACGGCGGTAAGAGCGGCGACGGCCAGGCTCACCGCCGCAAGCAGGACCAGCACCTCTCCCGATCTGAGTTCACGACCAAAACTCCGTAATGCGAAAAGCGTAGCTTTCAAGAAGCAACTCCGCTGTCGCTGACCAGCCTGCCCGCATCGAGTGCCAGCACCCGATCACAACGTTCTGCAAGGGAAGTATCGTGCGTTACGAGAATCAGCGTCGTGGAGGAACTGCGATTTAACTCGAACATGAGTTCCATGATGTTGGCGCCCGTGCGGCTATCCAGGTTGCCGGTCGGTTCGTCAGCGAACAATACGGCCGGCTCGGTGGCAAACGCGCGGGCAATCGCAACGCGCTGCTTCTCGCCACCCGACAGCTGCGCCGGGTAATGGCTCCAGCGCTCCGCCAGGCCAACCTTCTCGATAATGCTCCGCGCCATCTTGCGCGCCTGCTCATGGCCCGCGAGTTCTAAAGGCAGCATGACGTTTTCGAGCGCGTTGAGCGAAGGAACCAGGTGAAATGACTGAAACACGAAGCCGACACTTTCGGCTCGTACGAGCGCGCGGCCATCCTCATCGAGGGTCGAAAGATTCCTGCCATTGAGGTCCACGTGCCCTTGCGTCGGCAGGTCCAGCCCCGCAAGTAACGCCAACAAGGTAGACTTGCCGGCACCGGATGCACCGACGACGGCAACGGTTTCGCCCGCAACGATATTGAAACTGACGTCGTTCAGAATGGTCAGAGTCCCTTCAGGGCTGCTAACCTCCTTACTCAACTTGTGTGCTACAAGCACTTTATCTACTGACTGATCCAGCATGCGAAAACTATTTACTCTTGTTGTGTTGTTGTTGATCGCCGACGTACAGGCCGGAGAACCACCGACCGTGTTGATATTCGGTGACAGCCTCAGCGCCGGCTTCGGTATTGACGTTGACCAATCCTGGGCCACTTTGTTGCAAGAACGTCTTGCAGAGCAAGGGTACGAACATCGCGTTGTGAACGCCAGCATTAGCGGTGAAACCACCGAAGGCGGCGCGGCACGGATCAACAATGCCCTGGGGACGTTCAAGCCGGAGCTGATCATACTGGAACTCGGCGGCAATGACGGCCTGCGGGGCTTCCCGCCCGCCCGGATCAAGGAAAATCTCGAAACTATTGTTGCAGAGGCCAAGGCCTCGGGCGCGGATGTCGTATTGCTAGGTATCCGTATACCCACAAATTACGGTACCCGCTACACTCAGGCATTCGAGGCCGTTTACGCAGAGGTCGCAGAGAGCCTCAGCGTCAAATGGATCGAATTCTTCATGCAGGGTGTCGCTTTGAACGATGAGTTACTCCAGGAGGACCGCATTCACCCGAACGTCGCTGCGCAACCGATTCTCCTGGATAACGCCTGGCCCATTATCCGCGCTACACTAGACGCGGAGTAATTTAAGAGAGACACCGTGGAAAAAGTTTGGCTCAAATCCTATCCGGAAGGCATGCCGGAGGAAGTCCCAACGCCGCCGTGGCGTTCGGTCAAAGATCTGTTCGAACACAGTTTCGCCGCATATCCTGACAACGCGGCCTACTCGAACATGGGTAAGACGCTCAGCTACGCTGATCTGAACGAGCTGTCGATGCGGTTCGCCTGCTTCCTGCAACAGGAACTCGGACTGACGCGCGGTGAGCGCGTTGCCATCATGCTACCCAACGTCCTGCAGTACCCCGTAGCCATGTGTGGCATCTTCAGGGCCGGGCTCGTCGTTGTAAACGTCAATCCGTTGTATACAGCAAGGGAGCTTAAGCACCAGCTGAACGACTCTGGCGCCCGTTGCATCGTTATTCTGGAAAATTTCGCGAACATCCTCGAAGGTGTCATTGCGGACACGGATGTCGATCACGTTGTCACGACGGGTCTGGGCGACCTGCTCGGCTGGCCAAAGAGCACCTTAACCAACCTCGTAATGCGGCACGTGAAGAAGGCTGTGCCAGCATACCGTTTTGCCAATAGAACGCCGTTCAATCAGGCATTGAAAATCGGTGCCGGCAAGAAACTGAAACCGGTTGATATCGGATACGCGGACATCGCCTACCTGCAATACACCGGCGGCACGACCGGCGTGTCCAAGGGCGCAATGCTCAGCCACCGCAATATGGTTTACAACGTGCAACAAACCATCACCTGGCAGGCCGATGCGTACGCTGGCGTTGAGCCTATCATTGCGATTACGGCGCTGCCGCTCTACCACATTTTTTCGCTGGAAGGGAATTGCCTGACCGTAATGGCCCAGGGCGGCGAAAACGTGCTGATCTCCAACCCACGAGATTTTGAGGGCTTTGCAAAGGAAATCGCGCGCTTTGACTTCAACCTGTTCACGGGTGTCAACACGATGTTCGCCTCGCTCATGCATACGCCCAGTTTTGACAAGATCGACTTCAGTCCTCTGCGCGTTTGTATTGGTGGGGGCATGGCGGTACAACCCGCTGTGGCCAAGGAATGGAAACAGAAGACCGGGCGTACGGTCCTGCAGGGCTACGGACTGACGGAAACCTCTCCGGTCGCGATCTGTTGCACGATCGATAGCGACTTCAACGGCACAATCGGGCTGCCGGTACCGTCGACCGACGTGATAATTGTTGGCGACGACGGCAATGAGCTGCCACTTGGCGAAGTTGGCGAAATCTGCATCAAGGGCCCGCAGGTAATGGAAGGCTACTGGCAGCGACCCAAAGATACGGCCGATGTAATGTTGCCGGGTGGCTGGCTGAAAACCGGCGACGTCGGCCGTATGGACGAAGATGGTTTCTTCTGGATAGAGGATCGCAAGAAAGACATGATTCTCGTGTCCGGCTTCAACGTATATCCCAATGAAATCGAAAATGTCGTTGTCGAGCTGGACGGCATACTGGAAGCCGCGGCCATCGGAGTCACCGATGAGCGCTCGGGTGAGGTCGTCAAGATCTTCGCTGTTCGCAAGGACGAAAGACTCACAGAGCAGGATATTATCGACCACTGCCGCGCAAACCTGACCGGCTACAAGCGCCCGAAGATGATCGAATTCCGTGACGAATTGCCCAAGACCAACGTCGGCAAGATTCTGCGGCGGGAACTCCGCGACGAGTAACGAGAAGGGGGGACACCCTATTGGGTGTCCCATCCTCTATTTATGATACTGCGGACTCAGCTCGTGCACCGCGTCGACGAGCACGCCGAGATTATCGGGATCGATGTCGGGCGTGATCCCGTGACCGAGGTTGAATACGTGCCCCGGGCCATCACCGTAACTCGCAAGCGTCCTCGCTACGCCTTCCCGAATGACTTCCGGGCTTTCGCGCAATGTTGCCGGGTCCAGATTCCCCTGCAGGGCAACCCTGTCCTGCACGTATTCTCGCGCCTGAGCAAGGTCGGTAGTCCAGTCAACACCTAGCGCATCACAGCCCGTATCAGCCAGATCCCTGAGCAGCGGGCCGGCACCTTTAGTGAACAGTATGACCGGAATTGTCCGGCCATCTTTTTCACGCGTCAGGCCATCTACGATCTTCTGCATACTTGCCAGAGAAAAGCGGCGGAAGTCGTCAGGATCAAGTGCCGCACCCCAGGTATCAAAGATCTGTACTGCCTGGGCACCCGCTTCGATCTGGGCATTGAGATATTCGGTCGTCGTTTCCGCGACTTTATCCATGAGCTCGTCAAGGACGTCTGGCGCTTCTTTCGCCAGGCCTTTGATTATTGGGAATTCCCTGCTCGAGCCACCTTCGACCATATACGTGCCGCAGGTAAACGGGCTGCCCGCAAAACCGATCAGGGGTACCTTACCGTTCAGCTCACGACGAATGGTTCGTACCGCGTCGAACACGTAGCCGAGCTCTTTTTCGACATCGGGCACTTTCAGGCCACGAATCGCATCAGCGGTCTGCACCGGACTCTTGAATTTCGGTCCTTCACCCGTCACGAAATACAGCCCAAGCCCCATAGCATCGGGAACAGTAAGAATGTCGGAAAACAAAATGGCAGCGTCGAGCGCATACCGCCTGAGTGGTTGCATCGTAACTTCACATGCAAGATCCGGATTGCGGCACAGGCTCATGAAATCACCGGCCTCGGCGCGGGTAGCACGATACTCCGGCAGGTAACGACCAGCCTGGCGCATAATCCAGAGCGGCGTACGGGATGTGGGCTGGCGCAACAACGCGCGCAAAAGAAGGTCGTTTTTCAATTCAGTCACAGGGCACCTACCTGGTCTTCAATGGAAGCCTGCATGGCTTCAGCCGCAGCGCGCGGACTATCCGCATCCCGAATCGGTCGACCAACCACAATGTAGTCGCACCCATTCTGGAAGGCCGTCTCAACAGTTACAACCCGCTTCTGGTCACCTACCGGCTTATTGTCCACCGGCCGAATACCGGGCGATACGACCAGCAGCTTCTCGTCAACAAATTCTCTCAGGGTTGGCACCTCGAGTCCCGAAGAAATTACGCCATCGCAGCCCGACTCCAGGCACTGCTTTGCCCGGGACAGGACCAGATCACGAACGTCACATTCAAAGCCGAGGTCATCAAGATCGCCACGGTCGAGACTTGTCAGCACCGTCACGCCGAGTACTTTGAGCGTATCGCCCTTGTTCTCAGCTGCTGCCTCCATGATTGAACGATTCCCATGAACAGTTACAAAGGTTGCACCACGATCTTTCAGGGAGCGCACAGCAGACCCGACAGTTGCCGGTATGTCGAAGAACTTTAGATCGCAAAACACCTTCTTGTCTCGTGCAAGCATCCAGTCAAGTAGCTCGAAGTACTCGCCGCTCATCATGAGCTCAAGCCCTATCTTGTAGAACGTTACCGCATCGTCCAACTCCTCCGCGAGCTGCTTTGCTCGCTCGCAGGTTGGGACGTCCATAGCGAAGATCAAGCGATCCTTACTGGGTATGTTTTTGTGTTGCACGATAAACTTCCTGAAGAGGGAGCGGGCCGCAGGGGGCCGCCCCAGCAGCCGAGGCGCGAATGATATCAGCCCGCGAGCCCCTCGTGTGCGGCGATCGCATAGCGGTCGGTCATTCCCGCGATGTAGTCGGCGACAACCCTTGCTCGTGCCACTTCATCCAGCTGTGCCGCCGTTTCCGCGAACTCGCTCGGCATAAGCGATACATCATCCGAATAGGCATCAAAAAGGTCCCTGACGATACCCTGGGCGCGCCGGGTCATCTCGAGCTTCTGTTCATGCCGGTAGAGGTGCTTGTTCAGGAAGCGCTTCAGCGACACGTGCTGCTCGTACACGGCCGGTGACATATTTACGAGCGGTTGGCTTTGATTCCTTACCTCGTCGATCGATCGCACACCGGAGGCATCAATTTGGCGCTTGGTTTCCTCAATCAGATCGGTGACGACCGTTCCGATCATGCGGCGAATGATCTCGTAGATCAGTCGCCGGTCTTCGAGCTCGGGATAAAGCGCATGAACCTCCTGGTACTGGATTTCGAAGAGCGCCTGCGCACGAAGCTGATCGAGCGTCAGCAAGCCCGCTCGGAAACCGTCATCCACGTCATGATTGTTATAAGCGACCGCATCCGCAATATTTACTATCTGCGCTTCAAGGCCGGGTTGCTTACGCTCGAGAAAACGCCGGCCGACATCGCCGAGCTGTTGCGCATTGCGCGTTGAGCAATGCTTGAGTATGCCCTCACGCGTCTCAAACATGAGGTTCAGCCCCGGGAAATCCGCGTACTTCGCTTCGAGTTCGTCGACGACACGCAGGGACTGCAAGTTATGCTCAAAGCCGCCGAAGTCGCGCATGCAGGCATTGAGGGTATCCTGACCCGCATGCCCGAAGGGCGTATGCCCGAGATCATGTGCCAGGCAGATGGCCTCAGTCAGTGCTTCGTTGAGGTTCAATGCAACGGCGACCGAGCGGCCGATTTGCGAGACCTCGAGCGAATGGGTCAGTCGAGTGCGATACAAATCGCCCTCGTGATTAACGAATACCTGCGTCTTGTAAACCAGGCGGCGGAAGGCCGTTGAATGAATTATGCGGTCCCGATCGCGCTGGTACTCACCACGGTAGGCCGGTTCGGGTTCGGCATATCGTCTGCCGCGGCTGTGCGACTCGTCTGCAGCGTAAGGCGCAAGACCTGCACGCATCAGGCCGTGGCTCCTACCAGGCGGTCGAGCATCTGCGTATCGTAGTCAGACGTTACGTAGCCATCGCCGATCGCATTGAGCAGCACAAACCGTAGCTGCTTTCCCTGCACTTTCTTGTCCATGCCCATGGCGCTCTTCCAGTCAGCGGCGTCAATCGCTGGCGGCGCTACCGGCAGACCCGCGGCTTCTACAAGATTTCTCACCCGCCCGACCTCGGCGTCTCCGAGGCCGCTGAGTTTTGCTGCCATGATCATGC
>Ga0224504_10000420_pt1 | contig 19011 bp, 11 predicted proteins | sample SF_Oct11_sed_USG_3_FD_170160 | JGI IMG/M metagenome (GOLD analysis project Ga0224504, IMG submission 170160) | Sediment microbial communities from San Francisco Bay, California, United States - SF_Oct11_sed_USGS_24 | ecosystem: Environmental > Aquatic > Marine > Sediment | place: USA... | reverse complement strand
TTCTAATTTCAATACCTGCAGAGGTTGAAGGTGAACTCCTTTATATGAGTAATGTGTTGTTTTTAAGCTTAATATTCCACTTTTATTCCACTTTTGGGTATTGTTGTCTTCATAAACATTTCACAATTTTGATGACTAAAATTTAAATTAACACAATGATGTTTTAAATATTATTTCAAATAAACCATTTAAGCTAGTGTAATTGACCAAAGCATATATAGATAAAATAGGAAACGTAAGTGACATTTCTAATTATTAAAAAAGTGAAATCTAAAACAAATTAACAATTGTATAATTAAAATTTTCATGCAAAAAAACAGAAGGTTTAAGGAGGCTTTTAAGTGGGGACTAGCTTTTGCTATGGTTTATGGTATTGCTTTAAAATTATCATGGATGAACCCTTATTGGGCTGGTTGGGCTGTTGCAATGATTGCATTGCCCACCACTGGGCAAACAATGTATAAAGGATTAAATAGGATGGTTGGTACTGTAATTGCTTTTTTTGCTTCGTTATTTATTTTTAGTATGGCGGCTCAAGATCGGTGGTTATTCGCTTTTTTAGGAGCCTCATGGATTGTGTTTACTACTTATAAAATGATTAGTAGTAAAAATAATTCTTATTTATGGTATATTGCAGGGTTTGTTTGCCTTATTATCTTGATTTCAACTCCAAGAACTTCCGAAAATATTTTTAACCATGCATTGTTCCGCACCTTGGAAACAGCTATGGGTATTTTGGTATATTCACTCATTACTTTTTTTATATGGCCAATTAATAATAAGGGGGCTATTAGAAAAAGTGCTATTGAATTACTGGAAGTCCAATTAAGTAGAATTCAAGAGGTAAATAGCTTAATAAATGGTAAGCAAGAGCTAGATAGACTTATGGAACTTGGTCAACATAATACGCAGAAAATGGATCAGTTAAACGGATTTTTTATAGCTGAGGGATCTGAAAACTATAATGTGTATGAGGAGTTGCCTCAATGGAGAAACTTTTTAAATATTTCCAATGCGTTGTATGTGTCTCAAAATCGTTTAGAGACGCATATTAAAGAACTTAAAAATTGCGATACCTATTCTATACTACCAATGCTATCGGATTTTCAGAATGAAATAGATGATAGGTTTGAGCAAATGAAAAAAGTAATTAATAATAGTACAACTATTATACAACCTACTAATTACAACTTTAAAATTGATCAAAATTTAGCAAGTAAACATTCTGTATTTGAAAGAGCGGCTCTTGAAGTTAGCAAACAAAACCTTCAGCAAATTAATGACTTAAGTATAGATCTTTTTAATTGTCTAACAAGTTTAATGAATGGTAGTTCAAAAAGAATTGTTTCCAATAAGAAATTAAAACATGCAAGTAAAACTATGTTTGCTTTCCCAGATTTGGACATCCTAAAACGAGGTTTGTACGCAGGTACAGTTACTTTTTTAGGGTTTTGTCTTTGGATCTTTTTTGATCCAGTTGGACATATTGCTTGGTTCTCATTTGGGGGTACTCTTGCTATGATGTTGGCTGGAACTCCGCAACTTAAAATTGCTATGGTATTCAAACCAATTGCTGTTACTTTTCTATTAGCAATGTTGGTGTATATATTTATTATGCCGACATTAACTACTTTCTATGGCTTGGGTATACTGCTGTTTAGTTGCCTATTTTTGGTAGGCTACTTTTTTACAGGATTCGGTCAAGTAATAGGTTCTGCAGCAATTGTAAATATGGTAATGATTCAAAACCAACAACATTATGATGCTGCAGTTGTGTTTAACTTGTATCTGTTTACCTTGCTAGCTCTTCTATTCTTTTTTGCAACATCTTACTTAATTAGTTCGGCCAGGCCAGAAAAAGTTGTGCTAAAATATATGAATCATTTTTTTGTTGATATTGAACTTATATGTTCTCATTTGTTAAAGAGTCCTAATCATAAAATTTCATTATTTAAACAGTGGGAATTGGATTATGCCAGAAAAAATTTCCGAACAATTCCATCAAAAATTAATAGTTGGGGTAGGTCCATAGATTTTCAATTATTTCCAAATGTTTCACCTAATGAAATAACCAATCTGGTCACTACTTTAGAAACCCTTGTTTATAGAATTGAAGAATTAAATGAAACAGAACAACTTGAAGAGCAAAATTTTATTTTAAAAGAGAGTTTATTAAATGATTTAAACTATTGGAATGCTGCTTTGGAAAGAGTCTTTGCGAATTGGTCTAAAAATCCAGGGGCTAAAATTGAAGAGAGAAAACTAGAAAGTTTTAATGATTGGTCTAATAAATTTGAAAGCAAAGTTGAGCTAAGTATAAGTAATGCAAGTACTTCCGCGTCTATAAATGAGATAGAGGGTGTTTATAAAATTTTAGGAGCCTTAAGAGGGGTTTCTGAGGCTGTTAAATTGTACTCGCATAATACTCAAAATATGGATTGGAAGCAATTGAAAGAAGAACGCTTTTCTTAAAATAGTTGAATTTTATAATATATTGAAATGAATAAAATACCACATGAATTAGCACTAAGCGGGGTTTATATGCCTCCCTCTATTGTTGCTTTTGTGATAGGAGTCATATTGGCTATAACTGTTGCTAAATTGTTAAATAGATATAAAATGTCAAATTACTTGTATTATCCACCCATAGTTTTTATGGCCTTGGTTGTTATTTTTACGGTAATAGCAGAGCAAGTAATTTTTCTTTTCTAAATTAATAAATATGGATAATCAAAAGAAATAATTTAATACAAAACAACAATGGTTGGCATTGTAAATGTCACATGCTAAACAATAAGTAATATAAAAAAGAAGTTTTTTAAAGCTGAAATAGTTAAAAATCACGTATTAATAAATTTGTAAATAATGAAAAAATCTAATACAAAGTATATGATCACGGGAGCAATAGTTTTGCTAGCGCTCTTAATAGTGTTATTAAAATATTGGGAATATGTATCTAATCCATGGACACGAGATGGAAGAGTTAGGGCAGAGGTTATTGAAATTACACCACGTGTTTCAGGTCCAATAGTTAATTTATTAATAAAGGATAATCAATTTGTTAAAGCGGGAGATGTACTGTTTGAAATTGACCCCAGAACCTTTGAGGTTGCCCTTGAACGAGCAAAAGCAAATTTAGACCAAACCGGAGATGGTGTACTTGGTCTAGAAAATAAGGTAGAAGAGGCTAGGGCAGGGGTGGCAATGTCAAAAACTTCAATTCAGCAAGCTGAAAGTGCGATAAAAGAATTAGATGCGGAGATTGAAACCAATCTTGCGGAATATGAGCGTCAAAAATTGTTAATTATAAGAGGTGCAACTTCACAAAAAGTGGTGGAGCAAGCCAAAGTAAATTACGATGTAGTTGTAGAAAAAAGAAAAGGAGCAGTTGCCTCCCTTATTCAGGCAAAAGCTTCTGTACGCAGATCACAAGCCATATTGGCTAACAATGAAGCTATATTAGGTGAATTAGGAGAGAATAATGCAAAATTGAGAATTGCACTTGCAGCCGTTAAACAGGCTGAATTAAATCTTGAATTTACAGTTGTTAAAGCTCCCGTTGATGGTTATGTCACCAATCTGAATTTAAGGATTGGTAGTCAGGCAGTGGCAAATAAACCTTGTTTGGCCTTAGTGGATGTAAATAGTTATTGGATTGTTGGGTATTTTAAAGAAAATGAAATTGCCAATATAAAATCAGGTGATGAATCGGTAGTTACATTAATGAGTTACCCTAATGATCCGGTTGAAGGAGAAGTTGAAAGTATTGGGTGGGGAATCTCACAAAATGATGGAAGTACAGGATTTGAATTACTTCCAAATGTAAGCCCTACTTTTGAGTGGATTAGATTGGCTCAACGGGTTCCAATTCGTATTCAGTTGAAAAATAAACCGAAAGAGATGAAGCTTAGGATTGGAACTACGGCATCTGTTTTAGTAAAAACAAAGAATTGAAATAATATATACTACGCTTGTAAAAATTAATCAAACAGATAATTTATTAAACTATAAATAAAAATGAAAGTAAATTCAATCACATATATGCAGCGCGCTAGAAGAATCATATATCGTTGTGGAATAATTCTTTTTTTGTTATTGCTTTTATTTCCAGAAAAGGGTTTTACTCAAATAAATACCACGCTTACATTTTTAGGAGCGGTGGAACAAGGAATTAAAAGCAATCAAGGTTTTGCTGCGCAACAGAGTAATCTTCAGGCTAAAGAAAAGGATGTTAAAATTACTAGGGCTAATTTTTTACCAAGTTTGCAATTTTCTGGATCGGTGACGCCCGCATGGAATCGAAGTGTTAATAACTTAGATGCATTAGATAACCTTTTTCAAAGTGGTTTTAAGCCATTAGGCTCGTTCTCAGCTGGGTTCAATCAAATGATTTACAATGAAGGTTATTTTGCTAAACATAAAATTCAAAAAAATCTATATATTAGTCAGCAAGAGCAATTAAGAGGAAAGCGTTATAAACTAATTACCGCTATTGGGGAGGCGTATATAAATACATTAATTGGAGAGGATCTATTGATGGTGTTGAACAAAAATTTGGAGCTCACTAAAAGAAATTTAGATGCTGCAATTTATAGAGCTGAAATAGGGGCGGCTAGTTTACAAGAAACACTTCGTTGGAAAACAAAGCTATATTCAGAACAAAAACTTATAGCTGGGCAACAAGGGAACAATATTTCAAATCGCGTTTTATTGAATCAGTTGCGAGGCCAGCCTACAGAACAAATTGAAGTTTTAGAAAGGTTGACTCTCGAAAAAGATGGTTTTATTTTTGCAAACCCATATATGAGAGAAGTTTTGAAAAATGATGATAATAAAAAAATAATTCGTGATTTTTTGGTCGAATTAGGTATGCCAAATTCTCCTGAAATTTCAAGTTTGAATGCTGAAATTGATGCTCAAAACAGAAAAGTAAAATCAGCTAAAATTTGGTTAATTCCAAACTTTTCTTTGAATGCTAGTTTTGATGATTCATTTCTTTCCGCTCTTGGTAATAATGGTAGTAGGCAAAAAGGTAGTATGGAAACATGGTTTATTGGAGCATCAGCCAATTGGAATGTTTTCAATGGAGGGGCTAATTTCTCGCAGATTAAAAAATCTAAATTTAAACAAGAGGCCTTAGAATTTGAAAAAAAGGAAGTTTACTCTAAACTTGAAAAAGATATTCGTTCTGGAGCTTCCAACTTAATAGCTGATTATTTAAAGGTTAATCTTGCGCGAGAACAGGCTGAAGTAGCCATGGAGAATTATCAAATGGTGTATGATTCATATCTAATTGGAGAGGTTGCTTTGCTGGATTTATTAGATGCGCAAGAACAAAAATTTCGTTCAGATTACTCAGAGATTATTACTTATTATACCTTTCTTTTAAATTTATTAAGTGTAGAACAAGCAATAGGGTACTTTCCTTTTTTAGAACCTCAGAATGAGGTGGATGTAATTATAAATAATCTAGAAGAAAAGTTACTTGGAGGATAAGCTTAACGAATAATATCTTAACATATATCAATAAATAGTTAATTTTTTTAAATGTAATTACCATTCTAGAAGGGGGGTGATGTTGTTGTGTAAAGGAATTAAGCTTAGGATAAGGAATATGAATATAAATTTATGGTAATTAATAAAATGTTTTTTTAAATGGAGAACACTAAAAAAAAGTCAGTAAGCAATTTAAAGCCAGTAAAAATGGGCGTTAAAAGTGCCATTTTAATGGGTTTAGGAGGAATGATAGGGTCTGGAATTTTTGTGTTATTAGGTGAAGCCGGTGATATTGCTGGTTCAGCTGTTTGGCTCTCTTTTCTTATTGCGGGTGTAATAATTCTTTTAACAGGATACTCTTACGGAAAATTAGGTGCTCGTTACCCATCCTCGGGAGGAGTAGTGGAGTTTTTGGTTCAAGGCTATGGTTCGGGAACTTTTTCGGGGGGAATCTCTGTTCTTTATTATTTTGCACAAATAATTAGTATAAGCATGTTAACTGTTTCGTTTGGTGTTTATGCTGGTCCTCTTTTGTTTGGAAATAATGTATCGCAGGAAACCATGAGTATTCTTGGATCTTCGGTACTTGTGCTTTTGACTCTTGTTAATTTTGTTGGGGCAAAAACGGTTTCTAAAGCTGAGGCATTTATTGTTGGTGTTAATGTGGTTGTTTTACTAGTTTTTACCATACCGGCAATTACTGAGGTGAAATTTAATTTGATTGAGCCATCAACCTATCCACCGGGGAAGCTTGTTTTAACAAGTTTAGCATTAACATTTTTTGCTTTTACGGGGTTTGGAGTAATTGCAAATACAGCTGAAGATATAGAAAACCCAAAAAAGAACCTTCCAAAAGCAATGATGTTTTCGATTATTATAGTAATGATATTATATATTTTAATAGCTATTGCGGTATATGGTACATTACCTTTAGATAAAATATTAGCTGCGAAAAACACGGCTTTAGCGGTGGCTGCCGAGTCTGTACTTGGTCATATTGGTTTTGTGCTTGTTTCTGTTTCGGCCATGTTAGCCACAGCTTCCGCAATAAATGCAAACCTTTATGGAACCACAAATCAAACATATTTATTAGCTAAAGATGGGGAGTTGCCTCAGGGTTTCAAAAGGCGATTATGGGATCAAGGTACAGAAGGGTTGTTAATTACAACTGTAGTAGCGCTTGTTTTGGCAAACGTTATGGATTTAACGGCCATAGCTTCTTTAGCCAGTATTACGTTAATATTGGTATATCTTGTTGTAAATATAGGGCATCTTCGTTTGGTAAAGGAAACAGGTGCAAAATATAGTGTTATTATTTTAGCAACTTTTTCGTGTGTTGCAATTTTGTGCTTGTTTCTGTTTCATATTTTTGCGACAGCGCCAAATATAGGATTTGTATTGTTGGTATTTATTGTTACCGCTTTTATTATGGAGTTCTTGCTTCAAAAAACACGAAAAAGAAAAATAAAACCACGTGTTAACTAATAAAAAAAAGAATAATTTAGGTTAAAAACGCATGACGTTTATGTAGTTGAAAAAGTTTATTTTCATTGATGTTTTATCGAAAGTAAATTTTACTCATCAGTTGCTTTAGCAATATTACGGTATTTTAAATACCTCCAGAAATCTTGATAGGCATACATTAAATCTACCGACATATCCATCCATTTAACTTTTCTTGTTTTGATAGCGGATCTTAATTTTTTAAATTTTTTTTTCGTCAAGGGTAATTTCATTTTTGTTAAATCTAATTTTTTCATATTGGTATTATTATAAGTTAAATTCTAATTTACATCTACAACACATAAAGGAATTGGCTTTTTGTTAATTATTGTTATTGTAGAAATTTTTTTGGAGGGGATTTATTAAGCTTATTTTTCGTAACATAACATGCGAATTAATATAACGATTTATTTTAACAATTCCAATTTATATAGGTTTAAAATCGAAGCCAACCTTTTTGGCATTTTAGTAATGAGGTTTTATTTTTATTGTAAAACATAGAATGAAATTATTGTGATAAGGGTATGTATTTTAATCTTTTCAAATCAAAGTAAAATAAAATAATTTTTTTGCTGTAATTGAAGTTATAACGATAGCTATTATCAAATTTTGGATAAAAATAGGGGTGATAATATATAGTAAAGGGGGTTTTGCCTTCTAATGTTTTGCTTCTTTATTTATATTATTGTAAATGAGTTTTTTAGGCTGTAATTCATTAAGTGGGTGAAATATTTTAATGAGCATTTTTTTTATTGAGCGCAGGCCTAGATTGATTCTAATAATAAATAAGATACGAGCATGAAATTACTTTTACGATATTCAATCATTATTTTAGGTTTTACTATTATGTCTTTATTGTTAGCGGTGAGTATTCATGTACTTTACTATTAATAATTCATAAAATTAAAAAGTTGGGTAATGCGGTTTTATGTTATGGTAATCAGTGTGTTGTGGTGGTTTTTTTTATTTTTTTATTTGTTATATGATATAAGTCATTAGGAATTATTTTACTATTGAATAATTTAGTGGTGAAAATAGCTGTAATATGTAGTGTGTTAATCTCCTATGGCATTAGTAAACTAATCTTCCTTAGGCATTTAGACGCTAATTTATCAAAGTGATTTTCACCACCTCCGTAAAGGAGGTGGTTTTTTTAGTTTCAGAATATTATAAAGTTTATTGGGCCGGCCTAGCGTTGATTTACCATCTTAATAAATGCTTTTATTTTTTTATAGCGTAGTCCATTCGCATTCTTCATTTTAAATATTAATTTATGCTATTGTAGTATTAAGATTGCAATTTTTTATGTAAATTAATAAACTATTCGTGGTCTCACATAAAATTATTATTATGAAAAAAATATGTATTGCATTAGACACTAGTCCATCAGCTCAAAAAATAGCTGAATTGGGTTATGATTATGCCAAAGCTTTAGGTGCTCAAGTTACATTGGTTCATGTAGTTAATGATCCGATTTATTATACAATGAATTATGATCCGATTATGGGGTATGACGGTTTTTTAACATCAGATGTTATTGAGTTAGTTGAGAGTCATGTAAAAGAGGCAGCCCGGTTTTTAGAAGCGTCGGTTAAACATCTAAAAAATAAAAAGATAGAGACAATTGTATTAGATGGTGATACGGCAGAAGCTATATTAAAATTTGCTGCAACTTGGGGTGCGGATTTAATTATTATGGGAACCCATAGTCGAAGTGGTTTAGAAAATTTAATTATGGGAAATGTTGCTGTAAAAGTAATTAAACAAACTGAAATACCAGTTTTAATTATTCCAACAAAATAAAATAATTATTTTTGTTTTTTATGGGTTCTTATTTTCCATAAGTGACATATGTTTTTTTGGCTCCATAGTTCAAGGGATAGAACAAAAGTTTCCTAAACTTTAGATCCAGGTTCGAGTCCTGGTGGAGCTACTTTTTTTTAAATGAATTAAAATAATGAACAAGCATTGTTTAAGGGTTTAACAACATTAGAAATGACATTTGAATTTAAAAATTGTATTAAAGCGTACCAAGAAGCATCTAAAAAAGGTTTAAAAACTGCGATGGCTACATTGGTGGCTTTGAATGGTTCTTCATATAGAAAGCCTGGGGTAATGATGCTTATTGTTGAAGATGGGAGTACAGTAGGGGCGGTTAGCGGTGGTTGTGTTGAAAAAGAAATTCTTCGGCAATCAGTAGCTGTATTTGAAACAAGAGAACCTAAAATAATGACTTATGATGGGCGATATAGATTGGGTTGCGAAGGAACTCTTTTTATTTTAATAGAACCTTTTAATCCAAGTGATGAATTTATAGTTAAATTTGAGAATGCTCTTGAAAAAAGAAAATCATTTTATTTAAAAACATTTTACTCAAAACAAGAGCGAGGCAATGCTAATGGGGGTTCATTTATTTTATTTGAAAATAAAAAATTAATTGGTTTTAGGAAGGAGCAAATTTTAGAAAAAACAGAAAGGACAAATTTTTTAGTTTTTGAGCAAAAATTTGCGCCTTGTTTTAGATTGTTAGTTGTTGGTTCAGAACACGATGCAGAGCAATTAAGTTTGTTTGCATCTTTTTTAGGTTGGGAAGTTGTTGTTGTAACCAATGCAACAAATCAAAAAGTTGTGAGCGATTTTCCTGGCGTTCATCAATTAATACATGTTGAACCAAATCAATTAAGTTTAAATTGGATAAATGAGCAAACTGCTATTGTGTTTATGACACATAGCTATGCTAAAGACCTTCAGTACTTGCTTGCTGTTAAAGGCACCAGTCCTTGTTATATTGGCTTGTTAGGGCCAAATAGCCGTCGTGAAAAATTAATGAACGATTTGATTGAACAATACCCAGAAGTTGAAGTTTCTTTTTTAGATAAAATGTATGGTCCGGCAGGATTAAATATTGGAGCTGAAACATCACAAGAAATAGCACTGTCTATTTGCTCTGAAATATTATCTGTTACAAGGCAGCAACAGCCTGATTTTTTAAAGAATAAGTTAACATCCATTCATTCTTAATCAATGAAAGTTAAGGGGGGGGAAGAAAGTATTGCCATGATAATTTTGGCGGCAGGAGCATCCAAAAGGATGAGTTGTACAAAGCAAATATTGCCTTGGAAAAACACAACACTTTTGGGAAATGCAATTGAAAAAGGTTTGGATTCAAACATTAACCAAGTGTATGTTGTTTTAGGGGCTCATTCAAAATTAATTGAAGAAAGTATCTCTAAATATCCTGTTCAAATTATTATAAATAACAAATGGCAAAAAGGTATAGGAAGTTCAATTTCATGTGCTTTAGAATTTTTTAAGTTAAATAAACTAACGTATAAATCAGTACTTGTTTCGTTGGGAGATATGCCATTAATTGAAGTAGACTATTACAATTTACTGATTAAATATTCTTCGGCTAAAAAAGAACGTATTATAGCTTCAAATATTAATAATAAGCCAAGTGTTCCTGCAGTTTTTGATAATTGTTATTTTGAAAAACTGTTACATCTAAATAGTGATAAAGGGGCAAAAGATATTATGAGATCTGTACCTGATGATGTTTTTATAATAAATGCCAATGTAAACTTTGTTGATGTTGATACTGAGATTGCTTATAAAGAGATTCTATATAGTTGTAAATAGGTTTGATAATTATTAGAGGAACTAAGTGTTTTAATATGATGATGGTAAAGAGGTTTTGGGTTTGTCCAGGAAATGATAAGTGAAATTTAAGCTAAGAAGGTGATATTTAAATGCTAAATATCGTTAAAAAAAGCTACTTATAGTTTAAAATGAATAATTTTGAACACGAAAATAAAATAAACGCCTATATGAGTAATTCTAAAAAAAAGAGTGAGGCCTTACAGTATCATGAATTTCCTACACCAGGTAAAATTAAAGTTGTACCTACTAAAAAATATGCGACACAACGTGATTTGTCGTTGGCTTATTCACCAGGAGTGGCAGAGCCTTGTTTGGAAATTGAAAAAAATCCGGAGAATGCCTATAAGTATACTTCTAAAGGAAATTTAGTTGCTGTAATTTCAAATGGTACAGCGGTTTTGGGTCTTGGTGATATAGGTGCGCTTGCAGGTAAACCAGTAATGGAAGGGAAAGGACTACTTTTTAAAATATTTGCAGATATAGATGTGTTCGATATTGAGGTTGACACAAAGGATGTAGAAAAGTTTATTGAAACTGTAAAAAATATAGCGCCAACTTTTGGAGGTATTAATTTAGAAGATATTAAAGCGCCAGAAGCATTTGAAATTGAACGCAGGTTAAAGGAAGAATTGGATATACCAGTTATGCATGATGACCAGCATGGTACCGCAATTATTTCTGCAGCAGCCTTAAAAAATGCGGTTGAAATTATTGGTAAAGATATTTCAAAAATAAAAATTGTGGTGAATGGCGCAGGTGCAGCGGCTATATCTTGCTCTAGGTTGTATTTGGCTTTAGGGGCAGACAGGGCTAATTTGGTTATGTGTGACAGCAAAGGTGTTATTAGAAAAGATATTGAAAACCTTACCAAACAAAAAGCTGAATTTGCAACTGATAAAGATTTACATACTTTGGAAGAAGCAATGGTGAATTCAGATGTTTTTATTGGTCTTTCAAAAGGAAATGTGGTAACTCCACAAATGCTATTAACAATGGCTAAAGACCCAATTGTTTTTGCCATGGCAAACCCAACTCCTGAAATTGATTACAACTTGGCCATAAAAACAAGAAAAGATGTAATTATGGCAACTGGAAGATCAGACCATCCTAATCAAGTAAATAATGTGCTTGGTTTCCCATTTATTTTTAGGGGGGCTTTAGATGTTAGAGCCACAATAATAAATGAAGAAATGAAAATGGCAGCGGTTCATGCTTTGGCCAATTTAGCTAAAGAATCTGTGCCAGAAAAAGTAAATATTACTTATGGAGAAACAAATATTCAATATGGACGAGAATATATAATTCCTAAACCTTTTGATCATAGATTAATGACAGAAGTACCACCGGCTGTTGCTAAAGCCGCTGTAGAATCAGGTGTGGCAAAAAATCCAATTAAAGACTGGGATGTTTATAGAGAAAGATTGGAAGAGCGCCTAGGAACCGGAAGTAAGTTAATGCGCATGCTTACCACACGGGCAAAGTCAAATCCAAAGAGTGTGGTTTTTGCTGAAGCCGATCACTTAAGTGTATTGAAAGCGGCACAAATTGTATTTGAAGAAGGAATTGCTACGCCTGTATTGTTAGGTGATAAAGAAATTATTCTTGAATTAATGAAAGAATTAAATTTTGAAGCCGATCTGCCTATTATTGATCCAAAATCAAATAAAGAAAAGGCGCGAAGACATCGTTTTGCGAAAATTTATTGGGAAAAACGTCAACGAAAAGGAATTACGTTGTTAGAGGCTCAAAAATGGATGCGTGAGCGTAATTATTTTGCTGCCATGATGGTGAATGAAGGTGAGGTTGATTCGTTGGTTACAGGATATTCTAGAAGTTACCCTATCGTTGCTAAACCAATAATTGAGTTAATTGGTAGAGCAGAAGGGGTGTTAAGAGTAGCTGCAACAAACATTATGATGACAGATAGGGGGCCTATGTTTTTCTCTGATACGGCAATTAATATAAATCCAACAGAGGAAGAACTAGTTCAAATAACACGTATGACCGATAGGGTAATGAGAATTTTTGACATTCAACCCAATTTAGCAATGTTGTCATATTCAAATTTTGGATCATCACAGTCTGAAACTGCTCAAAAAGGCGCAAAAGCAGTTGCTTTTATACATAAACACTACCCTGAAATTGTGGTTGATGGTGAAATTCAAGCAGACTTTGCTTTAAGTAAGAGTTTAAGATCGGAAAATTTCCCGTTTTCTAAACTTCATAACAAGAGGGTGAATGGATTAATTTTTCCTGATTTGAATGCTGCAAATATTAGTTATAAATTAATTAAGGGCTTAAATAATACAGAGTCAATTGGGCCAATTATTATGGGCTTAAAAAAGCCAGTTCATATTTTACAGTTGGGGGCCAGTGTAGATGAGATTGTAAATATGGTTTGTGTGGCTGTTGTAGATGCTCAAGAAAACAATAAAAAACAAGATTATTTTACTACATTTGAAAAGTAATTGAAAAAGTAAAATATGATAACCCACATAAGAGGGAAGTTAATTGAAAAAAATCCTACAAATGCAGTGATAGAAACCAATGGAATTGGTTATTGGGTAAATATTTCACTTAATACTTATTCACAACTATCAGAAAGTGAAGCGGTATTTCTGTATACCTATTTGTCTGTAAAAGAAGATTCTCATACACTTTACGGGTTCAGTACCAAGGTTGAACGTGAAATATTTATAATGTTAATCTCCGTTTCGGGGGTAGGTCCAAGTATAGCAAGAACCATGATTTCATCTATGACAACTGATGAAATTCAACATGCAATTGCATCCGGTAATGTTGGATTAATTCAATCTGTAAAGGGAATTGGAGCTAAAACTGCCCAAAGAGTATTGGTTGATTTAAAAGATAAAATAACAAAAACCTATGCGATTGATGAAGTTTCTGTAAATGAAAGCAATACTAATAAAAATGAAGCGTTATCTGCTTTAGAGGTTTTAGGGTTTAATAAAAAATTATCGGAAAAGGTAATTGATAAAATTTTACAGGAAAATAAAACTTTAAGTGTTGAAGGCTTAATTAAAAAAGCACTTAAAAATTTATAAAAAAATTGAAGCAAAATACAATTGTAAATAAAACGGTATTTATAATATTTTTATTGTTGTTTTTTTCTTCAACAATAAAGGCACAGAACACCCCTGTTTTAAAAGCAGCAGATACTTCAAAGGTTTTAAAATTAGCAGATTCTTTAGATTTAAAATATCCATTTCAAAATAACAATGCAGGGAGGTTGTTTTTGGGAGATCCTTCCGTTGAAATTATTTATGATGAAGATTTAGGGAAGTATATTATTAGTGAAAAAGTTGGAGGTTATTATGTAGAAAGGCCTGTTTATATGACTCAGGAGGAATATAAGGATTACAGCCTTAAACGAGACATGCTTAACTACTATAAAGAAAAAATTAGTGCAACCAACAGTAAAAAGAAAGGTAGTTTAGAAGCTCAAAAAAACCTGCTGCCAACTTATTATGTGAATTCAGATTTTTTTGAGTCTGTTTTTGGGGGAAATAGCATTGAAGTGAATCCGCAAGGGTCAATGTTAATAAAATTGGGAGGCCTATATCAAAAAGTTGATAATCCGCAACTATCAGAAGAAAATAGAAGTAGTTTTACCTTTGATTTTGACCAGCAAATTAGCGCCAGTATTGTCGCAAAAGTAGGAACAAGGTTAAGGTTTAGCGCACAATTTGATACACAGTCATCTTTTAATTTTCAAAATCAGGTAAAATTAGAATATACCCCTACAGAAGATGATATTATCCAAAAAATAGAAGTTGGTAATATTAGCATGCCTGTAAAAAATTCACTTATTTTGGGAGCTCAAAGTTTATTTGGATTCAAAACTGAATTGCAATTTGGAAAAACCAGAATTACAGGTGTTGTTGCAGAACAAAAATCACAAACACGTTCAGTTGCTGCCCAGGGTGGTTCAACCATTCAGGAATTTGAATTGCAAACGACAGATTATGATGATAACCGTCACTTTTTTTTAGCACACTATTTTAGAGATGATTACAATACAGCGCTTGAAAACAATCCGTTGGTAAGAAGTCCAATAAACATTACAAAAATTGAGGTTTGGGTTACCAATAGAAATAATACGACCTTAGATGTAAGAAACATTGTTGCGTTGGCTGATATTGCCGAGGGAGATCCTTCAAATATTGGACCTGCAAATGTTAGTCCAGTTCCCGGAGCTTATTATCCTGAAAATGATGCGAATAATCTTTCAACAATTTTAACTCCAACAAACCCAGTAAGACATATCGCGACAGTTCCTATTGGATTAGCACCCTTTTCAATGCAGGAAGGACGTGATTATTCGGTATTAGAAAATGCAATAAAATTAGAGGAATTTAAGGATTTTACAATCCATCCACAGTTAGGGTACCTTTCTTTAAACAGACGCTTGGCAGAATCAGATGTACTGGGTGTTGCTTATGAATATACTGTGAGCGGAGATTCGCAAGTATATAAAGTAGGTGAGTTTGCAAGTGACGGAATCGTGGCACCAGATAATATTGTTGTAAAATTATTAAGAAGCCAAATTATAAGCAATCAAATTCCATTGTGGGATTTAATGATGAAAAATGTTTATTCATTACAGGCATTTGATATGCAACGTGAAGGATTTAGACTGGATATTATGTATGCCGATGATGCTACAGGTGTGCCGATAAATATGCTTCAAAATGCGCAAACACCTAATGTTTCTGATAAAACATTGCTAAATTTATTAGACTTAGATGAATTAGATCAAAGTTTAAATTATGTGCCAGAGGGTGATGGGTATTTTGATTATGTAGAAAATATTACCGTAAATTCTCAACGAGGTTATATTATATTTCCAACAGTAGAACCTTTCGGTAAAGATTTAGCAGTAAAACTTACAAACCCTGATGATGCCGTTTATATTTTTGAGGAGTTGTATGAGGAAACCAAAGCGGCGGCAAAAAACAATTATCAGGAAAAAGATAAATATTTCCTTAAAGGATATCATAAATCTGAAAGTGCTAACGGAATTCCATTAGGCGCTTTTAATGTTCCGCAAGGTTCTGTAAGGGTAACTTCTGGAGGAAGAGAATTGTTAGAGGGGGTTGATTATGTAGTAGATTACCAAATGGGTAGGGTTCAAATAGTAAACCCAAGTTTAGAGGCATCCAATGCCCCAATTGAAGTTTCTGTTGAAAACAATGCAACTTTTAATTTACAATCTAAACGCTTTTTAGGTCTTGATATTGAACATAGATTTTCTGATGATTTATTGGTTGGCGCCAGTGTTTTAAATTTAAGTGAAAAACCGCTAACACAAAAAGTGTCTTTAGGTTACGAACCTTTTAACAATACCATTGTTGGTTTGAATGCCAGCTATGGAAGGGAGCTGCCTAAACTAACCAAGTGGATTAACAAACTGCCAAATATTGACACAGATGTTGCTTCGTATTTTTCAATTAGAGGAGATATAGCATATTTAATGCCTGGTTCATCAAATAGAATTGATGTAGATGGAGAAGCCACTTCCTATATTGATGATTTTGAAGGGGCTCAAATACCGCTAGAATTAAAAGCTATTCAACAATGGCATACAGCAAGTACACCGCAATATCAAACGCAGATGGATTTAGGAGGAGATGCAACCGATTTGGCTTATGGTTATAAACGAGGAAGAATTGCTTGGTATATTATAGACCCACTTTTTTATGGTGGTTCATCACTTCAACCTGAAAATATTAATGATCAAGAACTTTCCAGGCAAGAGGTAAGAAGGGTTCGATATGAGGAATTGTTTCCTGCAAAAGATTTAGATTTAACCCAATCTAATATTGTTAGAACACTAGATTTAGCATATTATCCAAACGAAAGAGGAAGTTATAATTACGATACTGAAAATATAGATGCCAATGGGAATTTTATAAACCCAGAGAACAATTGGGGAGGAATTACAAGAGCTTTGACAACTACAGATTTTCAACAATCAAATATTGAGTATATACAATTTTGGTTAATGGATCCTTACGAACACTATTCAATTACAAATGAAGAAGGTTTGCCTGCAGGGGTTGATCCAAGTGCTCCTTCAAATCAGGTTGGGGAATTGTATTTTAATTTGGGGAATGTTTCCGAGGATGTATTAAAAGATGGTAGAAAGATGTTCGAAAATGGGTTGCCTGAAGATCCGCTCAATACGGGTAAAACAGAGCCAACCATTTGGGGTAAAATACCAACAAGTCAATCGTTATTATATACGTTTTCAGATAAAGACAATGAACGTTTAAATCAAGATATTGGTTTTGATGGATTGAATGATGAGGAAGAGATAGAACAATTTGGAACTATTTTAGGGGAGGATCCTTCACATGATAATTATCAATATTTTAGAAGTACTCAATATGATAATGAAAATGCATCAATATTAACACGCTATAAAAAATATAACAACACACAAGGAAATTCACCAACAAATAATTTATCTCCTGAGAATTATCCAACCGCAGCCACACCTTATCCAGATGTGGAGGATATTAATAAAGATCAAACCATGAATACGGTTGAGAGTTATTATCAATACAAAGTTTCTTTAAATAAAGCCGATTTTAAAGTTGGACAAAACAATATTGTGGATGCGAAAAGGGTAAAAGTTAAACTTGCTGATGGAAGTGAAAAAGAAGTTACTTGGTATCAATTTAGAATTCAGGTAACTTCACCTGATGAAGTAATTAACAATATTACTGGTTTTAATTCCATTCGTTTTATGCGTATGTTTTTAACTCAGTTTAAAATGCCTGTTGTATTGCGTTTTGGAGAATTAGAGTTGGTAAGAGGCGATTGGAGACGTTACACTAGAACAATTGATGAGGCCATAAAACCACCAGTAGATTTAACTATTTCACAGCTGCAAAATTTTCAAGTTGGGGTTGTTAATATTGTTGAAAATGAAAATAGAACGCCAATTCCTTATGTGCTTCCACCGGGAATTCGCCGCGAGGTTTTAAATGGAGCAACTACTTTACAAGAACAAAATGAGCAATCACTTACAGTAAAAGTAATTGATTTAGAGCCAAATGAAACGCGTGGTATTTTTAAAAATGTGAGTGTAGACTTAAGAATGTACAAACAATTAAAAATGTTTGTTCACCTAGAAGGGATTAAAACCAAACCACAGGTGCAAAATGAAAAGTTGCAAGCTATAGTGCGTTTGGGTAGTGATTTAACCGAGAATTTTTATCAGTTAGAGAAAAAATTATATGTGACAGATTATGATGCAACAACAGCACTTAAAATTTGGCCCACAGAAAATAATTTAAGCGTATTGTTGGATTATTTAACGGAATTAAAAGTAGATAGATTTGAGAATGATGGTGATATTAATAAATTATATCCAGCACCTGGATCTCCGCCAATTCCAGGATTAGAAGGTTATCAAATAAGGATAAAGGGAAATCCAAACTTAGGGAATATAAAAACCATTATGTTGGGAGTTCAAAACATATCTTCCAGTAGTCAAAGTGGGGAACTGTGGTTTGATGAATTGAGAACTGCAGAATTTGACAACGATGGTGGATGGTCAACCGTTGTAAGTGCCGATTTAAATTTAGCGGATTTTGCAAATGTTGCCATTACAGGAAGGATGGAAACCATTGGTTTTGGGGGTGTTGAACAACGATTAAACGAACGTGTTCAGGATGATGTAAGATTGTATGATGTAGTTGCAAACGTAAATGTTGGACAGCTTTTGCCAAAAGATTGGGGGGTAAGGTTGCCTTTTAATTATAGTATTTCTGAAGAAAAAAGCGAACCAAAATACGATCCTAAATATCAGGATGTATTGTATAATCAAGTAAAAGGTATTGATGAAAATAGTGAATATGCCGAAGACTATACAAAACGAACAAGTATAAGTTTAATTAATGTAAGAAAAGATTTTATTCCGAGCGAAGGAAAGCAAAGGCGTTTTTACAATGTTGAAAATTTATCAGTATCATATGCTTTTAACGAAGTTCAACATAGAGATTACAATGTTCAAAAATTTGTGGATCAAAATGTTAGAGCTTCGGCAGGTTATAATTTTAATTTTAAACCTTGGCAATTAGAACCGTTTAAAAATGGTATGAGCAGCGAATATTTAAGATTAATTAAAGAAATTAATTTAAATATTGTGCCAACAACAATTTCAGTAAACTCAAATATTATTAGAAATTACAATGAACAATTATCTAGAAGTTTGGTTCAAACGTTGTCTGATTTACCAACCTTAACACAACGTAGGTTTATGTTTGATTGGAATTATGGCGTTAGTTTTGATTTAACAAAATCTATAAAACTCGATTTTAA